>Ga0164318_10000480_pt1 | contig 30653 bp, 30 predicted proteins | sample GuaBasSedimGuay9_FD_113734 | JGI IMG/M metagenome (GOLD analysis project Ga0164318, IMG submission 113734) | Subseafloor sediment microbial communities from Guaymas Basin, Gulf of California, Mexico - Guay9, Core 4571-4, 0-3 cm | ecosystem: Environmental > Aquatic > Marine > Hydrothermal vents...
ATTGCATAATTTCGGTAGCAAATCTTGAACTAGGAATCCCGGAAGCATGTCGAGAGTCCCACCAATATTTAAAACGGCATTCATTACACTAAGCCCAAAAATATGATACATCGGTAGTACCATAACAACTACATCCTCTGGTGTCATTCTGGTCGATAACTTCTGTGCAATTGCTGCAAAAACATAATTTCTATGGGAATGTATAGTACCTTTCGGTTTTCCTGTCGTTCCACTTGTGAAATTTATCGTAGCCCAATCGTCTAATTTTAAATCAGTAAATGAAATTGGAGCAAGAGATCCATGCTCTTCTGCAACTTCCCAAAATTTCATAGAAGTAATATTTTCTATATTTATTGTCTTATCTCCCACTGTAAAAACATATTTTAAGGTCGGAGTACTCTCAATACACTTCCTAACAACCCGTTTTTTATCCCCACCAATAATTAAACCCTTTAATTCTGCATTTTGTGAAATATCCGCAATTTCATTTGGCTTTAACATAGCAATTATAGAACTTGCTACAACACCAATCGCAAGACATGAATAAAACGATATGATAAATTCGGGTACATTTGATAATACTACGCCAACTCTATCTCCTTTCTTAAAACCTAAAGACTTCATTCCATTTGCAAATTTTATAATTTTCTCCCATAAATCTTTATATTTAAAAATAGTCTCCTGCCCTTGATAATAGTACGCAATAGCAACCCTCTCAGGATATTTGTCTACAACTGCTTTTAATGCTTCAATTACATTATTATAAGGCGTTTCAAGAGGTTTGAATTCCATCTCTTATCACAACTTTATTTTTTAATAAAATTAGCCAAATTCTATTTTATATTCAAAAAATAATTTATCAAAACTTATAATTTCAATTTATATAGAATTTTATAATTTATTTTTAGTTTAATAATATCTTCTCACTAATTTAAATTACTTTCTTTAATTACCATACAATAAATTTTTTATAAAATCTAATTGTTTATAATAAAATAAGTCTCATTTCAAATTTCAATTATTTTTAATTTTAATTTATACCTATTATTGAATTAGCCCCATTTCTCTTAAAAATTGAGATGGCTCCAACTTTTTTATATATCCTGATCGTGTTTCTTTAGATTCTACATAACTGAGATATAATTTTTTCTTTGTTCTTGTTATAGCTACATAAAAATTTCTACGTTCTTCTTCAAGTTTTCGTCCATTATCCTGTAATGCTCTATAATCTGGAAATATTTCTTGATTTACTGAGATTATAAAAACATAATCAAATTCTCTACCTTTTGAAGAATGACTGGTAAGGATTGCTATTCCTTTACCTTCTTTTCGTGATGATAATGCTAAATAATTCAAAAAATTTTGTAAATTATTTTCATTTGATGGATATTCATTTTCGAAATCTTGTATTATTTCATTAAAAAATTCGATATCATTTAAAAACTCTAAATTACCTTCATCCCTATAAATTTCGAATATTTCATTTATGTATTTCTTAAAATCATTCATTTTCTTTTTTAAATCATAAATTAATTCTTTAATTTCTAGATTTTTTTCAGAAATTATTTCGATTATAATATTTAAATAACTTTTATCCAAATTTTTAAATGAAAATTTATCAGAATTTAAAAATAAATAATCACAGATTTTATTATATGCAACAATATCATTTTCATTTAATATCAATTTCATCAAATTGATAATAAAATGCATTTCATTTGAAACAAATTTCTCTTGAATCATTGGTATATAGTAGGGAATTTGGTTTTTTTCAAGTAATTGGATTAATGTTTCAAACAAATATCTTGTACGTCCAATTATACAAATGTTATTATATTTTATTCTTTTTTTATGTAACTCTTTGATTTTTTGTATTATAAAAAATGCTTCCTCTTTTTGCGTATTAAATTTATTTAGCTTAATAACATCATTTGTATTATTTTTAATTGATATTATTTCCTTTTTATTAAAAAATCTTGATTTATTATTTGAAATCAATTTATTTGCTAATTCAAGTATTTTTTTTGGACATCTAAAGGATTGATACAAAAAAATTATTTTCATATTATATTCATTATTTAATCTTTTTAAATATTCAAATTTAGCATCATTCCATTCAAAAATTAACTGATCTTCATCAGCAACAATAAAAAGATTCTTAAAATCTTCATCGCATAAAGTTTTTATTAATTTGTATTGAATATAATTAATATCTTGTCCTTCATCAATTAATATATGTTTATATATTGTTCTAAGGTGTTTTTTAATAAATGGCTTATCTTCAAATAGTTTAATAGTGTAATAAATTAAATCGGAAAAATCTAAGACATTATAGTTTCTTAAAGATTCAATATATAATTGGTATAAAACTTTAACTTCGGAACTTATATTATTCAATAATTGATCATCTGGATGAATGAAATTATTTTTTAATCTTATAAAGATTGGGTAATATATCCTAATTCTTGTTTTTAATCTATCAACTGTTCTATATTTTTCTACAATTTTTAAAATATCTTCTATATTTTTATTATTATCTTGTGAATTTTCCATTATTATTTTTTGTATATATTCTATAATTAAAGATAAAATGTCTTCTATATCATCATATATTATAAAATCCGAATTAATCCCAATATGATGACCATAAGAAAGTAAAATTTCGTAACAAAACGAATGAAATGTACCTATGAAAACCCGATTTACTTCACTTAATATTTCTTTTTCTATTCTATCTCGCATTTCCTTTGCAGCTTTATTTGTAAAAGTTAATGCAAGAATTTTATATTTTTCTTTTTTTGATTTATTCAATAGATATATCAATCGTTTTGTTAGTATTAATGTTTTTCCTGTTCCTGGGCCTGCACTAATAATTAAAGGTCCTTCATCATATTCAATAGACATCTTTTGTTCTTCTGTAAGCTTTAGTGTCTCTATCATATCTATTACCTTAAATCATAATTTTCACAAAAATATTCAAAAATATTTTCAATAATCGGTAATATTTCTAAATTTTCATCCTTTATATATTTCACTAATTGCAGCGAATTTAAAATTTTATTTTTGCTTAAAAAAATTCTAATAATTTCATCTTCGCTCTTTTTTTTACCTACAAGCTCTTTCTTTATATTCTCGTATCTTCTATTAAGGAGAGAATTACTTGTAATCATTTTTTTAATGTGTTCTTGACCATATTCATTATAGTAATATTCTTCAAAATTATAATTATTCGGCAAGAAAAATATTTTATTGTCAAAATTTTTTCCAGGAAAAATGTTTTTAATCATATTTGTAATATTTCTTATAGTATTTTTTTCACTATCCGGATAAAATTAGCCAATCAAGATCGAAAGCTTCTTCTTTAGAAATTTTTAAAAAAGGTGTATAAGTTTTTCCCTCACATTGAATAACTGAAACACCTAATTGATTAAGATATTTTAATACTTTATATTTTTTCATATAATAATAAGGAAATATTCCTTCTATGAAAAATTTTTCACTTTCGCCTTCACATAAGATAAAAGCTGAGGAAAAAAATAATTCTGGATTTTTATACAAAATAAATCTTTTAATCAATAGCTCCTCTTCATTATTAAAATATTTATTTTGAATATATTCTGCATTAGAGAGGCCATATTTGAAATCAAAGTTAGTCTTATATTTCGGAATTTTTTTTATTATTGTCCTATTATTAAATAATTTAAATAGGATAAAATTGTAAATATCTGATTGATCAACAATATAAGGAGAATGTGTACTAATAATTTTTTGCCCTTTTATTTTTGAAATTTGTTGAAACAAAGCTCTTTGAGCTTGGGGGTGTATATGAACTTCAGGCTCTTCTAATCCAATTATTGGATAAATCTTTTTATCAGATTCGATCATTAATTCAATATAAATTGTAAAAATTAAAAATAAAAGAATATTTTGAGTTCCGTCCCCCGATTTAAAAAATGGAATATCAAAATTAGTCCCTTCAAGTTTATAATAAATATTCAAATTATCTAAAATTTCCCAATCTCTCTTACTAAATGTATTTAATTCGATAGTATCTACGGGAAATATTATATTATTTTTTAATTCAATTAATTTGTTTTTTATTTTTTCAACAATTACATCATTTTCTAAAACTTTTTTATTAATTTCTTTTAGTGAACTTAATATTTCATCCATTTTATCTTGATAATTTATTTTTTCTTTAATTTTACTCCAGTAGGATTTTTTATTTTTTATTTCATTTCTTAAATTTCTTAACGATCTTAAATAATAAAAAGGAAAATATTCTAAATGTTCCTTTTTTACAATAGATTTATTTAATGGCTTTAATCTTTGATTGTGCATATCAACAAAATATTTTATGTCTTCAAATTTATCTAAATCAGTATTATATTTGTATTCATAGCAAATTTTAAAAAACCTTATAGGATCTAATTCACTTTGACTATTAATTATATTTTCATCGAATTGAATTGCATTATTAAATGACTTAATGATAGTATCATTAAATCTATTAGTATCAGTTTCTCTAAATTCGATTATTATTTTAATTGGCTTAGCATTTTGAGGATTAAAACTTTTATTACTAATATAAAAATCATCTTCTATAGGACTTTTTCTTGTTATTCCAAGAACATAATCAATAGCTTGAAGAAATGATGTTTTTCCTGTATTATTTTGCCCGATTAATATATTCATATCATTAAAAAGATTTACATTTGTATCATAATGACTTCTAAATCCTTTAATCTCTACTCTTGATAAAAAAATTCTAACCAAGTCCTGTTATCATCTATATGATATAATTACCTTTTAATAGATTTTTATTATTTAATGAGAATTCAGTAAAAGAATATTATGTTTTACTATTTCAATATTTTTAATTATTTTTTATTTCCTAATTTTAAATAGGATTATAAAGAGAATGCTTATTTTTTATTAGTTATTTTTATTTATTAATTATTTTTATCCAATTTCCTAAAGATTTTATTGATGATAAATTTTCGATATTAATCAAATTTATAATTCCAACCATAACTAATAATTCATATTCTGAGTGTAATTTTTGAAATATTATCTACATTAATTTATTTATTAGAATCATCAAAGAATTGATCTTTAAAATTCGCAAGAAATTCGTAGAATACAAAAATAATTATTTTAAATACCTATTCTGTTTTCCAATTTTTCCAATTGAAGAATATTAGTTTATTAAATATCTATCAAGTAAAAAAGTACTCGAAATTATATAACTATTGTAATTTAATTATTATTTTTTTTAATTTGATTCTTTTATATTAGTTTCTAAAAATATTGTACTTTTAAAACATATAATTTTTATAAATGAAATAAAATTTTTTCATAACTATTTTATTAAATATAAAAGATTACTGGATATTTATTTTGAAAAGTAAATTTATTTCGATAAAATTGTTTTTGGAAAGTGTAAAATTTAAAATTCAACAATTCCAAATTTCAGTTGAAAAATTGTGAAAAAAATATTAATTTACTAAAAGTAAAACGACAAATTAAAAATTATAAAAAGTATAATATTAGATTTAAGTTGTATTAGCAGTTAGAATAGAATTTTAGAACAGGTAAATAAAAATGCGAATATTGGGTAAAAAGGAATTAATTATTTATTTAGAAATGCCAGATGGTTATAAGTTGCCAAAAGATGTCGATGTAGAAGATGAAGAAATAATATTTAGAGTTTTAAATAGGAGCGTTAAAGATTGGTGTACAATGATAAGAATAAGAGTTGCTGGTTCAATGGGTATTCGTATATTTGATGAATCTAGGGAATTTCAAATACGAAGACTATTGCCTGGGGAAGATTATGAGGACAAGATTCAATTTACTATTGAGAATCGTGGTGATTTATGGTTATTAATTACTTATAATTATAATGTTGGAAATAAGAGCCGTAATTTTCATGAAAAACTTCAATTCACGGCAAAATAATTATCAAAAATCAGATTTATTCAATAATATTTTTTATAATTATTTCAGTAGGTTTAATTATTACATTAATAGAATCACCTGGTTTTAACTTCATTTCTTCAGCGGATTTTTTAGTAATAATGATAGTGATTTTGCTTGGTTCTAATGTTCTAAGGTCAATTTTAGAAATAAGTCCTTGGTTTTCTATTTTTTCAATTATAGATTTTATTTTGTTCCTTGCACTAATTTTCATTAAAATCCTCCTTTTTTATTTGAATTTCAGTGGCTTTAATGAGTAACAATACTTTTTTATTACTTTTAAGATTTAGATCTTCTACAGCTTCAGATGTAATTATAGAACAAAATGGGATATTATTTTTAAGGGCAACTTTTAATTTACAAACATTTTCGTCCATTTCAATTTCTTCAATTTTTCCATCTAAAACATTTTTTAATTCAATTTTGAAACCATAAGATTGCCATAATTCAGGATTATTAAGAGAATCTTGTATAAATTCTTGAAATTGATTGTAAATTTTTAACAAATATTTACCAAGATCAGATAATTTAACGCCACCGCCACCGCCTTCACCACCTTTAAAAGTAATTACAGGGCTTTCTTTATATCTTTGTTTGATTTTTTGTAATAAATTCCAAGCATATTTATATGAACAATTCATTTTTTTTGCCGCTTTACCTAAATCATGTGTTTCATTAATTATTCCCAGTAATTGTGCTCCTCCTTTACCTAATATATTTTCGCCATCTTTTTCAAGCCATAATTTATACTTTATATTAATATCATTCATAATTTTTATTCACAAATTAAATTTGTTTTTATATTATTTTGATTTTTTATGGGCCATCCTATAAATTATTTCAATTCAATTCTTAATTTTATATTTATTTATTTTTCTGAAAATATAAATTAAATAAAATATTATAATTAAAAAACGAACCATAGAAATAATGCCTCTATTAATTTACCAAATAATTCTAAAGAATTTACAAAAAGTTGGATTAGTTAAAATTTCAATAGAAAAAATAATATATTTTATTATTAAATGTTGCAGAAAGGAGTAGAGAATAAAAATTATGAGCTTCGATATTCTAAGAATTATGTTAATGAGTCCTGAAGGTATTGAATTAATATCCAAATCTTTTATGCCAATTGAAGATGAAGAGACCGAATTAATGCAAAATCAATTAAGAGCAATGGCATTATCTGCTACTTTTAGTTCTTCAAAAATGTATTATTTTGGATATTTAACCAGACTTAGTATCGATGTATTACCGCCATTCAAAATTGAATTTGTAGAACGAGAGATAGGTAAAAATTCGGTCATAGCTACATGTTTTTATATTGACATTCAGTCCAGAATGGAAAATGAGGTTCGGAATAGTCTCAGAGAATTATGTTTTGAATTTGCGGATAAATTCCAATCATTACCAGACCAAATTTCTGATACAGATATTTACGAAGAATTTATTCCTAATTTAGAAAACTTTAAATCAAAATTAATTAAAAAATCCCGGGCATTTCATCCAAGAATTATGAAAAATTGTATTTATAAAGAAATAGTTTATTTAAGAAAAGATACTAAGACGGGAAAATATAGTCAATTTTATCCTGAAAAGAGACAAGATATCGCCGATTTTTCCATGGGGATTACAAATATTGCTACGGGTAAAACTGTATTTGAAGATTTATTAAAAGAAAAAAATATTAAGGTTAAAAATATTTTAAGAGTGAAATTAGATTGGCACCAATATAGATGTCCTGAATGTAACGCAATATATCAAAAAAAGCAGACTTTTTGTAATGCAGCAGATGGAATGTGTATGGGTGAACTTAGAAGATATGATTTAAATGCTATAATACTCTTGGATGAAACTGATTTTTTATTAATTTATGGTGTTTCATCGGATAAGGGCATAAAAGAACCCCTCGTTGATGTTAAATTACGTACTCTTTTCTCAAGATTGAAGATTCTTAATAAAGAAAAAGTAGTCAAGGTTATTAATCAAACCATAAAAGAATGGACAAATTTTGGTTTAATGAAACAATTATGAATAGAATTTGACCATTATTTTAGAATAATAACAAAAAAGATAATGTGTAATTAAATATAATTTTCATAAAATATTAATATTTTTTTTATATAACTTGATAGGTTCTAGATATTTAATAGAAAATGAATTAGTAATTTATTTTCAAAATTTGTCGAAATCCTTATAAATAAACAATTTAGCTATTCGAAAAACCTTTTTAAAATACAAAAACACAAAATCTATGTTTATTATTCGTTTTTTACTTTTAAAATTATTTCGAATTTTCACCAAAAATTGTCATTTTTTTGGATAATATTTTCGCTGGGATATATTATTATAAAAAGAGCAAAATAATTTTCGCTTTTTCATATTTAGCCTTAATAAAAATTGTGAGGTCATACATAATGTTAGAAACATATATCAATTCTCAGAAAATGACTCGAAATTTAGAACGAGAATACTGGTGGATCTTCGGAGGGAAAGGAGGTTTTACTCGTTGCCAAATTGTTGATTTGTTATTAGACCGGCCCTATAATGCGTATCAAATTGCACAAAAGCTGCAAAAGTCTTATAACAATATTAAATACCATTTGAGAGTCCTTAAAAAGGAATATTTAATAAAAAGTGACGACAGGTATTATAGCGCTTTCTATTATATTTCTAAGGACTTCAATATTAATATTTTTAAAAAAATATACAATTTAATTATTGAAAATGAACAATATCAAATGAAACGGTCTAAATTAAGATCCTTTTTAAGAAGAATAAAAACAGAAATATAATTTATTTTCTTTTTTTTAATTCATATAATTTTTAAAATAATTTTTAATTAAATTTAAAAAATAAAATATGTTTTTAAATTGATTTAGATAAATATAAACGAACAACGAATTTTTAACAAAATTCATATCCAATCAAAATCTTTTATTTACATAGTAAAAAAGAATATAAATAAAAATTCTTCTTTTAGAGTAATAGGTTAAGCAAGATCTATCAAATATAAAAATAATCTAAATTAAAAAAGGATATTAATAATGGCGATTCTTGGACTGCTAATACAAAATAAAAATGGTTTGCCGATATTTTTTTCAGGTTGGTCTGATAAAATTAAAACAATTAAAAGTCTAGATACTGGGCTGATAACCGGATTTTTTTCTGCATTATTTTCTTTTACGGATTCATTTAACAAAAAATTGAGTTATATTAGATTTCTAGAGACTTCAATGGATATATATGGTATTGACACAATTTGTATCGAAATTGATGATTATTTATTTCTTTGCTTTGTTGATTCTTACCAATTCCATGAGCTTGTTAAATATAAAATAAAATGGATATACAATATTGTCTTTAAAAGGTATACTTCTCAAATTGAAAAAGGATTAACAATAAAGTTGACGGAATCTGAAATAAAATTAATTGAAAATATTTTAAAAGATAATTTCCAAAAATTTGCTGTTTTATCAATTAAAAATTATTTAAATTCTGCCATTGACGAATTGATTTCTTTGGGTGGAGATTCCCAAATTTGTGGTATATCTATCAATTCTTTTGATAATACAATTCTTTATTCATTTGGAATTGAATATTCAAGTCTGGAATTATTTTTAAATAACCTGGGGCAAAAAGGTAGTATTATTAAGGATAATGAAATTCAATATTGTTATATTTCAGTCCCTGATTTTATGCCAATTCTCCTTGTCACAATAAATCCTGTTATTAAATTTCCAATTTCGGACATAATTCAAGAAATGGCTACAGGAGAATTACCAATTTATTTCAATATTATTATAGACACTTCCTCCAATGTCGATAAAACGGTAAAATTAGTTTTAAGAAAGTTAGTACCTTTATTTGAATAGATTTTAATTAATACATTATTTTTATAAAGTTTAAAAATTTTGTAGAATTTTAATAAACTAATAAACACATTTTGCCAAATCTTTTTTTTAGTTTATTTTATATTATAAATTTTGAAACATTTTAGAAAAAATATTAATTTTCTCCTTAAAAATTTTAAAGATAGGAGAATTTCTGAAAAAATTATAATTAAATTTTGAAAATTAATGGTAATAAAGAAATAATAATAAATATAATAGTTAGTGTTTTAAATGCCTAATGGTGGGACTGATTGTTGTGGAACGTGCCCTTTTAATGGAGTTAATAAAGGCGAAATAAAATATCCATCTATTGATGAAAAAGATTTTTTCTGCGAAATTCGTGGTTTTAAAATTCAATCGCCATTTTGGACTTATTGTAACAACCATCCGAAGAGAAATCCATTAAGGATAAAAGAGCCTCGAGGGCCGATATGGGCTGCAATTTTATCCACATATAATACAACACCTCTTAGAAATGACTTGAATATCCCCTTTGAACTTTTACCTCCTGAAGGAGACTCAATGTATATTAGAATTCCTTATTTTGATAAAATAAGACCATATGAGGGGTCATCGAGGACTTGTGAAATCTGTGGAAAAAAATCTGCCAATACTATTTCTATTAAGATTAATGACAAATCAGAACGAATATATCATTTTTGTAGTTCATCACATTATTTTGAATGGTGGTTAAATAATGACCCATTAGCAATCTCACTCAAAAAAGAGAGAATTTTAAATGAACGAGATATAATTCTAAAATTAAGAAATGTAGATAAATTATTGCCTTTTGCCATTGAAACTTTTATTGAGAATAACGATATGGAATTAATTCTAAATTATTTGAAAATAATTGACGAAATTCTTTTGAAATTGGGCTTCTATAAATATGATACATATACTGAAACAATAAAGCATGAAATTAAAATGCCTAAAACCATGATACTACAATTAATAGACTTAAAAAATTATTTTAATATATTTGGAAATTTTCTGTCCACGCCAGATAAAGAAAAAGAATCAATAATTGAATTATTAGACAATATTGCAGCTCTTATTAAAGAAATTCTTAACACTAATCATAACAGTTTCGATCTTTACAATCCCTGACCATTATATTTTCAAACGTAATATCTATAAATTACTTCTGCTACACAAGCAGGTTTTTCTTGGTCTTCTACTTCAAAAGTTAATAAAAATTCCACCTGATACACTTTTTCTTTAATTTCTTTTAAATCCTTTAATTCAGCTTTTAGTCTAATTCTTTTACCCACAGGTACTGGAGCAGGAAATCTTAATTTATTAAGGCCATAATTTATTCCCATTTTCTTTTTTTTGAGTTCAAAAATCTGTGCAATTAATACAGGTGCAAGACTAATTGTATAATAACCATGAGCAATAGTCCCACCATAAGGCGATTCTTTTTTAGCTTTTTCTATGTCAACATGTATCCATTGATGATCACCCGTAGCATCTGCAAACATATTGATTTCCTCTTGAGACACCAAATGCCAATCGCTATATTCTAATAACTTTCCTTTATATTCTTTTAATTCATCAATATCATTAAAACTTAACTTTGCCATTATTTTATCACCAAAATTCAACTGATTAATCGAGATTTATCATTCTAAATTTATCAAAATTTTTTTACATTTCTGAACTTAAATAGCATATATATAATATTTTTTATTTATTTTAATTAATAAATTTTATTTATCAATATAAATTTTAATATATAATCTTATATTAATTTAATTTAGCATTTCCTTGATTACAAATAATAATTAAATTTTTCTAATTTACTCATAATTTATTAATAATAACATCTTTTAAAAAGAAAAAACCATTTAACCGATCAGAGTTCATATTTAATGAATTAACTTTTTTAGTTTCTTTAAATTTAAGTTAAAAATCAGAAATAAATATAAAAAAATTATGAATTAATCTGTAAAATTAGAAAATTGTTATTTTAATAATTTATAATTTAGCACATTTAGATACTTTTTTCTAAAAAAAGAATCAGATTATTTTTTTAATAATAATAAAAAAGAAATATTATGTTATTATTTTAAGGTCATAAGGATAAATAAAACAAAAATAAATTTATATATTTAATTACAATTATTAGAATAATAATATTTATTTAATTTCAATTTTGTTTCTAATTAACAATATTTTATGCGATTTTAAAATTATATTCGGAATTTCAATTTTGGAAAAGTTTATTTAGAAAGTATTTACAATGAATTAATGTTTATAAGAAATAATATTACTAAAATAATTAGAAACAAATTTTTAATAATTCCTTTAATCTTACAAAATATTCATTTGAAATTAAATTTTGGAATAAAATTTATTAAAATTTAAAGGAAGATTTGAAAGAGATGATTCCCAGAGAAAATTTAATAAGGGATAAAGGGTCAATCTATTTAATTCAGATGATATATATTGAAGTATTTGCATATCTCCGAAAAAATTTAGAATCACTTGAAGTATTAGAAAACAAATTACGGGAAATGGGGAATAGAATTGGGAAAAGTATATATATCTATTATAAGCCAAGGAAATTTTCACTTATAAAAATGTTAAGAGATGTAATTCACGTTGCTACAGGTGTAAAGAATTTTAAGATAAAGACAGTGAAAAAATCAAATAAGATAGAGATAACAATTATATATAATCAATGCCCTTTATGTGTATCCGAAGTAGAAGAGAAAGGGGTACATTATTGTATACCTACAATGGCAATTTTAGAGGAATATCTTAAATTGGCAATAAATGATGGTAAATTAAAGGGATTCAAAAGTGTTGAAGGCAAAGTAATTAAAAGTGTATCAAGTGGGGATGACCATTGTGAATATTTTTATAAATTAATAAAAAGTGATTGAAATGGTAAGAGTTATAAGAGAAAAAGTTGGTTTTAAGCAAAAATTATTATCTTCAATTGGTAAAAGATTGATGTTTAGAAAACAAAAAAAGATTAGCAAATTATTGATAAATCTATCTTATAGAGAAATTATTAGATTACTTATCGAAGTAGACGGCAGTTTAGAGAAGGCGTTAAATACTGTTTTTGAGCTTTCATCTCATGCTGGACATGATTTTTTGATGGAATGGGTCGAAGAAGGTTCTGTTATTTTCTCAAATTTTGTAGGTGATCATGCTCTTTGGATTAAAGCAGGTTATTATTCTTTTACAGGTGATAATATAAAATATATTAAGTATTTTCCACCTGAGAAAGAGGGCGACCCCCATAGAGTAATATGGCGCATTGATAAATGCTTTTTGTGTTCTGGAATGAATTATGACGATTCTTTTAAAATAGAAAAAAAAGATCTTGAAAAATATGGTTATGGCATACCTATTGCTGGGATTTTCCAGACTACAGTTAATATGATAAATGAATATGTAGGTATTAAATTTGAAGGGAAAGTTAGAGAGACCAAATGTATGTTAAAAGGAGACCCATATGGCGAATTCGTAGCGGAATTTTATCCAAAAAAGGAAGATTAATATTTTTTTTAATAAATATTAAAAATAAAATTATATTTAAATATTAAATTAAGTTTGCTATCTTTAGTCCTTTAATTATCCAATCAGAGAACATCTCGGAAACAATTTCTGCTTTTTCACTAGAAATACCTTTATTAAGCAATTCATTTCCCAACTCATTTTTAATAAAATTTGAGTCAGGGTTCTTCTTCCATTTATTTAGAAAAAAGTTTTTCCATTCAAAATATTTTGATTTGGCATAATCGGGTAAATTTTTTGCTAAATTACCTGCCAAATAACCAAAATGAGCAATGCAGATATTCTTATAATCAATATTCTTTACTTTTTCAAAAGATTGTAATAATTTTTTTTCAGAAAATTCTGGGGGCATAATAGGGCCAAAAAAGATATTTTTAGAAATTTTATACCCTAGCGAATCGCCTATGAATAAAGTTTTATTTTTTCTATCTAAAATACAGATACTACAATTTGTATGCCCGGGTGTACTAAATATCTCAAGTTCTAAATCGCCCAAGTTAAGTATATCGCCATCATTTAATGGAATAACATCAGTAATAGGGTCTAATTCAAGGGTATAATTAGGAAACCATTTATTAAACTCATTTGGATTAGCTAGTGCTTCAAGGCCATCTTTATGAGCCATTATTTCAATATTTGAGATCTTTTTTATGATACTTGAAATTCCACCGCTGTGATCCCAATGAGAATGAGTAGTAATTAAAATATCTGGTTTCAAATCCATTCCGATTAATTTCTTAGCAACTCTTCTCCCTTCATTTTTACCAGAAGCATCTATTAATACCTTTTTTTTCTTACCTACTATTAAAAAACAACTCATTGATTTTTCTGTTCCAAATAAAAGTGAATCTATTAAATATGTATTTTCATTTATTTTTCCTTCTTCTTGAACCCAATCCATTTCAGATCACTAAATTAATATCGTTCAAATAAAACTTTAAAATTTAAAAAAATATGTAAGATACTTAAATAACATATTAAATAACTATTTCTTTAACTATTTTATTAATCTCATTCATTTGTTCTTTTATAATTAAATTGTAATTATTTTTGTGTATTTTTTCCTTAATTAATTTTTCACATATTTTCGATAGCTCTACTAATTTAAGATGTTTTTCGTTTAGAGGGTCAAATATTGGAATAGGAAATTTAAATGGGCGTTTAACGTAATGTCTACTCGATTTAATTAGACTTAACTGAAAATTTAAAAATTCTGAATTTAATATAGAACAAAGATAATAGCATTCGTCAATATTTGCAGTTTGGTAATATAATAATGTATAATCAATTATAATATTTTTCTTAATTACCGCCGATTTTAACTTATTCCCTGCTTCATTAAATACAACTTTATATAAATCAGGATTTTGGTTAATTAATTTATTTTGGAAGTTAATATTTTCCCAGAGGTTTAAAAATTTTGTATTTTCTTTTTTATTTTCACGATAAATCTGATCGATTTTTTTATAAAAGGACTTCATTTTTGGGGGTAAATTTTCAATTGGAATTTTTTTATAATTCTTATCGATTGGCAATATTACTTTATATAATTTCTTATATGTAAAAGGGAGTAATAGATCCGCTTTTAATACATCAAATATAAAATTATTTTCTATTTCTATATTTTCATAATATTTATCATTCCATTTAGATTTACTTTTTATTGTAGCTTCTAAATCTTTATTGATAATTGAAAATTTGGAATTAACTTTTTTTACTGATGCATATAACAAGGCTCTTGGAAAAAGATCTGCGCCTTTAAATACTTTATCATAATAGAATGAATTTGAAATTTTTATTAACCTGTTTTTCTCATTAATAGAGATCAACTTTCGGACATTCTCACCTTCAAGATAAGCTGGAACTAATTGAGATTCGTGTATAATTTGTAATTGTTCATCAAAATATTTAATTTTTATTGGAAACGGTTTTGATGATTCATTAGAATATATTCCATAAAGACAGATGCTTTTCATTTTAAAAAATTTTTTAGAAAAACTATAAATTTCCAAATTCTTAAACCCGTAGAAATTTCTAAACTTGCTAGATTGAGAACTATTTAAAATATTTGAAGTCATTACAAAAAATATTTCACCATTTTTTCGTAAAAAAAGTCTTGGGACTTCATAAAAAAAGACAATTGCCATTTCCAAATTGGAAATATCTTTAGCACTTGGTTTTATTTTGTTAATATCAGCAATTTTTTTAATTAATTCTTGAAAATTGATAGACTCGATATCTCGATAAACCAGCCAAGGAGGATTACCTATTATTAAATCGACTTTCCCAATTTTTTTAATAATTTTGTTAGAAGGGTCTAAAGAATTTCCTAAAAAAATATTATCTATAGATTGAATTTCAATTAGTTCACAAAGTATTAATGCCACATTAATTTTTGAAATTAAACAAGCAATTGGATTAATTTCAATCCCAAATATTTTATTTATGTAATTTTTTTTAATACTTACAGGTAATTTTGCATTTAAAATTTCCTTTATTATTTCTATAAGGAAAATACCACTTCCACATGCAGGATCAAGGACTTTAGTTCCGTATTTATATTTTTTCTTTATCATAAAACGAGCTAGAACATCTGGAGTATAAAATTCACCCATTGAGTGCCTGATTGATTGTGAAACTAATTCTTGATAAAAATTAACTAAAATGGGAGATGATTGAATAGAATATTTACGAATTTCATTCCTCACCCATTCGTTTAATTCTAGTACATTAATATACCAATCAAAATTTAATCCTAATATATTAAATTTATTTCCTATATTTAAACCGAATTTCTCTTCTAGAATAATTCTTGATAGAGTTATTATATAGTGATGGATTATAAATAGATCATTTGTTAAATCTTGAGAATTATATAGTAATTTAAATTTATTACGCCATATCTCTTTATTTTTAGAAAATCGTTCGTTATCTTGATTATTTAATATAAATTCCATCAATTTTTTATTAAAATAATTAAATGTCGTAGAATTTATTCCAAAAAATTTTATTAATTTTTTTGTATCTAGACTTTCTTTCATGGGAATATTGCCCAAATATTTTATTTAATATAAACTAAAATAAACTAAAAAGTAGAATTATTTAAGATTTTTGAGATCTTTTTAATAATAGTATTAATTGATTCAATATTTAGAATTTAAATGTCCAATTATATTTAAATAAGTCATATTTCCGAATTTTTTTGCTTAAATTAAGCGAAAAAGTTTTAATAAATTTAATAATTTTTTATAATTTTGTTAATTTTTTAAAATAGATATTAATTTTTTATGATTAGACTTTAATTTAAGAAAAATAAAATTTATTTTCTATCATTAATTTAATTTTAAATATTTTTGAGAAGAATTAATTTATATAATTAGTCAATAATATTATAAATTAGTCAATAAAATATTATAACATTAAATATTGTAACATTAAATATTGTAACATTAAATATTATAACATCAATTATTGTATCATTTAATACCTATAAGTGGGTGTAATGAAAAAAAGTCCTTTTAAAAAATTTATTTCAATAAAAGCCAAGCATTATCCGAGAGACCGTATTTCAATTGTATATGGAGATAAAAGAATAACTTGGAAAGAGCTCAATTCGAATATTAATAGATTAGCAAATGGTCTAAAAAGTTTTGGGATTAAAAAAGGTGATATAATAGCTTTAATTCTTTACAACTCTCCAGAATTTATTGAATCAAGCTTTGCGTGCCAATCATTGGGAGCTATACCTGCTCCAATTAATTATAGACTTACTGGAAACGAATTGTTATATATAATAGATAATTGTGATGCTAAAATACTTATTTTTGATGAAGATTTATTACAGACTATATTAAAAATTAAAGATAAATTATCGAAGATAAAGAAATATATTATAATTGGTACTGAAGATAATATTCCCGAGAATATGGTCAATTATTATAGACTAATAAATAGGAATAAAGACAAAGAATTAAAAATAAAAATGTCATATGATGATGTCGGTTTAATATTATATACTGGAGGTACTACGGGGATGCCAAAAGGTGTAGTTTTAACATATAACAACTTAATTACAAATATAGAAATGGTCGGAGTTTTTATGGCTACAGCATTACCGCCTGTTTCAAAACTTGGAAATAGAGATTATGAAAAGAGGTCAGTGGACAAAAAGATTCAAAATGCAATGAAAATATTGAGTGGTCTCGGAGTTTTCCAGGCAATTAGCGAAGATGAAAGGTTATTAAAGAAAATATCTGTAATCGAACTACTATCTGATAAAAAATTAAAAATTCCGCCATTAGCGGTAACTGGAAATCCTGAAGGAGATATTGATTTATATTATGGTATACCGGACCATTGGGATATTTATACAAAAGTTTTTCTTGGTAATGAAATTAGAGACCTTGCTGAAAAGTCGCCACTATCATATTCCAAGCGTGGAAAATTGAAGAATATTTTTCCATTAATATGGCGTTATTTAATTGGTGGATCAAAAGGAATTAATATTAAGGGACCATTAAGACTTAGATTTAAATTAATTTCAGCCTCCTCCAAAACTCCATCACCAGATTCTATTATTAATTTACTACTTTTACCACCATTATTTCATTCTGCGGGTTATATTTTCTTAGTACAATGGCTGATGTTCGGTTGTAAATTAGTAATTCCTTCCAGTAAAAGATTTAATCCAAAAGAAGTTATTGATTATTTACAAAATGAAAAAATTCATATAACTTTAATGGTACCGACTATGTGGAAACGAATAATTGAATATCCTGATATTGAAAATTATAATTTTCAAGATTTGAGGATCGCGATGTCAGGTGGAGCTTTATTAAAAGGAAAATATAAAAAACAAATGATCAAATTGTTTCCAAATGCACTTATCTTTGATGCATTGGGACAAACTGAAATGTCTCCAATTGTGAGCGTCAAACTTGATGGCGATATCAACAGTGTTAAAGATAGAAGCGTTGGAAAAATGATAACTGGACTTGAATACAAAATAGTCGATGAAAATGGTAATGAAGTACCTGATGGAACAATAGGTGAATTATGTTATAAAAGTCCCACGATTATGAGAGAATATTATAAAGACCCTAATAAAACTAAAGAGTCCATGACTCCAGATGGATTTTTCTATTCCGGAGATTTAGCATATCGTGATAAAGATGGCGAAGTATACATTGTAGATAGAAAGAAATCTTGTATTAATACTGGTGGTGAAAAAGTATATCCTATGGAAGTAGAAGAATGCTTAATGGAACATCCTAAAATAGAAAATGTATGTGTTATTGGAGTCCCAAATGATGAATGGGGCTCTATCGTAAGAGCTGTTATAAAGTTAAAAGAGGGCGAGACTGCTACTGAGCAAGAGATTATCGAATTTTGCAAAGGTAAAATTGCTAGCTTTAAAAAGCCGCGAAGTGTAATATTTATAGATGAATTTCCTGTTTCTCCAGTTGGAAAAATATTAAGAGGAAAGGTCCAAGAAAAATTCGGAACACCATAAATCCTAAAAATTGATAGAAATAAAAAATTTTTTAATTTAAATTTGTTTTATAATAGTTTGCGTATTAATTTTATTTATTAGACTATTATATACTGGACAATGCATCTCTGTTTTTTGAATTAATTCTTGAATTCTTTCATTAGATTCCGAACTATTAATTTTGACTTCAATAGTAATTTTCTGAAATTGAGCAGGTATTTTTCCTTCCATATCTAATAAACCCCAAATGTCAATGATCCCACTTATATGAATTTCAGCTGAATTTACTTTTATTTTTAATATTTCGCTCCAAACTTGTAATGTGGACAATAGACACCCACCTATAGAGCTAAGAAACAACTCCGCTGGTGAAGGGCCTTCATTTTTTCCACCAATAACTTTATCTTCATCTAAAATAAATTTATGGCGTCCTGCCTTAACATCAATCCTAAATTTCTCGGTTTTCTTTAATTTGACTTTTAATTTATGCTCTGCAAGTCTTGGATCTTTTTCAAATATTTCTAACATTTTTTCAAACATTTTTTATTCACAAAAGCTTTTAATTTGAGAAAATAAAATCTTAATCAATATTTTATATTTTTTATAAGATTGATGTGGTAAAATTAAAAATTTTTTGATGTTAAAATTCAAATTTAAACAATTTCTTTATTAAAATGCATTTTTTCTTTTTATTTTGCAAAATTTTCTCTTAAAATTTATAAAGGATTTATTTTAAAAAGAATTAAAACTATAGATGTTTTAAGCAAATCTAGAATTTATTCCAAAATATTAGATTGTAATAACTAATTTTTAATGTATAAATATTTAATCCTTAATTTAAATAAGAAATATTTTATTTTAAATAATGAAATTTGCCTTTTAAATTAAAATTAACTTGAATATGGCTTAATATCTCTTTAATTTATTTTTAAAAATATAAAATTAAAATTTTAAAATAGATTTTAAATAAATTTATTTTAATAATCTTATGGACTTTGTAAAATTTGGAGTAATAGGACTTGGTGGAGCTTGGCAATTTCATAAACCATTTTTTATTAATAACTCTAAAGCTAAACTCATTTCAGTTTATAATATCGATATAAAGAAGTCAAAAAGAACTGCAAAATTTTTTAATGCAGATTATTATGGGTCGCTTCAGGACTTTTTTAATAGTGATATAGATGCTGTATTAATATTGGTACCTCATTATTTACACAAGAAATTTGTTATATCAGCAGCTCAAGAAGGTAAACATATACTTTGTGAAAAACCAATGGCTATTTTGCTTGAAGATTGTGATGAAATGATTAGGGCTACTAACAATGCAGGGGTTAAATTTATGGTAGCTGAGAACCACCGATTTTTACCAGCTCATAATTATATATTTGATATAATTAAAAAAGGATTAATAGGTGATATTTTTTTAATTAGAGCCTACGAAGGAGTTTATGAGGTTCCTGCTCTAATGAAATCAGAATCTTGGAAAGGTCATCCAATTATGGCTGGAGGAGGTGCATTAATGGACATGGGAGTTCATAAATTTGCTGTACTTAATTGGATTTTAAATGATAGTATTAATAAAGCATTTGCATGGATCACAAAACAATGTACTAATTTAAAAGAAAAAGCAGAGGATAATGCAATGATATTTCTTAAATATAATAAAGGGACTATTGCAGAAATAACCATTAGCTTTACAGTTGTTTCAGAAATTACTAATTCATTAGAAATATATGGAACAAAAGGAACAATTCTTGAAAATCATATGTGGAAAAATCCAATTAAAATACAATCATTTCATAAAGAAATGGGTAAAAATAAAGGTAAATGGTTTGAACCCTATGTAGAACATGGGCCATTTCCAAAATATTATTTAATATCGGCTAAAAATGAAGATGAACATTTCACCAATTGTATTCTTAAGAATGAAAAGCCAGACTTTGACCCCAAAGAATCAAGAGAAGCTATTGCAGATGCTTTATTATGTTATTTATCCGTAAAAAATGGAAAATCAACAACGATGAATGAATTTTTAGAAGTTTATAATAAAGAGGGCACAATATCAATTTTAGATGGATTAGAAAAGTTTGTCCAAAATAACTACAATCTAATCTAATTTTATTTCAAATTTAAAGAAATAATAATGAAAAAAAAAATAAAAAATTAATTTAATTTAATTTTTAAACTACAAATTTTTGCTTTATCGCAATTATCTGCTATTAATATTTCAATAGAGATGTTTTGGTCAATAAATTTAATTGTTTTCCTCTTTAAATTTTTACAATCAGGTGTTTCTAATTTACAATGATAAAATTTACTTGATAAAATTGGTTCTATAGAGCCATAATTAGCTTCGAGAGTTTGAATTGCATCATTTATATTATATAGTACCATTTCATCCGTTTCTTTTTCGGAAATATTTTTTAAGACTTCAAATGAACCCAATATATTTAATTTTTTTAAAGTCCAAGCGGCATTACTCCTAACTTCAGGGTCTTTATCAAATTTTAATAGTTCGATAATTTTTGAATAACTATCAATGTCACCGATCTTGCCAGCTGTCCATGTTGCCATAGCTCTAATTTCTGCATCCTTATCGTTTAGAAATTTTCTGATATGACCGGCAATTTCTTTTGCTTCCATTCGTCCCAGAGCTTCAATTGTAAAAAGAATTATATCTTTATTTCTATTATCGAGTAATTTAATTAATTGATCTGGAGATGCTATCCTCGAAAGCGTCCAAATCGCGGAATCAATTATTTCGGTATTCTTAGAACTATCTATCAATGAAAAAATAGGTGTAATAGCTTCTTTATAATTTAAATCTCCGATTTTTTCAAGAGCTTCTTTAATTTTCTTTATATTATTAGAATTTAAATTTTGGATTAATTTATTAGCAGTCATTTTTTTAATTAAAATTGAAGAATAATTATTGCGCTTCAATTTCCTGCGAAATAACTTTATTGGGTAAGTTTTTTATTATATCTTCAGCCTCGTTTACTATTGAATCAAATAATTCTTTTACAGTTGGAATTGAATGAATTCTACCAGATACAATTCCTCCAAGAATAACTGAATTATCTTCATCACCGTCAAATAATTTAGCAAGTCCTTCCATTTCTAATCGCATAATTTCGGATGTTGAGCCAACAGGAATTCCTCTATATAAATCAGATGCACCTCTAATTGTTTCATTAACAATTCTTATAGATTGTTCATTACGCAAAAACCTCATTGGTCCAAATAATCCTCGAGCGACAAGTGTATCTTCTTCAGTTCTTTTAACTATAGCTTGCTTCCACATTGGTTCAAAATCGCTTTCTTGAGTTGCAATACAACGAGTACCCATTTGGATACCCACTGCGCCCATTGATAATGCAGCAGCAAGACTTGCGCCATCACAGAATCCACCGGCAGCAACAACTGGTTTGTTAACGTTTCTAACAACTTCAGGTATTAAAACTATTGACGACACGTCTCGCCATGCACAATGAGCGCCTCCTTCTCGCCCAGAAGCAATAATAAAATCAACATCAGCTTTTTCAGCTCTTTGAGCTGTTTTTACAGATGGTACAACATGACACCAAATAATATCTGGGATTTTTTTCTTAATAGGAATTCTAGGACGTTTTGCTCCTTTAGATAAAGCATCAACAGCAAAAGGAAGAGGATCCCCAGCAGATGTTATAATTACTTTCAATTTTTTTTGGACTTCTTCACTTTCATTATATGCCTCAATTGTACCTCTCATCAATCTTGTAGCTACAGACATAAATTCCATACTAACAGGAATATTCACACCGAATTTTGCATCTGGGGCATCTTTTAACTCCTCTTCTACCATCCTAAAAATTGCATCTTTAATTAAATCTTTTGGCTTCCCTTTACCAAAAATTTTTTCAGCAGCTTCTGGAGTTGCAGATGATAACCCAACTCCCATCCCAATAGTGGATATATTTCCTAATCCACCAGCTTTTGCTGCCGCAGCACATAAATGAAATGTAGAATATGGCCCCATTCCTGCTTGTATAATTGGATACTTTATTCCAATCTTTTCCTGTAAAATAGTCCTTATCAATCTAACAAACCTCTTATATGCTAAACAATTTCGACAATATTTTATCTTTTTTGTATCAAATACTGTTTGGTAATATTAAATTTTCTATCTGATTTTAATATAGTCGTTAAAATATTTAATTAATTTATTAATTCCTTAAATTATTTAAATATAAAATCACTAGTATCTATTAGATAATGATGTCAGAAAAATTAGAAAAACTATACACTTTTAAGATCAGCAAAAAAATGTTAGAAGAAATGAGGGAATATACCAATAAAGTTAAGAATTGGAGTGAATGGATTAGAAATCAGATAGCTAAGAAGATTGAAGAATTAAAATCAGAAAAACATGGCTTTACTTATAGATATTGCTCTGAATGCGGTGCAATCATAGAAGAAGGCGATGTTTATTGTATGAATTGTGGACAAAAAGTTAAAGTATAGTTTTTTTTATCTAAAGTTTTTCGTTTTTAATAAAAGCTGATGGCATAAAATTAAAAAATTTAATAAATGTAATGATGTTAAAGTTTTAATAAATAATAAATAAAGATAGGTGTAAATAAAATTCCAAGAGGTCAAGATTATTTCCATGATTATGATGAAGACAAAAGAAAATTAGGAAAATTAATTAAAAGATTACAAATGGTTAAACGTGACCTAAGACAATCTGATTGGGAACGAGCTCAAGATGTACAAGCTGCCATTGATGAGATTTATCATATTTTTCGTACTCTTGATGATAAGTTTTTCTTTCAGACAATCACAGATGTTAGAAGAGAGGTTAGAAATATTTTAAGAAATTATGGATTAACAAAATATGTCCAATATAGATAATTAATCTTATTTTTTATTATAGACCTTAATAATTTTGTATAATGTATCTCTTTGGGCCGGAGTTCTGCCAAGATCTTTAATTAAATGAATAAAGTCGGTTTCAGGCATATATTCACCGAAAGAAACTCCTGCGCTTTTTGAGATATTTTCGTCAAATAATGTCCCACCAAAATCATTACAACCTACATTTAATGCATATTGTGCAAACTTAGGGCCAAGTTTAACCCATGATACTTGAATATTATCTATAATGTTCTGGAAATATAATCTAGATACAGCATATATTTTTAGATCTTCAATACCAGTAGCTCCCTTGATTGTAAAATTTGACATATGAAGAGGTGTATTCAAATAAATGAATGAAAGCGGCACAAATTCTGTAAAACCGCCCGTATCTTTTTGAATATTTTTTATTATTTCAAGGTGTTCCATTCGATGTTTAATAGTATCAATATGTCCATACATCATAGTAGATGTCGTAGGAATTTTAAGTTTATGCGCTGTTTTAATAATATCTATCCAAGTTTTGACGTCTATTTTATTGGGGCAAATTATTTTACGAATATCATCATCTAAAATTTCTGCAGCAGTTCCAGGAATAGAATCAAGCCCAGCATCTTTTAATCTTATTAAAGTTTCTTTAATTGAAAGTCTATTGAGTTTGGCACAATTGTAAATTTCCATTGGAGAAAATCCGTGAATATGTATATCTGGAACTTGCATTTTTATTGATTTTAAAATAGTTTCATAAATATCTGGACTAAATGAAGGGTTAATTCCACCTTGAATACAAACTTCAGTGCACCCATTCTTTTTGGCTTCGATAGCACGTTTTACTATTTCATTTATTGATAATTCAAACGGTGTTTCACGACTAAATGCGCAAAATTTACATTTTATTTTACATATATTAGTAAAATTAATATTCCGATTAATTACAAAAGTTACTTTATCTCCATTTATTTTTTCTCTAATATAATTAGCAATTGAGAATAATATTTCTAATTCTGGGCCTTTAACTTTTAATAATTCAAGCCCATCATTTTTTGACAATTCTTTATTATCTAAGCATTTATCAAAAATACTCCCAATAATTGGATCAATATTTTTAAACTTATTTTCTAAAAACCCGATTAAATTAGAACTCATTTTACATAACCATTTTCGTCGATTAAATTAAATATTTTATCTTTTAAATTATCTGAAAAATACTTTTTAAAGATAAATTCAGGATAAATAGGAAGCCTTTGCTTTAATTTATAGCCTAATTCTTCTGTCCTTGTTTTTAAATTTGAAATTTTTGGCCATGGAAAGCCAGGATTAATATAATCTGGAGTTAACGGCGAAATACCTCCCCAGTCATCAATACCCGTTAATAAAAATATTTCATAAGTAGGAAATAAATTTGGAGGAATTTGTATTGATATATCTGTTATTAAGCGAGTAATAATTATAGTCTTAATTATTTTAGTGATAGAAGGTGTTTTATAAACTTTATTTTTATTATTATATTTATTTATGCTGTCAGAATATCCTTGTATAATAATTTCTTGGATATTACCATATTTTTCATTTATTTTCTCAATTTCTAATATTGAATCTATTATCTCTTCATTTTTTTCACCAATACCAAGTAAAATTCCTGTAGTAAATGGTACTTTCAATTTTCCAGCGTTTCTAATTGTCTCTATTCTTAATTTCGGATCTTTTCCAGGGCTAAATTCATGTGCCTCTCCATGCTCCATTAGACGAGGAGATATATTTTCCAGCATTAACCCTAAACTTGCATTTACTTCTTTTAGTTCTTTTAACTCATCATAACTAACAATTCCTGCATTACAATGAGGTAAAAGATTCGAATTTTCCAAAATTAATTTACAAATGTCAAGTAGATACTCAATCGTAGTTTCATACCCGCCTAACTCATTTAAAAACTTCTTGACCTGCGAATATTTCTCCTCAGGCTTCTCCCCCATTGTTAATAAAGCTTCTGTACAATGCCTTGTTTCAGACTTTTTTAAAATCGATTTAATTTGCTCTGGAAGGAGAAAAGCAGATACTCCTTCATTATATTCCTTTCTAAAATTGCAGTATCTACAATTATTTCGACAATATGGTGTTAATGGTAAAAAAACATTTAATGAATAAGAAATGATATTATTATTAAGTTTTCTTGAAATGGAATTAGAATATAACATAGCACCCATTAATTCAGGAAAATTCAGACTAAAAATTTGGTATAATTTTTCTTTATTTTTTATTTTAGTTGTTAATCGTTTTCTAAATATTTCTAGTAAGTCAGTTGATATTTTTGGAAAGTCTTTACACATTATTTAATTAAGATTTATAAAAAAATAAAAATTTTATTAATAAAATTTTAAATTATTATAAAATATTAAATGATTTATTATCATTTTGTTATAAAATTAAAGATAATAATAGTATGACCTTAAATGACTGACCAAAAACAAATCTATTCATCATTAGCCCTTTTAGGAGAAGATTTGCAGATTGCTAAAGATGTATTAATTAAAATTAATGGCAAAAAAATTGTTGATATTGAAACTTCAATTACCAAACAAAGAAAAAAAGATGTCTCTGAAAATTTTTACTTTGACAATTGTATTATTTTACCTGGTTTTATCAATGGCCATACTCATATTGGTGATTCTTTTGCAAAAGAATTAGGTTTTAAATTAAAAATAAATGAAATCGTTCAATATCCAAAAGGTCTAAAACATTATCTTTTAGAAAAAATTGATGAAAATATTATAATTGATGGAATGATGAATTCTATCAAAGAAATGATATATTCTGGAACTACTACTTTTGTTGATTTTAGAGAGGGGGGAATAAATGGTATTAATTTGCTTCAAAATGCAATAAATAATATATTAAAAATTAATCCAAATCTTAAGATTAACAGAATTATCCTAGGGCGCCCTAAAAATGGGATTGAAGATATAGATAACTTATTTAAATACTGCGATGGTATTGGACTTAGTTCTACTAACAAGTATTCTGATGAAGAATTAATAGAAATTAGTAAAAAATGTAAGAAGCTCAATAAAATAGCATCCGTCCATGTATCTGAAACTAAAGAAGAACGATTGTATGCAGATAGAGAATTTAACAATTCCGATGTTTATAGAGCAATTTTGTTGCTGGACGCTAACCCAATAGTCCATGCAATTCATATCACAAAAAAAGATATGACACTCATCAAAACTAAAAAAAGAGGAATTGTCGTCTGCCCCCGTGCTAACTCGTATTTTGGAGTGGGCTTCCCACCAATACAAGAATTTATTAAAGAAAATATCCCAATATGTATTGGAACTGACAATGTAATGGCAAACAGCTTGAATTTATTTAGAGAATTTGAATATATAATTAAATATTTAAGGTGCATCTTTGGACCAAAAATTATTAACTCAATAGATATCCTTAAAATGGCTACTATTTATCCTGCAAAAATCTTCAATCTAAAAAATAAAGGGAGCTTAGATATTGGTAAAGAAGCTGATATGATTGTACTAAATTTAAATAAACCACATCTACAACCTTTTAATAAAATTTTGGAGATTTTAACATTAAGAGCATGCCCCAGTGATATTAAAACAATATTTTTAGAAGGTAATAAAATTGTACCAGAATAGACCTTATTGTATTTTAAATGCTGCAATGTCTATAGATGGAAAAATAGCATCAATTAGTGGAAATACTGAACTTTCTAGCAGCGAAGACTGGATACGCGTCCATAAATTACGGTCTGAAGTTGATGGTATCGTTGTAGGGATAAATACAATTATTAAAGATGACCCAAAATTAAGAATTAAGTATTTTGACCGGAAATTTGGTCGATTACATAGAGTAATTGTTGATAGTAATCTTAAAATTCCTCTAGATTCAAAAGTACTTACATTTGAAACTAATTTGTACCCATCTATAATTGCTACTACTGAAAATGCTCCACAATCTAAAATTAAAAAAATTAAATCAATTGACCCGAATAACATTAGAATTATCAAATGCGGAAATAACAAAAGAGTGGACTTAACAATTATGACTAATAAATTAAAAAACTTGGGAATTAATAAAATTTTACTTGAGGGGGGTGGCACTTTGAATTTTTCAATGTTAAAAAATAAACTCGTTGATGAATTAATTATTGCAATTTCGCCAGTTATTCTTGGAGGAAAAGATGCACCTACTCTTGTTGATGGAACTGGGTTTGGATCCTTAAATGAATTCATAAAATTTTTTCTGATTAAAAAGCAATTAATTGGAAACAATTTAGTCTTGTGGTACAAAATTAAATAATATTTAAAATCAGTTGAACGATTAATCCTGAATACTGCAATTAAAATAATTTAAGCAAGAAATGGAACTGCAACATCCAATGAATTATATACCAACGAAGATCAGGAAGATATTGGCACTACTTATATTCTAATAAAAAGAGATCTGCTAGGTTTTGTATCAAGACACTATAAAAATTTATTTGAAATTTTTAAAAAGGAATTATATTTTGATAAAGATAACGATAGATGGTATATTCAAAAAGATCATCATAAATCTAAATAAATTTAAAAAAAATAAATCATAAAATATTATTGCATTTGAATAAGTTAATTTTTCCTTTCTTATTATTTTATTTCCATTTCTGCTCAAGAACATTTTCATACATCAAAATTTAAGAAGATGAAATATACTTTTTATATTTAAGATATATATAGCTATTATTTTTCAGCTTGGGAGAGTTCTAATGCACTACCCCTAATGCAAAAATGACTCCAACGGAGATTCATTAACTTGTAAATCGGGCAATCTTTACACAAACATTCCTTTTTCTCAGTAATTATAGAACTCTTCCCTTCCATACAAAAGCCCAGAGATGTTTCTCCAGTCCCCTTATATGTGGGACATTTTCCGCAATGTTCTTTACACATAAATATTACTTGTTCTCTGCTCTCTCTTTTTTGTTTCTCGGACATTTTACTATATATCATCTTCATTTTTTCTTCAAAAGATGCATCTTTAAAATATTCTTCTTCGTCTGGCATAATCAAAATCCTCAAATTCGTTAAAAGATTTCTTTTAAAATCTCAAATTTCTAATACATTTTTTTTCTTTTTTAAATTATCGATGGTATTTTTTGGTATTGGATTATTAATTTGAAAATAAATAGATCAATCGAAGTTTTTTAAACAAAAGAAGATTTAGGATATGCAGAGATCGTGGAGGAAAGAAACATTGGTAAGAAGAAATTAACATTTACTAAGGGATATAAAGAACCTAAAGCGTTGCGTTTATTGCTAAGAGCGAAAATAAAAAATATTAATTATGAATTGGTGCATAAAATTATTAATGTATTCAGTGTGTTTAAAAATACAGTAGAGAAATTATGAGCATTTTAATAAAATATCAATTCAATTGATTAGATATAGTTGAAAGAATTAATAGAAGTCTATTCTTCTTTAACTTTAATGAAAGAGAAATTAAATTTAGTAAAAAATATAATTATTAAAATTTAAAATGAAACCATAATGGAAATTAAGTTTGATGTCTCTAATAGAGAAAAAAGGTTATTTTTGGAAAAAAATATACCTACACTTGTTGATGGAGTTGGATTTAAGTCCTTAAATGAATTCATAAAACTTTTTCTAATTAAAAAGAAATAAATTGGAAATAACTTAGTCTTGTGGTATAAAATTAAATAACATATGAATTAGTCTATTATAATAAAACTAAAATGAATTCTAAAAAAACTTAACCAAATTAATTAAAAATTAAAAAAGATAATGTCTTTTAATCACATTATTACGCAAATTAAGATCAATATATATGAGTTATTCAATATAATTATTGTTTTATTGTTATTTTATTAAATACTCAAGGTCAATTCTTGTAATTTATTTTAATTTTTATTCAAACTCAGGATCATTTTGCTATTTTTCTCTTTAATTAAAATTTAATGAAACATTAATAATTTATTTTAAAACAATTTTAAATAACTTCATCATGAAAGGTGTCAAATCATTACCTGCTACTACTATTATATTATTGAGAAGTATTGGCAATGATACAAAAAATATCGAAGTTTTAATGACTAAAAGGCAGAATTATCTAAAATTTTTGGGAGGATATTATGTCTTTCCTGGTGGTAAAGTCGAAGAACAAGATTATTCAGATGTAAATTTAAGTAGAGTAAAAGGTATTAGTCAAAAAGATGCTCGTAAAATATTAAAAATAAAAAATAATAATGATGATAAAATATCTTTAGAATTCAATTACCTTGGATATTGGACAGCTGGAATCCGTGAATTGTTTGAGGAAATTGGCATTTTGTTGGCTACAAATAAATTTAATGATCCAATACCATTTCAATCTGTTGAAAAATTTAAAGATTATCGATTTAAAATTATTAATAACGAGATCACTATGTATGAAATGATGGTCAAAGAAGATTTATATTATTCTGCAGAAAAGTTAACCTATTATAACCGGTTTATTACCCCTAAATTCTCTCCAAAACGGTTTGATACCCGCTTTTTCATTTGCAAATTTCCTGGAGAACAAATTAAAATTGACCCATACGAAAAAGAAATCTCTGAATTAATCTGGATAAAACCTAAAGATGCTCTCAATAGAATCCAAAAAAAAGACCCAAATTTTAAACTGATTTTCCCTCAAATTGCAAGCCTTAAAGATTTAGAAAATTTTGATTTAAATCTTTTAATTTAATTAACACTTGTTTTTGAATAAAATCACGCACAAAAAAGATATAACGCTACTATTAAGTTCTGCATTCATCTGGGGGACATCATTCCCCATTATCGAATGGAATATTAAATTTTTAGGAG
>Ga0164318_10000481_pt1 | contig 30640 bp, 24 predicted proteins | sample GuaBasSedimGuay9_FD_113734 | JGI IMG/M metagenome (GOLD analysis project Ga0164318, IMG submission 113734) | Subseafloor sediment microbial communities from Guaymas Basin, Gulf of California, Mexico - Guay9, Core 4571-4, 0-3 cm | ecosystem: Environmental > Aquatic > Marine > Hydrothermal vents...
CGCCGATGCCCAATAGGTCATTGAGGGGCAGATTATCTGGTCCCCCTTGCCAATACCTAAACCAAACATCGCTCCATGTAGAGCCGCCGTGCCGGTGTTATGTCCAAGCGCATATTTCATGTTGTGCCAGGCAGCATACTCCCGTTCGAACTCCTTAGTCACCTCTACCCCGGACATGGTGCCTTTCCGCAGTACATCCAAAACTGCCTCCTCAATCTCTTTTGTAATGATGGGCCAGGTGAACATGTCGCCTGGATCAGTCTGAATTGCCTTCTCTCCACCGAAAATGGCTAATTTTTCCATCTTTGTTCCCTCCAAATTTTAAAATAAGACATTTTTGATTTGTTTTATCAGTTAAATAATAATGTACAAACTAGAAAAATTAAAGTCAATTGTTTTGAATTTTTGGCCTTCTCCCAAAGTTGTATGATAGAGCTGCAGCCATTGGTCGTGAACCTCTATAGTTTGTTGTAGTGAAACGATCATGGAAAATCTGGGACTTTGCCGCAATTGTTTGGATAATTGCTCTACAGTTGCCACATTCCAGCGGGATTGCTGCTATTGATGTTCAACAGCGACTTCCAAGTCACACAACTTCGGGGCAAAAAAAGAAGAAAATGTCTTCCTTGTCTCATTCGTGAAGAAAATCAATTTATCAAAAGATCTTGAAAAATGCAAGGGGAAAAGTGCTCTTTCAGACAAGAAGTTTCATTTGGTTGAGGAATGTGACCCCGTCACAACCGGAGTTTCTCTACGGTTCGATACCGTCCTATTCTATTGCAACCGAACAACCCCCCTGCCAGTCAGAGAAAACGTCGTCTCGCAGTTCCAGACCAACACGATCTCATTCGAACCGTAGGCGTGAAACGCGAGGCATAGCGGACATATAACAGAATCACTTGCGTTGCAACTAAGTGGCGGACCCCTCCGGCCTTTACGGCGATGTATTACGAGAGTGGGCATGATGTTTAGTTTCGAGGCCGTTCATTTTTTTCTTGTGAGAGGGAATTTTTGTTGTATATTTAATTACTGGTTGTCAAGAAAGATGAAACCCATTTCATGTTTTTCAAGTGAGATACATTTGCAAAGAATCAAATTGTCCTCTTATCTCTACCCTGTTAAGTGATTTGTCTGTTCAACGGCAGGCATTTTCGATTTTTTTAGAGTCAGACAATCAACCAATTGAAGGGGAAAATTGCGAGACTTAATAGCGTTAAGTAGAGTCGACAATTTCAGTTTGTGGGTTGCAGTTTCAACAGTCCTACGATCTGGGAGGAGAGAAGGGAGCATACTATTATGAAGATAGAGGATTTAGTCGATCGAGTCTTAGTATTCGCTGCTCATCCTGACGATGAGATAATCGGTTGCGGTGGAACTCTTGCCCGCCTCAGCGAGGCTGGCAAGGCCGTTTATGTAGCAACATACACCTATGGGGCCACTGCTGCTCGAAGCAAGGAAGAACAGGACAAGATGAAGCAGAGGAGAAAAAAAGAGACAGAGGTGACAGACAAGATACTGGGTGTGAAGGAAAGAGTGATTTTAGACAAGCCTAGTCAGGGGGTTACCAACGACAGACAGACATATCAAGAAACCATCAGATTAATACGATATTATAAACCAGATCTGATTCTCACCCACTCTAAGGATACCCACAAGGACCATAACGCCATTAAGGGCATAGTCCCAGGAGCAGCCTACCAGGCGGCAGAGGAGATTATGGAAAAAGAGTTAGGTAAAAGATGGCATACTCCCAATGTCTGGCTGTTTGAGATTATAAGGGGCTTTGGCGAATACTCCTTTTGTGTGGACATCACCAATACTTTTGAGAAGAAGGTGGAAGCTATGAAGGCCCAAGTCTCACAGCAGAGAACAGATTTTCTCAGCGGTTTGATACAGAGAATAACGGGAAGAGCTGTAATAAGGGGCGCTGATATTGGGGTTAAATATGCAGAGGCGTTCAAGAAGATCGACACCTATCCCACGCCTTTGTAACATAACCACTGCTAAGCTTCATATTCTTCTGGGGGGTATGCTGCGATGTTACAAGCGACGATGATACAGCCAGGGAAGATTGTTTTCAATGACGTGCCCAAACCCCGGGTTGAACCTAGAGAGGTCTTGATCGAGGTTAAGGCCTGCGGTATTTGCGGCTCTGATGTTCATGTCTGGCGGGGAGAGCACCCCTTTACCTCTTATCCTATAGTCCAGGGCCATGAATTTGCAGGAGTGGTTGCCTCGGTAGGCAAGGATGCTGTCGGCCCAAGTCCGGGCAGAAAAGTTACTGTGGAGCCCTCCATAGTGTGTGGGAAGTGCTATCCCTGTCGTCACGGTAAGTATAATATCTGCGATAACCTGAAGGTAATGGGCTTTCAGACCGACGGGTGCCATCGCAACTTTTTTGCCGTTCCTGCCCGGAATGTGATTCCACTCCCTGATGAGATGTCCTTTGAGGCAGGTGCAATGGTAGAGCCTACCGCAGTAGGAGTGCATGCGGTCAAAAAAGCAGCTCTAAAAGAGGGTAATACGGCCATCATTTTGGGTGCCGGACCTATCGGCCTTCTGACCATGCAGGCAGCTAAGGGCCTGGGAGCCTCGAGGATAATGATTACAGATGTCGTGGATTTTAGATTGAAAGCTGCTGAAAGACTTGGGGCCGACTGTGTCGTCAACGCCCAGCAAGAGGATGTGTCCACTGCTGTAAGACGAGAATTCGGGAAGGATGGCGCCGACCTGATATTCGAATGTGTAGGCGCAGAACAAACCCTGGAAACGGCAATCCAGACCGCCCGAAAGGGCTCAAAGATCATTGTTGTTGGAGTTATCGGTGGTCGTCCCCGACTTTCTATAGGACTGCTTCAGGATAGAGAACTGGAGATGACAGGGACACTTATGTATGTCAGAGAGGATTTCCTCTTGGCCATCGAACTGATCAGATCTGGAAAAGTCACCCCCAAGGAAATGATCACCAGTAGGTTCAAATTTGAGGACTTACCACAGGCATACCGGGAAGCAGATGAAAAGAAAGATAGAAATATTAAGGTTATGGTAGAATTCTAAGGACGAGTTAGAAGATCGAATTGAGAAGAATATCCTTTTCCTGGAGACCCAGCAGTAGAATACGGCATTCACTGCTGGTTTTTTTTGAGTTCAGGAAAGAAAGCCCTCTAAGAGAATAAATGAATTGGGGCAATGCTGACAGAGATCAAAAGGGTGTGATACTGAGCTTGAAATTTAACTGTAAAGGTTGCCCGGCAGGCGCCGAGAACCGAATCGGTGGAGGATAGTAGAGACCTGCAAATTGAAGGGAAATGAAGTGATCATTGGAGTTAAATGCATAGGAGCTCTGAATGGTCTTCACATCAGTGAGGCATTAATCAGCTTGGGACTTGGGCAACAATGTCTTATAGGTTTCACACCTTTGTGGGGAATCTGCCTTTGGACAGAAAACAGAAATTTCGCTTGATATTAGGGATAATACAAAAGCCGAGTCCTACTAGCAAAGATGGATAATCGTGCTTTTCTCTTAGTAGGCTAAGATCTTTACTTTACTCTTGACAGCGGATTAGAATTTGGTTATTCTTAACGGAGCTAGAGGAGAGAAGTTAAATGGAACGATTCTTTACGACTCTGCCAATTTGGCTAAATGTATTCCTATTCTTCGCTGGGTTCTTGATCATCATCAAAGGTGCTGATTGGTTTGTCGGTTCTGCCGTCACTATAGCAGAGGCTACAGGGATCCCTAAGATTGTAATTGGGGCGACCATCGTAAGTGTAGCCACCACCTTCCCCGAGTTCTGTGTATCATTTATCGCCAGTTTGATGAAGCACCCGGGCACTGCCGTGGGCAATTCCATCGGCTCTGCTGTCTGTAACATTGGCCTTATTCTGGGTACCTCTGTGCTTGTCAAGCCAATGGTTGTGCAGAAGAAGACAGCCCTGCGCCAGGGGGCATTTATGATCGCCGCTGGCGTCTTAGTCACCTTGCTGGCTATTGACGGACAACTATCGCATCTGAATGGACTGCTTCTGCTTGTCGGGCTGGTCTGTTACATATGGTACTCCGTCCGTCGTTCTGCAAAACAGCCCAACTGCACAGCAAACAATACTCCAAGAACAGCGGGTGGAGAATGGCTCTGCCAGCAGAGGTTTTCTTCAATACTGCGTTTTTGCATCGGCGGGCTAAGCGTAGGCCTGGGCAGTGTTCTTTTAGTGCAAAATGCTGCGGTAATAGCTCGCTGGCTGGGGGTGCCCGAGTTGATCATCGCCCTCACCTTGGTCTCCGTGGGAACCTCTTTGCCGGAGTATGTCACCTCGCTGACGGCGATAGTGAAAGGGCACGGGGATCTGGGAGTTGGCAATGTTCTGGGAGCAGATGTATTGGATATACTCTGGGTTTTAGGGGCATCCAGTCTTGTCCGCCCCCTTTCGATTCAAAGACAAACCCAGGTGCTTGACTTCCCATTTATGCTCCTTCTTATGGGCCTGTGTGTGCTCTTTAGCAGCACTGGACAGAGGATCTACCGGTGGCAAGGAGCTACCCTATTTGGCATCTATGCCATCTACCTTTTGTTGATGTTCCACCTTTTCACCTGACGAGGCAGGAAGGAGGATATCTTTGCGTAGATTTCTGTTTTGTTTGACTGCTCTATTGTTGACCTCAACTACCGCCTTCCCGGAAGAGATCCCCATTATGCGGGTAGACCAGCTTCGACGCGGGATGAAGGGGGTGGGGAAAACCGTTTTCCAGGGCACCCGAATCGAAGAGTTTGATGTGGAGATCTTAGGGGTGATGCGAAACTGGAACGCCAAAAGCGATCTCATCTTAGCCAAACTCTCTGGCAAACCCGGAGGTGCACTGGCCAGGACAGCTCAGGTCATCGCTGGCATGAGCGGAAGCCCGGTCTATGTGGGAGGGAAATTGATCGGCGCAGTGGCCTATTCCTGGTCTTTTGCCAAAGAACCTATAGCCGGCATCACCCCGATAGAGGAGATGCTAAACGTGATGGAAGAAGACCAGGGGGAACAGATGGGCTCTCTTCCCCAGGAGACTTATCCTTTGGTTTCTTCTCAAACTGGCATTCCGGTGCCAAAGGAGATTGTGCTGGCCAATCCTCAGGTTGAAGGGCTCCAAGGGGCAGTGTTGAAGCCAATTGCCACCCCTCTGGTGTTAAGCGGCTTTGATTCCAGGGTAATTGAACAGATGACCCCTCAACTGGTTGAATGGGGACTTATTCCGCTTCAAGGGGGTGGGACTTCTGCGCAGCAATCGGACAGTTTCACTCTCGAGCCAGGATCTCCCTTAGGGGTGCAACTGGTGCGGGGCGACCTGAACATCACCGGCATTGGCACACTCACCTATCGTCAGGGTAACAGGGTAGTCGCCTTTGGACATCGGATGTTCCACTTTGGCTCCGCCAGTTTCCCTATGACAGGGGCTTACATCTATGATATTATGCCATCTCAAGCATTCTCCTTTAAATTGGGAGCACCGACACAACTGCTGGGCACCATCCGCCAGGATAGGTATCCTGGCGTTGCCGGGGTTGTGGGTCAGATGCCCGATATGCTGCCGGTAGAGGTGCAAATCATCTCTGCCTCCAAGAAGAGAAAATACCAGTTCCAGGTGATCAGAAATCGTGAGCTGTGCCCTTACTTCACTCTCTATAGTCTATATAATACAATCCTGGTCGCCGAAAAACTCCGTGGTGATGCCACCATTGGGACACAGTTGTCCATTCAGATAGAGGGTTACCCTGACTTGAAGCTGCAGAACCTCTATTCTGGTCATCAGGCTCTCTATCAGACCTGTCTCCGGATGCTGTTACCGCTTTATGCCGTCGTTCAAAACCGATTTGAAGAGGCGAGAATCAAGGGAGTTAAGTTTCAGATTGAACTTCAGGAGAGGATAAAATCTTCCCGGATCAAAGGGGTGCGGGTGGACAAGAAGGCTGTGAAACCAGGGGAAGAAATCCAGGCAACGGTCGTGCTCCAACAGTATCTTGGTGAGCGTCTCTTTCGGAAAATCTTGCTGAAAATTCCAGAAGACGCGCCTGAGGGGGAAATCACACTCTGGGTAGGTGGCGCTCGGGCCTATAGGGCTTGGGAGCAAAGACGCGCACCAGGTAAGTATAAACCCAAGAGCCTAGCCCATCTGTTACAGATTCTGCAAGGTGAGGAGAGGAACAATACCATAATTGTTCAGCTCTTCCGTCTGGAAAAGGGACTGACTGTTGAGGAGAGAGAGATGCCATCCCTGCCGGCGTCGGTCTCAGCTGTTATGGAATCCTCAAAGCAGACAGGTCAGACTGGTCCTGTCACTGGCGTAGTCATCGTAAAAGAGAAGATTGAAACAGACTTTGTCGTCTCAGGAAGCTGCTCTATTTCGCTTAGAGTGAGCCACAAAACCAAGTAGGGGCACAGCGCGTCCTGTCCCTGCAAACTGCGGCAGAACCAATGAAGATAGATTTTCCTCATAAGGGAATAGAAGGGGTTGAAATCCCAGATGCCAATCTTTTGGGAATCTTTGAACCGAAGAGACCCCCGGTTCTTTCTCAAAACGAGGATGAGCTTATCAACGAGGGCCTTTCTCATCCCATCGGTCTGCCTCCCGTAGAGCAGATCGTCCGGCCTGGGAGAGAGATTGTCATCATCTCAGATGACAACACCCGCCTCACACCTGTGGCCAATATCCTGCCTCTGTTAGCTGAGAGGCTCCAGGAGGGGGGAGCCAGCAGAGGCAAGATAACCATTCTGGTGGCCTCTGGCACCCATCGGCCGATGACTGACGCAGAGAAACTGAGAAAGTTTGGCCGCCAAATTCTCGAGGATTTTGAGATTTTGGACCATAGCAGCTATGACCTCAAGAACTTAGTGAGCCTCGGGCTCACCGAAGATGGCACGGAGGTGTTGGTCAATAGGAAAGCCGTGGAAGCGGATTTACTGATTGGGATTGGACAGATTGTACCCCATGGGGTTGCTGGCTTCAGCGGTGGAGGAAAGATCGTTCAACCTGGGGTCTGCGGTGAGGCAACAACTGGATGGACTCACTGGCTTTCGGTCCAGTACGATGAGTCGCAAATCTTAGGTGTTAGAGACAATCCGGTCAGGACTCAAATAGACGCTATAGCTCAAAAGGTGGGCCTTGATCTGATCATCAACTCTGTTCCCACCAGCGACGGTAGGATTGCTGCTGTGGTGGTTGGCGACCCGGTGGAGGCTCACCGAAAAGGATGCCAGATAGCAACCGAGCTGTTTGGCGTGCCTCTCCCAAAGCTGGCAGACATCGTCCTTACAGATTCCTATCCAGCGGATTCGAATCTGTGGCAGGCAGCAAAGGGGCTTTACTCTGCCGCAACGGTCGTCAGGCAAGGTGGAGTGGTGATTCTAGTAACTCCCTGTCCCGAGGGAGTGGCACCTGAATACCCTGATTTTTTGGCCAACGGCTATCTCTCTCCTCAACAGGCCTGGCATCGGTTTAAGATAGGGAAGATTAGGACCCTTACAGTAGCGGCTCACTTGGCACGAGTGGGAAAGTTGATCAGAAATAAGGCTCGCACCATCTTAGTTTCCCCTGGAATTTCCCCTCAGGAGGCTGAGAGACTGGGGCTGCTCTATGGCCAGACAGCCAAGGATGCCTTGCAAAAAGCCTTTTCTCTGCTGGGGTCAGACGCCCGGGTGGCCGTTCTAAGATGCGGCGGGCAGATCTTGCCTCTATTAGCCAAATGACTACTTGTTCATTTCTAACAGGTGCGTTGTCCGAATCTTAGCATGGAGAACAGAAAGGGCAAAAAGGTAAGCTATCATTCAAATGTTTTTGGTGGTTAACTGCAATGCTTGAAGTGACAGAGGAAGATGGAACACATAGTTACTCCTGCAAAGTCCCTACGAGGCGAGATGGGTCTGCCCGGGGATAAGTCGATTACTCACCGAGCAGTATTGATTGGCTCTATTTCTGAGGGGATCAGTGAGGTGGAGAACTACTGCCCGGGCCAGGATTGCAATCGTACTGTAGAGGCAATGAGACAATTGGGCGTAGAGATTGTTCATCGGGGCGGGAAATTATGTGTTTACGGCCAGGGACTCCGGGGTTTAAGAGAGTCCCTGAGGCATCTTTATGCTGGGAATTCTGGGACACTGATGCGCCTTCTTGCTGGCATACTGGCCGGACAGCCGTTCCAGTCGGTGCTCACAGGCGACCAATATCTCACCCGCCGTCCAATGGGACGGATTATCGAGCCCTTAAGCCGAATGGGGGCGAAAATCTCTGGAGACAACAACCAATATCCTCCCCTGAAGATCAAAGGCGGCCGGTTGAAGCCAATCTGGTACCAAACGCCGATTGCCAGTGCCCAGGTCAAATCGGCCATCCTGTTAGCCGGGCTTTACGCCGACGGGAAGACAACAGTGGTGGAAAAAGCTGCCTCTAGAGATCACACCGAAAGGATGCTTCGGGCATGCGGCGCCGAGATTGAGAGACAGAGGACTAAAGAAGGTCTTCAGATTAGTGTAGAAGGAGGGCCCAAGCTCTCCGGGCAAAATCTCGCCATCCCCGGGGACATATCCTCGGCAGCGTTCTTCGTCGTAGCCGCCAGCATAGTGCCCGGCTCCGAAGTGGCGATTAAGAATGTTGGGTTGAATCCCACGCGTACCGGAGTGCTGGAGGTGCTCAGACAAATGGGGGCTGACATCCAGGTGGAGAGTCAGAGGGAACAGGGGGAGGAGCCAGTTGGAGACCTAATAGTTAAATCGTCCGCTTTAGAAGCTGCCAGAGTAGAGGGAAGGATAATCCCCACCCTGATCGATGAGATTCCGGTGCTTGCCGTCGCAGCCACCCAGGCCAGGGGAGAGTCGGTAATCAAAAATGCAGAAGACCTGCGAAAAAAGGAGACCGACAGGATCTCTGCCCTGGTGACTAACCTGAGAAAGATGGGGGCTGTGGTAGAAGAGCTGCCAGATGGGATGGTGATTGAAGGAGGACATCCGCTCATCGGCGCTTCAGTGGAGAGCTTCGGTGACCACCGCATCGCAATGGCCCTGGCCGTCGCAGCTCTGGTAGCCCAGGGAGAGACGATCATCGACGGATGGGAGTGGGTTTTCACCTCCTTCCCTGACTTTATAGAAAAATTGGATTCTCTAAGAAAGGGATAGTTCCGAGGATTGTATGCGAAAGGCCCAGAGGAGACCGAGAGGTGCCGAAGACAAAGAGGGATGTCTAAACTTCCAGGATTTCTCTCTGCGGGCTCTGACACCTCTCAGGCTCAGGTATCTGTGGTTGGCGTTTTGGTAATGTCACGAAAGGACCAAAGATGCGAATCGACAGTAAAACCACTGTCGTTGGGGTGATCGGTTATCCCGTTGCTCACTCGCTCTCCCCACAGATGCATAATGCAGCTATTCAGAGCTTAGGAATAAACTGGTGCTACCTGCCCTTTCAAGTAGCACCCGAAGATTTAGCGAAGGCCATACAGGGAATGCGAGGACTTGGTATCAGAGGGCTTAATGTGACTGTGCCACATAAACAGGCGGTGGTGAGGCTTCTGGATTGGGTCTCCCCTGAAGCCTCAGCCGTCAGGGCAGTGAATACCATTTCTAATGAAGGGGGAAGGCTGGAGGGCTACAACACTGATGTGGAAGGCATCTTAGCAGCACTACGACTCGGTGTGGGCTTGGAGAAACTGCCGGAGAAAGTGGTGGTATTGGGTGCTGGAGGTGCCGCCAGGGGCATTGTGTATGCTCTGACCACCGTCACCGATGTCAGAAATATTGTAATCCTGAACCGAACCGTGCAAAAGGCAGAGAGATTGGCTGCCGAAATGGAAAATATGGCCAAAGGAAAAACCCGAATCAAAGGGAGGAAGCTGGAGACAGAAACCGCCCGAGTTGAACTGAGAGAAGCTGGTCTGCTTATTAATGCCACTCCAGTAGGGATGTATCCCAATGTGAACTGTTCGCCTATCGAAGTCTCTTCTGTCTTTCACCCCCGATTAACGCTCGTCGACACCATCTACAACCCTAAGGAGACAAAGCTCATGAGACTGGCCCGTTCCCAGGGGGCGAAGTGCTTCAACGGGCTGGATATGCTGGTCTACCAGGGGGCAAAGTCACTTGAGATCTGGACGCAAAGAAGAGCACCCGTGAAAGTGATGAAAGAGGCGGTTATGGAGTTAGCGCCACAGCCGTCAGCCCTCGGCCAATTTTAAGTATCTGCTGAAGGGTAAAGGTTTCGGCGAAATAGACACCTTATAATTACATTCGTGAGTTTCCCAGCTTTTGACCAGAGAACCAAGAAAATACAGGTACAAAGTAATGAGGCTTAAAAGCCAGTGTCAAGGAGAATGTTGAAATAGTTAGCTGCTGGAAAAGTCTTGATTTCTTGAAAAGATTCGCTTATCTTTGAAGTTAGGAGTTTAGCTTTCTATCAGAGTGAAGCGCTCCATCCGGCATTTGAGAAGCTTATTGAGGCAGAACCATTTGGCTGGTATAAATCTAGAGGAGGAATATGTCGGGCGTCAAGCTCAGCTCTGCTGCCTCGGATGCGGAGCTTTTTTCGGAGATTGCGAAGGGCGATACAGCGGCCTTCAACAAGATTGTGAGCCGTTATCAAGCCAGGCTTCTGAACTTCGTCTACCGCTTCACTGGTGACCGGGAGACAGCACGGGACATTGTTCAGGAAACCTTCCTCAGGATATATCGAAAAAGGAAAGAGTACCGCTCTACGGCCAATTTTTCTACCTGGATATTCACCATAGCAGGTAACCTCGCCAAGAGCGAACTGCGGCACAGAAAAAGATGGCACCTTATCCCCATTAACAAGGAGACTGACCAGGATATCTTGGCAGAGATTGCCAATCAATCCTTGGGGCCCAATCATATTGCCGAGAAGAAGGCAATAGAAAGGCACATCCAGCAGGCTATCGAGGCTTTGCCGCCAAAGTACCGCGAAGCTGTGATCTTACGAGATATTGAGGGGTTGCCTTACGAGGAGATTGCCCAGATTGTTGGTTGCCCAGTGGGTACAGTTAAATCGAGAGTGAATCGGGGCAGACTTCAACTTCAGAACAAACTGGAGCAGATTATAGATCGCATAGGGTAAAGGATGGAGTGCAAACGCCTGGAAAGATATCTCTCCCGCTATTTGGAGGGAGAACTGGAAGGAGAACTGAAGGACAAGGTGGAGGAGCATCTGGCCCGTTGTTCTTCCTGTGCTAGGAAGTTGCACAGGCTTGAGGCTATAACTGGCATTTTGAGGGGGTTAGGACCTGTTGAGCCGCCAGAGAATTTCGTCAGCCTTTTGTCCGAGAAGCTACAGAAAGAAACTCTATAGGGTGTCTTCTTAGAGTGATACCAAGGAGAGAGTAGTTGACATCTGCAGCACAGACGGTGGCTTCGGTGGGGCTGATGGCTGGACTAACTACTGTTGGGGCATTTGTCAGGATTCCTCTTCCCTATGTTCCTTTCACCTTGCAGGTGCTGTTTGTCTTCCTGGGGGGTGCACTTTTAGGGGCTCGCCTGGGAGCCTTGAGCCAGGTTGTCTATCTCGGTCTGGGGCTGGCAGGCTTGCCCGTCTTTGCCGGTGGCGCCGCCGGACCCGCCAGTATCCTTATGCCCACTTTCGGTTACATAATCGGGTTTGTGTTTGCCGCCTACTCCATTGGGGTTTTTACTCAAAAAACCCACACGCCTAGCTTTCTGAACATATTCCTGAAAATGCTTGCTGGACTGGTCATCATTTACCTGCCCGGAGTGGTCTACCTTTACCTCAACCTTAATCTGATAGCAGGCAGGCCGTGCTCCTTTCAGAACGCCCTTCTGGTGGGATGTCTGATATTCCTGCCCGGAGATGTGGCAAAGGCAGCCATAGCTGCCTTCATCACTGTCAAGGTCAAAAACCGATTGCCCCTGGCAGGCTAACTTGCCCCGGGTAGGCAATTTGATAAGAAACCTCCAGCAGGCCCCAAACCTGCCGGAGGTTGAGCAAAACCGGCCTCTCCCCTCTGGGCAGAGGGATAGGGCGAGGGGAAAATAAACATAATACAGGAGGCAAAAGGAAATGAACTGGTTTGAGAGGATGAAATCGGGACTCCGAACCATAAAGAAGAGAGAACTTCCCGATGGGGTGTGGATAAAATGCGATGGCTGCGGAGAACTCCTCTACCAGAAAGGGTTGGAAAAAAACCTGCGAGTTTGTCCGAAGTGTGATCACCATTTTCGCATCAGCAGCAAAGAGTACATCAATATACTGGTCGATGAAGGCAGCTTCCAGGAGACGAATGCGGAAATGACCTCAATAGATCCTCTTAAGTTCAGGGATATTAAGCGCTATACCGATCGACTGAAGGACCATATAAAGAGGACAGGGCAGAATTCGGCTATTCAGACTGGTGTGGGAGAAATAAATGGCCATCCACTGGCCTTAGGAGTGATGAATTTCAGTTTTATCGGAGGAAGCATGGGCTCGGTGGTTGGCGAGAAGGTGGTCAGGCTGATAAACACTGCCATAGACAGGAGGATTCCTCTGGTTATAGTCTCTACCTCTGGCGGTGCCCGTATGCAGGAGGGTGCTATCTCGCTGATGCAGATGGCGAAGACTTCGGCCAATCTATTTCGCCTCTCGCAACACGGACTGCTCTACATTTCAGTTTTGGTCAACCCTTGCACTGCGGGCGTGCTGGCAAGCTTCGCCTCGCTGGGGGATGTGATAATAGCCGAGCCGAAGACGTTGATACGCTTCAGTGGTCCTCGAGTGACCAAAGAAACCACCGGACAGGAGATGCCGCCTGGTTTTCAGCCAGCAGAAGTTGTGCTCGAACACGGCTTCTTAGATATGGTTGTCCACCGGAAGGACCTCAAATCAACTCTCACCAACCTGATCGAACTGCTTACATAGATGCTCACCTATCAACAGGCCCTCCTTTTTCTCTACAACCTGCAGAAATTTGGCATTAAGCTGGGCTTAAGGAAAATTGCCGCTCTGCTATCAGAACTGGGCAATCCTCAGCAGCAGATGGATTTTATCCACATTGCTGGCACCAACGGCAAGGGTTCCACTGCTGCCCAGATTGAGTCAATCCTCCGCCAGGCAGGCTACAGGACTGGGCTTTTCACCTCCCCCCATCTGTTTCGGTTTACAGAGCGCATTCAGGTTTCGGGCCAACAGATTGGCACAGACCAGGTGACAGAATTTGTCCGCTTGATGAAGTCTCCAATACAGCAGCTCAAGTGCACCTTCTTTGAGACTGCCACCGCCATGGCGATATGGTATTTCGCCGCTCAAAAGGTTGATATTGCCGTGCTGGAGACCGGGATGGGGGGCAGACTGGATGCTACCAATGTGGTAACCCCGATTCTGTCGGTAATTACTAATGTCTCCCTGGAGCACTGCCAGTATCTGGGCGACACCATCTCAGAGATAGCAAAGGAGAAGGCAGGGATTGTGAAAGAAAAGGGCGAAGTGCTCTGTGGCCAGATGGATCCCAAAGCCCTGCAGGTGATCAAAGAGTTCTCCCGATTTAAACAGGCTAAGTTCCATTGGGTGGGAGATGAGGTGGAGTGCAAAGAGGAATGCTTGTCGCCGGAGGGGACAGTTTTCTCATATGGCTCTGGGGATGGTTGTTACCGACAGCTTCAGATACCTCTGGTGGGCAGACATCAGCTTGACAATGCCGTACTTGCCGTCAGGTCGGTGGAGATTCTTCGGCAGATGGGTTTCAGGATCACAGATGGACACCTGCGCCAGGGGCTTTTATCAGTGAAGTGGCCGGGGCGGCTGCAGACAGTGGCCCGAAATCCCCTAACCGTGCTGGATGTGGCCCATAACCCGGCCGGGGCCGCTGCCCTGCAGAAGAGCCTCGAGGAAATATTCTCTTTCCACAGGTTGGTTCTGGTATTCGGCGTGATGGCAGATAAGGACTATCCCGCCATGCTTGAGCTGCTTCTGCCGGATGCAGCCCTGATTGTCGCCACCCAACCTGAAACAGGGAGGGCTTTGGATGCCCAGGCCCTTGTCCCCCTGGTCAGAAAAGTCCGCGCAGAGTACCTGGTCGAACCCTCGACGGTAAAGGCCTATCATCTGGCAAGAAAGATGGCCAGAGCCGATGACTTAGTCTGTGTCACCGGTTCCCACTTTACTGTAGGCGAGATTCTGGAACACCTACAAGCAGATGGGGAGCCCAGAGATAAGAAGGGCTTTAGGAGGCGATAGAGTCGGGCTCTGGAGGGTCCCCCACAGAAATTGTTAGTAGTAGTGGCCGCAGGCGGAAATTCAATATTCGTGCGATGTCCACAACGCCATTTGTCGACAGAATCTTCTCACTTCCCACTTATCTCCGGGCTGGCGCTCACGCTGGTGATCTGCCCGAAGTAGACTCGATGAAAATCGCCACTGGGGTAAAACTCTGAGACGATGTCGGTGAAAAGCTCCTTGGGCAGCACATCGTTCTTGTGCACCACCCTACATTCATAGTGCACCAGGCATTCCTCGATAAGAGGGGATTTGACCGACCGGGCAGCGACCGAAGTGAGCCCTCTCTCCCTGAATTTGTCGCAGTCTCTACCAGAGACTGAGCCACAGAAGGCCACTGTCTCCGCCAGCTCCCGGGGAGGGAGATTGACGGTGAACTCCCCGCTCTGTTCGATGAGTCCGTAGGTGAACCGAGATGGCCGTACCATCACCACGAACATAGGCCTGCCCCAGATCACTCCAATAGAGCCCCAGCCAATAGTCATCACATTTGGCCTGCCCTCTTTGTCTGCTGAAACCAGCAAAAGACCGCTGTTCAGTGCGTTGAGCGTCTCTTTCATATACTCAGTATACCCTACTTCCAGCTTCTGCACCTTTTCCTCCTTTCTGCTTTAGGGGATACTAAAGGTTCCCCCTCACCTTGTCCCTGTCCCCAGGGAGAAGGAACCTTCGTTCAGAAAGCTGCAGCCTTAAGGGGCTGAGGGGAGTTTGTTCAGAAAGAATTCACCTGCTCAGGGTTGCCTTCCCGCTGGCTGTGAAGCCCTGAGTGCTGAGTTGATAGACGTAGATTCCACTGGCCAGTTTTCTGCCGGTGTCGTCAGATCCATCCCACCTTAAACTGTGAGGCCCGGCAGCAACTTGTTCGTCAAAGAGCCTTCTGACCGGTTGGCCCAGTATATTGTAGATGGTAAAGACCACATGGTGGCCCCGCTGAGGATCGGTGCGGATCAGCGGAATTTGGTACCAGAAACAGGTGGTGGAACTGAAAGGATTAGGGAAGTTTTGCCCCAGGAGAAAGCCCTGGTGCATGTCGTTAGGATCCATCCTCAGGTATAGATTCCAACTGACGGGCCCTTGAATTTGAGAGGCAATTGCATCTGTCTCGGCAGTTCCCCACCAGTTGTTCTGAGCCGATATCTCTCGATCTGTCAGGTTCAACACCGCACAGCCATTGTCTATGAACCGATTGAATCCATCCAACTGTGGCACAAACGTCCCTTCGCACCGTATCGCGAATCGGTTGCCCTCCAGACTGTTTTCCGTGACGCGAGGCGAACAGGTGAGGGTGGAGATACCGATCTGGTTGTCGGTGATGACATTGTCACTGATGACTCCGACCGGCAGCTCAGAGTGATGGAGCAGGCGGATTCCAGCGGACATATTCTCTCTAATCTGAGAGCCTATGATGCGGAATTCCCCCTCCCAAAATGCCAGATAGACTCCATCCTGGCGGTTTGCCTCGACAATAGATGAGCCGATCTCTATTTTCCCCCCTTCTCCCCAAACCCCCACACTATTGTCTGAAATAGTGCATTGTTGTAAGTTAAAGACACCTCCCTGGGTGAATCTGACTGCTGCCGAGCCGTTGTTTTGCAACCTGCACCCAGAGAGGGTGATAAAGGAAAGCCGGGGGCAGTTCAGGTTGATCCCATCCTGCTGGCTATGTTGGATGGTTGAATTGGAGATATTTGCAGAGACTTTGATCCCGGTTCCACTTATCCCATACTTTGCGTATTGAAGGATGCAGCTTCTCATCCTGAGGTTCGCACTGTCTCCCTCCAGGCGAATTCCATACCAGTCGCCTCTTTTGGGCTCTGGGGCAGCAGAGGTGAAGATAACGGGTACGAAGGAGCCTTGAATGTCAAGCTCTCCCCGCACTATAAGCTCACATCTGTCGGGATCCAGACCTGCGTGCGATGTGTCGATGGGAGCAAATTTAAGCACTGTGCCCGGCTTGATAGTTAAAGTAGCCATAGGTTCCACAATCACATCCTGGTTGATGTAGATCTCGTCGGACCACTCGGTGTATCTGACGATATGATAATTCGGAAAGTCAAACCGAAGGTCAACCACCATCTTGGTGTCCTGACGGCGAATATTGGTGACAGCAATTGTGGTGATCCTCTCATAGCCATCGCTGCTGGGGTTTGTCTGTGGGGTAAAGGCGGTGAATCTCACCCCATCGAAAACATCGGTAGCATCTCCTCTGTTGCCGTAATGTTGGATCCGATAGTTCACATCATCTGACCAGAAATCCAGGTTGTCCATTCCGTCCAGTGGATTAGGACGAACTCCAGCAGGGTAGCCTCGGTCGTCGAACAGCCCGTCAGCACATTCCAGATCCACTTCCTTGTGGTGTTCGTCTTTGTTGCTGCGGGTTTCATCTATATGCCAGATGAGAAGGCCACTTTGGGGTATATTCCGGTCGTAATAGCTGCCCGTGGCCTGGCGATTGACCAGAAGAAAATACTCGTTGTCTGTGATAGGAATTTTGTAGACGGCACCACCGCTTCCTATGTCTGTTATCACAAGATTAGAACGGTTTTCGCTTATGGTTATGAGCTTGTCGTTGTTGGTGCCAATCCATCCCAATTTCGCTTTAGACCAAGCACAAAAGGGATTGGGGCCATCGTTTCCGTGCCACCCCAGAGCCCCGTAGCCCATCAGTCCCCACAGACCTATGCCTGCGGAGTCTTCCTCAGGTGGAAGCTCAGGATCTAAGATCGTTAGGTCATATAGATCGGGCAGCCCGAGGGCATGGCCATATTCGTGGGCCATCACTCCCACAGTATAGGAGAAATTGCCCTCTTTTAAAGTGGCACCTCTTCCTATCACGAATCGTCCATAAGGGCCACCTCTGTCATTAGTGGTGAACGCACAGCCCAAGTCTATAACACCTACTGCAGGGCCGACAATAAAATTGGAAGGCATAGTCCTGAGCACAATGAAGACAAAATCGACACATCCGTCGCCATTGTTGTCATATTTGCTGAAGTCAATCTCGGCATCGGCTGCCTCCAGGATCTCCTGGTTGAATCTTCCGTAGCCTCCTACCTCTGTGGGGTCAGAGGCTACATAGTGTTCTGGACCATATTTTGAAGAGTACCGCTTTCTTAGCACAGAGCCCCCAATGGTGAGAACGCCGTGGGACATATCCGCGTAGAAGTGGCTGAAACTGCCTTGAACATTCAGATCCAGGAGATCCTCTGCCCAGGGGGGCGCCAGGGAGTCTTCCGGGGCCTCACCATTAAATTTTGCGAATATAATCAAGACTTCATGTCTGCCAGCTGGGGATAGGGGTATAAACTCAGTACTGCTGGGCTTTCTTCTCCACTGACTTAACATCCCCGCACATATGAAGTCCGGCTCACTGGCAGAGGCCTCCGCGCAGAGGATGAGACAGAGGACCAAAGCTCCAATTGCCACCAGATTTTCCTTAGATAACATACTATTCCAAATATAAAATCCACTGGAAGAAAAGGCAACTTTATTCTTGACATTTCGCAGTATCCAGACTATTATTATTCAAAGAGGAGAGGCCTTTAACGAATTTGTTTCAGGAGGGTGAGATGAGAAAGATACGGGTGATTCACTATGGGATGGGCTGGATTGGGACCGAGGCTGCCAGGTTGGTGCTGAGGAAGAACGGCATGCAGATTGTCGGCGCCTTAGATCTCGATGAGGAGAAAGTCGGCAGCGACTTAGGGGAGGTTATAAATATCCCAGAAAGATTGGGAGTGCTAGTGAGTAATGACGCCCAGGCGCTCTTCACCGAAACTGAAGCTGATATTGTAGTTCACACTACCAGTTCTCGTTTTGAGGATGTGTATCCCCAGATAGAAGAGATTGTCTCAGCAGGGATTAATGTGGTGTCGTCGGCAGAGGAGATGCTTGTGCCCGGCTTCCGCCATCCAGATCTGGCCGGTAAGCTTGACCGGTTGGCCAAAGCAAAGGGGGTCACTGCGCTGGGCACCGGAGTAAACCCTGGGTTCGTTATGGACACTTTGCCGCTTTTCCTCACCAGTGTATGTCGTCAGATTAGGAGATTGAAGGTAAAGAGGGTTGTAGATGCATCTACCAGAAGAGCTCCCTTGCAGAGAAAGATCGGAGCCGGAATGACCCCGAAACGGTTCAGAGAAGGGGTCAGCCACGGCAAATTGGGGCATGTGGGACTGGTTGAGTCTCTGCTTTTCATTGCCTGCGGCCTCGGATGGAAGTTAAGCCAGATAAGAGAATCGGTTGACCCGGTGATTGCCGAAACTGAGCTGGAAACCGAATATGTTAGGGTGAACAGAGGTCACGTAAGCGGCATTAACCAGATCGCCAGAGGCTACAAAGATGGCCAGGAGGTGATAACGCTTGAGCTGCAGATGTACGTGGGGGCTGACGTCCCACACGATTCAATCCAGATCGAGGGAGAGCCCAATTTGGACCTGAGGATCAATGGGGGCACAGCGGGAGACATAGCTACGGCTGCTATGCTTGTCAATTGTATCCCCAGAGTGGTAGAGTCTTCCCCGGGGTTGCTGACAATGAAAGATTTATCTTTACCTTATGCCGTCTCTAACCACGTATCTGTTCCAAGCACAGGTGTTGAGGGTCCGGCTAAGAACTGAATAATCCAGAAGTGTTGTGAGGCAGGAGGTTATGAGAACAAAAGAGGGCATAGCCGAGGAGCTTCTAAGGCGCTGGAAGGGTGAAGAATATGCCTTCGGAGTGGACGTGCTCGATAAGGTCGGGGAGTTTGCCTCGCGGTTCGGCAAACAATCCGTATTGGTCGCAAACGGGAGCAGATGGCTTAGTCCCTGGCTTGAGAAGATCATTCAGTCCCTCAAGAATCATGGCATTGATTGTAGAGACCTTATAAAAGGAGCTCGTCCCAATACCCCGAAGGATGATGTATATCGTATTGCTCTGGCCGTCTCTAAGTCGAAGCCGGATAGCATTGTAGCCGTTGGCGGAGGGAGCACCTTAGATGCTGTGAAGGCGGCCTCTGTTCTGGCCAGCTACAAGCGTTCTGATATCGAATCCTATTTTGGCATCGGAGAGGTGACTAAAATCTTGAAAGAGACAGCAGAGCGTGTAATACCGATTGTCGCTGTGCAGACGGCTTCTGGCTCAGGTTCGCATCTGACCCGTTACTCTAACATCACCGACCCTGTTACCGGAAACAAAAAGCTCATAGCGGACGACGCTATCGTCCCCTCAGCGGCTGTGTTCGATTACCGTGTTACCCTGAGTGCCCCCAGAATGCTCACGTTAGACGGAGGCTTAGACGGTATAGCCCACTGTTGGGAAGTCTTTATGGGTGCTACTGGGAAGTGCTATTACGACCAGATCAAAGGGATCGCTCAGTTGGGCATCGAGCTTATCGTTCGAAATCTCGCTAAGGCCGTGGAGCAGCCAGATAATCTGGCGGCACGGGTCGCCCTGGGATTGGGCACCGACCTGGGTGGATATGCGATAATGATAAGTAAGTTGAATCCAAACACAGGGTCAGTAGAAAGAGGTGGAACAAATGCCGGCCACTTAGGCAGTTTCCAGTTGGTGCGCTATCTTCCCCACGGAAGAGCATGTGCGGTACTCAACCCCTATTACACCGTCCTTTTTGCCAAAGCGATTGAGGAACAAAACCGTGTTGTGGGCCCAATCTTCCAGAGAGCAGGATTTATTGACAGTAGCGTGGAGTTTGAGAGAATCAAGGGCCGAAAGTTAGCCCTGACAATAGCCAGAGGGATGATAGAGTTTTCTCGAAGTCTGGGATTGCCTACAACTTTGAACGAGGCGTGGGTTCCCAAAGAACAGATCGAGGTCATGGTGGGGGCAGCGAAGGCCCCCCAGTTGAAGATGAAACTGCAAAATATGCCGATTCCTATGGATGTGGCAAGTGTGGATGCCCTTATGAGACCCACTCTTCAGGCTGCTTACAATGGAGAACTAAGCCTTGTGCCCTGATGCACCCCGAATGGCGGTGTGCGGTCGAGAGGAGTGAGAGAAACAGCGGGCAAAAGGTCACGCCTGTTGGCACCATCTCAGAGAAGATTTCCCACACAGCAGGAGGAGGGATATGGAGAAGGGAAGTGAGAAGAGCAGTGGGAGGGGACATCCGAAGGGCCGTTTATTCTTTCTTTGACGGCGATGTTCCTTATCACTGCTCTGGATGCGAAGTTTCGGTACAACGTTATAGATTCTGGAATTGAGTACTGAAGAACCCAAAGGCGAGTTGATTCCCGGCGGGCAGAGCGGTCTGAAAGATGAGAACTGCCTGCAGACCACCCATAATTGGATAACGGGACATAAGGATAGCTGGAAGAAAAAGGCCTATAGGGGGCCGAATGGAACGTGCAAAGAAACTGAAGAACAGAAAGGAGGATACAGATGCAGTACAAAGAACTGGCTAACACCGGAGTAAAAGTGAGCAAAGTTGCAGTGGGAACCTGGCAGTTTGGCCATGCTAGGGCTTGGGGCGAACTTTCTAAAATCGAGGAATATCAAAAAATTGCCGAAGAGGCAATAGAAGCAGGGGTCAACCTATTTGACACTGCCAAAGCTTACGGAACATCAGAGCAGGTGCTGGGAGAAGTCCTGAAAGGCAAGAGGGATAAGGTTCTGCTGGCCACCAAGTTGAGCACCCAACAGTTTGACTACGATACCGCCCGCTCAGAGTTGGAGGCAAGTTTAGAAAGGCTACAGACTGATTATGTAGATCTATACCAGATTCACTGGCCCAAGATAAATATCCCCGGAACCTGGCACAAGGCTGACATGGCAAAGCAAGACTATGAAGATATTTTCACCTCCCTGAGCAGACTAAAGGAAGAAGGTCTGATCCGTTTTGCGGGGGTGAGCAACTTTAGACTGCACAATCTCAAGGACCTTGGCAATGAAGCCCTTGATCTTTTGGTCACGAATCAAGTGCCATACTCACTGCTGTGGAGATTTTATGATGTGGAGGGGGTGAGTGAGTTTTGTAGGCAGAAGAGTATAGGTTTTCTTGCCTACAGCCCACTGGCTCAGGGGCTTTTGAGCGGAAGATTCGGGAGGAACGGAGAAAAGGTGAAGACGATGATCCGCCAGGCCAATATCCTTTTCAATGAACCCATTTTCAGTAGAGCGCTGCAGGTGGTAGAAGTGGTGAAGGATGTGGCCAAAGAGATAGGGGCAACCCCTGCCCAAGTGGCCTTGAAATGGGCTATGGAAAGAGATGTTATGGTAAGTGTGTTGGCTGGAGTGAGGAAGTTAAGACATCTCAGAGAAAATGTTGAGGCAGTGGATATTCCTCTGACTGGAGAACATCAGGAAAGGTTGGACAAAGCCAGCCTGAACTTCCAAAAGAGTTTGCCTCCCGGGCTTCAACTCTGGACAGGAGATAACAGAAAAGAAGATTTGGAAAAGCTGGGTATTGAGGTCAAGAAATGAAGGCTCTTATTATTATGAGGACCATTTGAGACGGAGAAGCGCGTGGTCCGTTGGATGGAATTTGTGAACAGGGGAAAACCTTCAAGTAGTTGGTCTCAGAGTGGACAGCAGGGCGTGAAGAAGAGATAGCCTGTGGGAAGCCAGAAGCAAGTTGCGAAGAGACGGGAGATGCAAAAGAAGAATCGATGCACTATAAGCATCTGACAAGTGTGGAATTGATAGTGAGCGGATAGATAATGCGATTGCTCTTCACGTTGATAACGTTCATTCTGTTTCTGCCGTCGTGCCAACCACAGAAAGGGCTGGAAGAACCTTATCTGAAGGTACGTACCTGGATGGTAAATAGGCAGATAAAGGCACGGGGGATTAGGGACTGCAAAGTACTGGAGGCTATGGCAAAGGTGCCCCGTCACGAATTTGTGCCCGAGGCATATCGGGACATGGCATATTCCGATACCCCCCTGCCCATAGGCGAAGGACAGACGATCTCTCAACCCTATATCGTCGCACTGATGACGGAGGCCCTTGAGCTCAATCCAGGAGATAGGGTGCTGGAGGTTGGGACAGGATCAGGCTATCATGCGGCAGTGCTGTCCGAAATAGCCAAGGAGGTTTATACTATCGAGATCATTGAAAGCCTGGGCCGAACGGCGGAGGAGAGACTCAAACGCCTGGGTTACAAGAACGTCAAGGTCAGGATAGGCGATGGCTATTTGGGTTGGCAGGAATACGCTCCCTTCGATGCGATAATCGTCACCTGCGCCCCGGAGCACATCCCTCAGCCCCTGGTGGAACAGTTGGCAGAGGGGGGGAGGATGGTCATCCCGGTTGGCGAAGAAGACCGCATACAGACGCTTTTCCTGCTGAAGAAGGAGGAAGGGGAGATCAGGCAGAAGGCATTGATACCCGTCCGATTTGTGCCGATGACAGGGGAGGCACAGAAACATAGAGGCGGAGGAGAATAGGGAGGAAAGCAAGATGGGAAAGATTGGTCAGATAATTTTGATTCTGGGTGCGGTCTTTGCCCTGTTGAGGGGCTCGGAGGCAGCCAGAACAAAGGTCGTCTTCTGGACCTGGAATAGGCACGATATGGAGGTGAAGGAGAGGCTTTTCAAGAAGTTTGAGCAGGAGCATCCAGACATAGAGGTGGAGATGGTCATACACGCCGATAGATACCAGGATATGCTGAAACTGGCCTGGGACGCCGGGACGCCGCCCGACGTCTTCCAAATTCAAGATAATACGCTTGTGGTTCAGCAGGTGGAGGCAGGTTGGCTTATGCCGTTGGATCCATGGATTACCCCTGAGCTCAAATCCAGATATATGCCAGGGATATTTCGAGACCATGTCTCCGTGATAGAGGGCCATATCTACGGCATCCCCAGCAGTATCTTCACAGCAAAGCTCTTCTACAACAAAACGCTGTTCAAGCGGGCAGGACTGGATCCGGAACTGCCTCCCAAGACTTGGGGAGAGTTAAGAGACTATGCCAAAAAGATTACCAAGGCTGGAAAGGGCAAGTTTTACGGCTTTGTGATTGGAGCAAAGGACCCCTGGGTCTACACCATGAATGTGGAATGGATGGCTATGGTCGCAGGGGGCACCGGCTTCAACTACAGGACAGGCAGGTTCCAGTATAATTCCGAGCCGTTTAAGAAAGCACTCAGGCTGATTATAAATCTCAGACAAGACGGAAGCTTACTGCCGGGGCTGAACTCAATGGATGATGATAGGGCAAGGCTTGCCTTCTGCGGCAACAGGGCGGCTATGATCATTGGGGGTTCATGGAACCCGGGCGTCTTTATAGACCAGTTCCATTCAGATGTGGACTTTGGCGTGGCCGATCTCCCCGTGCCTGATGAGGGGAGAAAGGGGCTGGCTCCGGCTACGCTCTCGTCTCAGTGGGGAATCTCCTCAGTGACAAAGCACCCCCAGAAAGCATGGAAGGTGGTCAGCTACGTGGCGTCGAAGGAGTGGATGACCGAGATGGTGCGTGCTGGGAAGTATCTGGCTACAATTCCTTCAGTTAACGTGCCTGAGAACCTAAGGACTAAAGGGATGAAGGAATGTGCTGACCTCACGTACCACAAGTTCTATCCCCCACGTCCGCTGGAAATGCTTCGGCTTGAGGGGCCCGACTTCAATAACGTCTGTGCCGGGATCGTGAACGGCCAGTTGGAGATGAACCCTGCCCTTGCCGATCTGGATCGACGTCTGAACAAGGCGCTCCAGAGAGCTATCGACGAGGGGAGAATACGGCTGGAGGAATTCATTGTGCCAGATTTCGATCCGATGAAAAAGTAGCAGGAGACCTAAGTTTGGACAAACCTCAAGGCCCCATAAGACAGATCAGGCAAGAATGGGGCTCTTATCTTCTATGTGCCCCCACATTGACCCTATTCCTCGTCTTTATGGTCTACCCCGTCCTCTACCTGGTAAGGCTCAGTTTCTACCAATGGGATGGGATAACCCAGATGAGATTCATTGGGCTGGAGAACTACAGGAGACTCCTGACCGATCCCATCTGGTGGAAGGCCTTAGGGAACACCCTGATATATGTACTTGCGAAGCTCTTGATAGAACTCAGCTTGGCCTTGGGGGCTGCGGTAGCCCTGAATACAAAGCTCAAGGGGAGAACCCTGTTCCGGTCCATCCTGTTCCTGCCTGTGGTGACAAGCACAGCGGTGATGGGCATAGTCTTTGTAGGAATACTCTCGCCCTTTGAGGGCGTCTTCAACCTCATCCTGATGAAGTTAGGGTTGCTCAGCCAGTTCCATGATTGGCTGGGGGACCCAAACACAGCACTGTATACCGTCATCGGCGTGGCGATATGGCATGACCTGGGGATCAATATGGTCCTGTTTCTGGCCGGCCTCCAATCGATACCAGAGTACCTCTACGACGCTGCCAAGATAGATGGTGCCGGAAGCTGGCAACAGTTCTTGCATGTGACATTGCCGATGCTCAAGCCTGTCGCATTGATCATAGTGATGCTCTCGGTCATAGGCAGCTTCAAGGTCTTCGACATAGTTAACGTGATGACCAACGGCGGGCCCTATTATGCAAGTGAGGTGGTCACCGACTATATGTTCAAGTATGGCTTTGCAGGTAGAGGTCTGGGAGCCACTGTTGTCGCACAGCAAGGCTACGCAGCCACGATAGGCATCGGCCTTTTTGTCATTATCGCAGTCTTCACGTTTATTCAGCTTAAGATTAGCAAGATAGAGCGATAAGAGGACGCCATGAGAAGATTCGCCCATTTGCCACTTTACATAGTTCTTGTTTTGTGGTCCCTCATATGCCTATATCCTCTTGTCTGGATGGTCTCTACATCGCTTAAGACTATGCCAGAGGTAACGGAGGATCCAATGGCACTTGTCCCTGAGGTTTTTCACTGGGGGAATTATCTTGAGGCATGGACAAAGGGCAATTTCGGGACATATTTTAAGAACAGTTTGATTATCACCGTGGCGGCCCTGCTCCTGGTGCTGTGGACAACGTCTATGACCGCATTCGCTGTGGCCAGGACTGACTTTCCGGGTAGGAGACCGATCCTCTATGCTCTCGTTACAACCCTCTTTATTCCGGCTGAGGCCACTTTGGTGCCTGTTTTCCACATCGCTAAGGGTCTGCATCTGTTGAACTCATTGGCAGGCATAATTGTGGTCTCCGTTGCAGGAGGCCAGGTGGTGAGCATCTACCTTATTCAGGCATATTTAAGAACAATACCACCGGACTTGGATGATGCCGCAAAGATCGATGGGTGCAACCTGTTTCAGAGATACTGGTATGTGATTCTGCCCCTGGCCAAACCAGTATTGGCCACTGTCGCTATCCTCACCTTTATGGGTACGTGGAATGCATACATGTTGCCTTTGGCGTTTACTATGGCCAGACCAGAGCTGAGAACATTGCCGGTGGGGCTGGTAGCCTTCCAAAGCGGTTTCGCCTTCAGCGTGAACTGGCCGCTTCTATGTGCTGGCGCTGCTATATCGATAGTACCTGTGATAGCGCTCTATGTTTTCCTGCAGAGATACTTCGTCAGCGGGATAGCCACAGCAGGTCTGAAGGGGTAACCCTCAACGCGAATAAGAGGGTAAGGTGGCTTGGAGATTTGAATTGGGGAGCACCGGACAAATGGCAGATGTAGTGCTAAGAAATGTGACGAAGATCTTTGAGAGAGATGTTGTAGCTGTCGACAATATCAGTTTCGAAGTGAAAGATAAGGAATTCGTTGTCTTGGTTGGTCCTTCCGGTTGTGGAAAATCAACAACCTTAAGGTTGATTGCTGGACTGGAACAACTTACCGAAGGAGAGATCTATATTGACGGGAGATTGATGAACGACATTCCCCCAAAGGACAGAGACATAGCTATGGTGTTCCAGAATTACGCTTTATATCCCCATATGACGGTCTATCAGAACATGGCCTTTGGTTTGAAACTGAGGAAGTACCCCAAGAGAGAAATTGAAAGGAGAGTTCACGAAGCGGCAGAGATTTTGGACATAGGCGATCTTCTGAGCCGCAAACCTAAGGCGCTATCAGGCGGGGAGAAGCAAAGGGTGGCGGTAGGAAGAGCTATCGTCCGCAAGCCTAAGGTCTTTTTGTTCGATGAACCATTATCTAACCTTGATGCCAAGCTCAGGGTTCAGATGAGGGCAGAGATCTGCAAGTTACATTCCCGCTTGGAGGCCACCACAATCTATGTTACACATGACCAGGTGGAAGCGATGACGATGGGGCAGAGAATCGTAGTGATGCGTGATGGAGTTGTCCAGCAGATCGACAGCCCCTTGAACCTTTACAACAGGCCCGCCAATATGTTTACGGCGGGTTTCATCGGAAGTCCAACCATGAATTTCATACAGGGAACCCTCTCTAAGAACCGAGGGGGAAGTCTATCTTTCAGTGACGGCGTAATTAAGCTAGACATCCCTCAGAGATATAATGGACGTCTTCAAGGTTATGTAGGCAGGGAATTGATCCTGGGCATACGCCCTGAGGACATCCTGAACCCTGAGTTCGGTGAAGGCGCGCCGGATACGGTGACAATTTGGGCAAAGGTGGAGGTGATAGAACCGATGGGCAACGAGACATTCCTTCATCTTAACACTGGCAGCACTTCCTTAGTAGCCCGACTTGCAACAACCAAAATGCCTCGGCTTGAAGAAGAGATGAAACTGATGGTGGACATGAGAAAGTGTCATTTTTTTGATAAAGATACGGAGGCTGCGCTTCTGTAGGATCCGAGAGATAGAATCTTGCTGAACACAGGTAAGGAGAGCGCAAACTTGTGGGCAAGGCAGGTGATTCTGTGTAGGCTCAACCAGCCTGATGTGACAGAAAGGGCAACTCTCTCTGTAGTTCAGAAGCTGGGGAAGAACAAGGCTAAGGTGCAATGTCTCTGGCCTGGGCCTCACCGGTCGCCGTGAAGATGGCCGGTTTTAAACTGCCCCTAAGTGGCTGGCTTCGGGGGCACGCTCACAAAAAACTACGCCGCCTGGACAAGAGCTGTGGATAACAGACAGAAAAAAGGAAACTTAAAAGCCCTTGGAATCTGAATGGCGTTCTGGCTGTCCGGGTATTAGTCTGTTTGAATCCGGGATAGATTTGTGCTTAATTTGGGCCTGGTTTCCAGGCAGGTTTGCTGTCAGATAGGAGATGGTTAGATTTGGCAAAAACTCAGCGGGGAATCTGAAGGGTCCGCTATTCTTCTGGTTCCGCTACTCCAGCGGACTTTTTGCCCAAGTAGATGAATCTGCCTATCAAGCCGACCCAGTCGCTCCACCGTCTTCCCGTCTTCCCTTCTTTTCTGATGATCTGGGAAAATGCTGCCGCCTTGGAGTCCATTTCATCAGCGTAGTATAGGATGATAGCTTCTAAGGTCATCGGCACCACAGGGGAGCCGTTATCTAAGCTGCCATGGTGGCTTAGAATCAGGTGGGAGAGCTGCATCTTCAGTTCTTCGGGGAATTGAGGGATGTTTTTGATCCTTTCTCTGACCATTCTTTCGCCGATGACAATGTGTCCCTCCAGTCTGCCGATATCGGAGTAATCGATGAAGGTGGTCCAGTTGTAGGCTTCGACCTTGCCGATGTCGTGAAGCAACGCCCCGGCTATTAGCAGGTCTCGATCGACCAAGGGATGCTGCTTGGCGGCCGTTTCACATATCTCAACCACTGAAAGGGTGTGCTCCAAGAGTCCACCCAGATAGGCATGGTGCCACAGCTTAGCCGCTGGTGCTTGACGGAGTTTAGCAGAGAGAGATTGATCAAGAAGGCAACTCTTCACCGCTGCCTTCAAATACTGATTCCGAATTGTTTCGGTCTTTGCCAATAGTCTCTGGAACAATTCTTCACTGTTTTCTTCAGATTGATCAAGAAAATCAGCGGGGTCAAACTCCGATTGCCGGGCTTTTCTGATCTTCTCCAGCTTAATCTGAATTTGCTCCCGGTAATTGACAACCAGCCCTTTCACTTTCACCACATCTCCAGGCTGAATCTGTTCATTCACCTGCTGAAAATCTTCCCACAGCACTGCCTCCGTGCGGCCGGTTCTATCTCCCAGCTCCAGCACTAAGAAGGGATTGCCGTTGTAACTTCTTATCTGTTTTTTTCTCACAGCGAAGCAAGAGACCAAAGTCTCTCCCGGGCTAAGTTCGCTGATGAATTTCTTGTCCATCTCAAAACTCCCTGGTGTCCAGGTTTCTGGATTCACTGTCTACTCAAGGCCGAAAAGTGACTCTCTTTCTCGACGGGAGAAAACTTTTGCTTAACTTCGATCTTTCCAAGGGTATTCCAAACAACCGCCCAAATTATGGTGATGAGCAGCAGCGATCTTTCAATCTGCTCAGTTTTTCACTCCTCAGTGTCTTTCTCTCCAGTTGCCGCTTCTTGTTCGGCCTCTTCGACCATCTGGTCGAAATCCTCTCCCAGGTCTTCTCCCATCTCTTTTCCCATCTTTTTCATCCAGCGGGAGATGCTTCTGGGGTCATTTTCATCAACCTCACCCCATTTGGAAGGGTCAGCAAGACTTTCCAGTCGGCTCTCCTCTGATCTGATCAATCCGAACCTGGAGACAACGCTTCTCAGTTTTCTGCTCCCGCAGTAAGCACATCTCCCGTGGAACGGGACACCGCGCTTGAGGACAAGGAAGCTGGACTTCTTGCCGCAATCTTCACAACGATATTCGTAAATCGGCATAGCTATTGCCTCCTGTTTATGTTTGCCTTGTCGCCAAACATAATCTCGCAAAACTGCGTTTCCGTTGATATTCGCTAACCACTTGAATCTGTTCCGTCCCGGCTACATAATGAGACTCAGACTCCATTGATACATCCACAGAGGTTTGAGTCCCTGTCAAATAGGACTACGGGTTTTCACCGATACTCGGTCACAGGTTGCAGTAAAAGGACACTTCCACGTCTGGGCTGCCAGATTGAATCGATAAGCTAAAAGTCTGCTTCCTGCTGAAAGATGCAGCGAACCCTATGATACTCGACGAGACCACTGGAGGCTGTTTTTTATTCATAACGCCTATTGGTTTTTTACTGAATTACCATGGCTAAGCGCAGTCGACCTACTACATAACCTTTCTATCTCAAAGACGTTCTTGTTCATATCAGACATAAATCGAGCAGGATATCCGGTGCGGATCAGGAAGTATTTGCCTCCCTTTATCGTAGGATCACAAGTGGGTAGCTTTCGCCATAAGATGCTGTGAAAATAGCATGCGAGGTCGTTTTCGGCAAAGAAAAAGCGTTGAATAAGCCTGAAATCACTGCACGGCCTCTCAATCGCTCTCTCCGCGGCCTCAATTATACTGGTGATCCATGCTCTATCCTCGATGAGGCAAAAGCGTGTAACACTCTGTAGTCAAAGAAGCTGCCGGAGCTGACTTGAGAAAATCTTCAATTTCTCCCTCTCAGTGCTGTTGTGAGGGATTCTCTTGTACTTCAATCCTCAGTATCATTGGATTTATCGAAGTGAAAATTCGAAATTAAAACCCACCACTATGGAGCTTATTGATCTTATTGGACTCTCAAAAATCGCATCGCTTCTGTAAGTCACAAATGGTTTAAAGGGGATATGATTGTCAGGTTCCCAGCCGAGATTTGAAACCAATCCTATTACGTTATTTTGGCCGCTCTTATGGTTAAAATATCCGACCGTTCCTATGGACATATTGAACCATTCAAACAACCTCTTTTCTAAGACAATACCTGCCACAAAAAACTCACTAAATTTTGTGAATTCAATCCCATATCTTTTTGTACTCCCAGCAGGCAGCAAAAGGCGGATACCATAATGGGAGATTCCTTCTCTGCCGGTGTATCCATATCCGAAATGGGGCCTGAGAGTTATCCTGACTTTGTTTTCAATATATTCTAAGAATTTTTCACCAGACAGGTTATTTAAAGCATATCCATGTTTACCTTTGTACAGTTCATCTTTGAGATCAAAAACAACGGTTGGTGAGTTTTTGTACGATACATATACAACTTGATTTTCAAGGTCGTAGATATTCGACCATAGTGTGGTATTTTGGCGCACTTGTCTTAATAGATTTAGGACATCCTCGGCAGTGTGAGTCTTTCCTACGCCGTCTCTTACCGCATTGTACCTTTCAAAGGATGTTTTGTTATCACTTCCAATCTCAGGCTTTGATATAAAATGGTTTGTCATGATTTGGGAGTGAGAGACATCTTTTATGACCACCATTTTATTATCCACGTACTCTACAATTGCTGAATTTCCTTCTCTATCCACTACCATATAGTGAACAACGGGGTTACCGAAGAGAACCCCAAAGACCACGGTGTATTTAGAAAATAGGTGTAATGCTTCATCAACTGTTTTCGCTTGTGCCAGAATGAGTTTGACCATTTCCAAACTTTTTCTTATAGGTCTGAAAAGCGAGAAAGGGAGCTGGGTTTTTGGCACAGCAGAGATCCCCACAAACAGACCTTTGTCGTTTATTCC
>Ga0164318_10000482_pt1 | contig 30595 bp, 24 predicted proteins | sample GuaBasSedimGuay9_FD_113734 | JGI IMG/M metagenome (GOLD analysis project Ga0164318, IMG submission 113734) | Subseafloor sediment microbial communities from Guaymas Basin, Gulf of California, Mexico - Guay9, Core 4571-4, 0-3 cm | ecosystem: Environmental > Aquatic > Marine > Hydrothermal vents...
ACTTGCGATGTCACTATTGGGACTTTCATTGATCATTATTAACTCCCAGAGCAATTCCTTGAATAAAATGGGGGTACAGATCAATCGATTGTTGTCTGATTCAAACAAAATCGTTGAGCAAGACCTTGTAAAAATGAATTCAGACGTCAGTAAAAACTTGCTTGATATGTCCCAAACTGCTTCTGATCTGCTGGCACAATCCACAAACGAAGCCCTGGCTGATGAAAAGAAAAAAATCGAATCCGCATGGATAAGTTTTTTGGAAGAAAATGCCCAGTCAATGGCAGCATTGCTTGCCAAAGTAGCACCGACTGCTATTTTAAATAACGATTTCACGACACTGATATCCTATGTTAAATCAGCCAGTTCAAATAAAAATGTTGTCTATGCCATATATCTTAGAACCAATGAAAAACCCTATGTGAGATATATTGATAAAAAGAACGAAAAAATTAAAGAGTATTTAGCCACAGGTCAAGGCAAAAAAAAGTATGAAAAAGTGATCAATGCCTCACAGAATGATCCTGGGGTTTTTATTGTAAAGAAGAAAATGGAACTTGAAGGAAAAGAGTTGGGGTCTCTTCTACTCTGCATGAGCAAGGAACAGGTAAATCGAAAAATAAAGAAAATGTCTACAAGGTTTGCTTTCCTCTCCACAGGGAATTCCATGAAAATTCAAACAGTTTTGGGAAATGAGACTCAAAAAGTAAAAAACAGCATGGGTATGATCATTACTGAGGTTTCCAAAAACAATGAAACAGCCATTAAACAAACCGGATCAAGCATATTGCAGTTCAGTTCCGATGTGAAAAATCAAACCAAAAGCAAAATATGGTTGTTTGGAACCCTTTGCTGTCTTCTCGTTTTTATCACCTCCTGGTTTTTGTTCAAGTTTCTTATATCCAAACCTCTAAAACAAATCACATCCGGGCTGCAAAACATTGCAACCGGTGAAGGTGATCTGACCCAGCGGCTTGATATTAAAACCCGCGATGAGCTTGGGGAACTGGCCACCTGGTTTAATGCATTTATTGAAAGACTTAACAATATTATTGTTGATATTGGTGCAAATGCCGAAACAGTTACGGCAGCTTCGGGAGAGCTGTTATCTGTTTCAGAACAGATGTCTGATGGTGCAGATGAATTATCCAGCAAGGCAAATTCAGTGGCTGTAGCGTCCGAAGAAATGAGTTCCAATATGAATTCTGTAGCCGCCGCAAGTGAAGAGGCTTCAACGAATATCGGCATGGTGACGGATTCTGCGTCTCAAATGCAGACCACCCTTGGTGAGGTTGCCATAAATTGTGAAAAAGCAAGGGATATATCAAACAACGCGGCAACACAGGTTGATCATGCCTCGGGGCGTGTGGCACTTTTAGGCAATGCGGCCAAGCAGATTTCCAAGGTGACGGAGGTCATCACTGATATTGCAGAGCAGACCAATCTATTGGCGCTTAATGCAACCATAGAAGCTGCAAGGGCCGGAGAGGCCGGCAAAGGTTTTGCTGTTGTTGCAGGAGAAATAAAAAGCCTTGCAGGACAGACTGCCCAGGCCACAAAAGATATTAAGGATAAAATTGTCGGGATACAAGACTCCACAGATGATACGGTTCGAGATGTTACAAAGATATCCGAGGTGATTTCTGATGTAAACGAGATTGTCACTACCATTGCCGCAGCCATAGAAGAACAGTCTGCAAGTGCCACAGAAGTGGCGCAAAATATAGAACAGGCATCAACAGGGATTGGCGAAGTCAATGAAAATGTTGCCCAGAGTTCCCAGGTATCTTCGGAAATTGCAAAAGACATTTCAGGGGTTAATTCTGTGGCGGAAGATATGTCAAAAAGAAGTACGCAAATGAATCAGAGCGCCCTTGATATGTCTGGTTTGTCGTCTAAATTAAGAGATATGATCAGTGTTTTTAAGGTTTCCGTCAAAGATGCCCAGTATGACAACAGTTCAGAATTATCTGAAAAAGATTTTCCGGACCTCATGCCCTGGGGACCAAAACTGATTCTTGGAATTGATGAAATTGATGAACAGCATAAAGAATTGGTATCTTTGATCAATCAGCTTCACAAAGCCATGAAATTAAAAAAGGGGAGTCAGAAATCAGGAGAGATTTTAAAAGGCCTGGCAGATTATACTGTGTATCATTTTGATCATGAAAAAGATATTTTTGAGAAATATGCCTATCCAGAAACAGACGACCATTTGAAAATCCATGAAGGGCTTGTGGCCCAGGTGATAGACTTTAAGACCCAGTTTGAAGAAGGAAAAGCCGCTTTAACAATGGATCTGATGAATTTTTTGACGGACTGGTTAAAAGAGCATATCATGCAAACAGATAAAAAGTACGTTCCTTTTTTAAAGGAAAAACTTAGATAGTGGTCAAGGATAAAAATGATGAGTCTTATACTATTCATACATCAGGATTCTTCTAAAAAAGGTATTAACCTTGTAAATGTCATCAATCAAAATTTTAATAGGATCAAGCTTCAGACGTTCCACACGTTTAATGCATTCAAAGCAAGATTGAAAAAAAATTCTGATTTTATCGATAACGAAATATTTATACTGCTATCCGAATCCAGGACCCGGTTAAACCAATTAACGTCTTTGATTGATTTACTGGAGAGTAAACGGACAATATTAATCCTGCCGGATGAATCAAAAGAAACTCTTTCTAAGGCATCTCAATTTTTCCCCAGGTTTTTTACCCCTGTCAGTGAAACCTATACGGATCTTTGTGATGTATTAGACAAGATGATCAATCAAGAGAAAAAGCGATCAATTAAAATAATTAAACCGTCTTCTGATTTTTTTAATCTACTTCCATGACACCCGGTATGAAACGATTGACTAAATGGTTTATATTGGCTTAAGATAAACACCTAATATATGTGTGGATTAAAATTATCGATAATAGTAAGCAAATCCACTATTTATTATTATCGTTAGTAAAAAGGAGACTTGGTATGAAAACGACTGCTAAAGATGTGATGAAAACTAATTTTAAAACTTTGAGTCCTGATTCTCCCATATCTGAAGCATTAGATATTTTTAAGACATCAACGGTAGATGGGAAAACAATTTTCGGTATTGTGGTAACCGATAAAGACGGCACCATTACCGGAATGATATCCATGTATGATATCCTTCTCTTTCTTTTGCCCAAGCATGTTAAAATCTGGGGCAACATCAGTGATATTGAAATAGAGGGCATTATGGATCGTACTGCAGGTAAGTTAAAAAATTTTCTGGTGGGTGATATCATGACGCCAAAAGTGATATCCGTTGCTCCTGACACCCACTTGATGATGATACTTGATATAATGATAAAAAAGCATGTTAGACGCCTGCCGGTTGTTTTAGCTGGCAAACCGGTCGGCATGGTCTATATTTCAGATCTGTTTAATCATCTTCTTGAAAAGGTATGAAAATGGGGAAAGATACATTAACCGGGTTAAAGGTGAACCATGCCATGAGAAAGCAGGTGATTCTGCTTGGGCCGGATGACAGCATTGATTGCTGTATCCAGTATTTAATTAAATATAAGGTAAATGCGCTCCTCATCGGTAATGATGGTGAAAAGCCCCTGGGGGTTGTGTCAAAATCAGATATAATGGGTGCCTGGTATGCAGGTCTTCCCCTGTCAACACCGATTGAAATGATAATGAATTCCCCTCCTCTTTTCTGTGGTCCTGATGATACGCTTGATTCTGCATTGGACACCATGAAAGGCAATAATATTTATCGGTTATATGCATTGGAAAAAGACTCAAATTCTGTTGTGGGTGCACTGGCATACCCGGATATCGTGGGATTGCTTTACCATTATTGCAGCCAGTGTGATCAGGGTATTTTTAATAAAGGCAAAGAGACGCCTTACGACAGGGTCAAACGATACAAAGTTCATGAAATCATGACAAAACAGGTTGAGTCCTGCCAGGAAGAGACGTCTCTTGAATCAGTGGTGGAAATCCTTTCCGGGTCAAAATTTGGTGCTATTCTTGTTTCAGATGATCAAAATTTTCCCATAGGCGTGATTTCCAAGACAGACATAACACTTTGCTACAGACACGGGCAGGATTTATCTGTTCCGGCAAAATCAGTTATGTCAACGCCGGTTGCATCCTGTTTTGAGCAGGATCCTGTAGAGAGTGCAATCAAGACAATGATTTTAAAAGATTTACATCGCCTGTTTGTGATTCCAGGGGAAAATCAATCGGTTTCAGGTGTCCTCTCTCTTACAGATGCAGCTCGGCTTAGATCCGGCAGTTGTCATGCCTGTATTAGCAGCAGAATAAGAGTCGATAAAAGTTGATGGCACCATTGGTGATTCTTTTTACGAGTCCCTCAAAATTGATTGAAATTCCCTGTTTTAAGTTTTCACTCCAGTATTACCGAGCTCTTACATACAGGTATTACATCTGTCGCATGCAATCATTGGGCAGGGCGCAGATTTTTTTTCTTGTTTCGCCCTTGAGAATTCTTTTGCAAGGAATTGCTTTTTTACTCGATTGTCAAGAAAGTCCCAGGGCAGGGGGGTATCAACGGTTTTTTCCTCATAAAGTATTGAATGGCAATAGGCTTTATTATTTCTCATAACCGAGGCCCAGCCATCCTTTTGTGCAGTGTCAATGAGAGTCGCAGCCTTCCGGTCTCCACAGGAGAGAAGGGCATGAATTTTGGCCTTTCGCAGAGATTCAAAATTCACCCTTACATTGGCAACCTTTTTTAATCCTTTTGTAATAATACTTACCTTTTGTTTTAACAGGGTTTCATTTTCCATGGCTGCCCATTGAAACGGGGTGCCGGGTTTAGGAATAAACGGGTTAATACTTAAGGTAATGGTTCCAATTTTTTTATTCTTTTTTGATGTTTCAAGAAAAACCAGTTTAATTTTTTTTGTTAGATCCACGATGGCGTGAATATCACGAGTCTTTTCAAAAGGCAGCCCGATCATGAAATAAAGCCTTAAGTTTATGATACCGGCATGGACCAGTCTTTGAGTTGCCCCAAGAATATCATGTTCATCAATTTTTTTATTAATAATACATCGCATTCGTGTCGATCCTGCTTCCGGGGCGATGGTGGCGGTTTTGACCTTTGAGTTTGAAAGTGCATTGATCAGCTCATCCGTCAGTTTGTCGGCACGCAGGGATGAAAATGACAGTTTAAAATCCTGTTCCAGGCCATAGTCGCAAATGTTTGTAATGTCGGGATGATCAGCAATGGCTGAACTGACAAGCCCTATTTTATCTGTTTTACCCTTTGCCGTATTAATGGCAGCCAGGATATTTTTCGTCGGATAAATTCTGGGGGGTCTGTAAATAAAGCCTGCACTGCAGAATCGGCAGCCATGAGGGCAGCCCTTGAGGGTCTCAATAAGGAAGGTATCCTTAAAAGCGGTCCCGGATGTGAGAATTTGGGTTTTTGTGGTAACCGTGTCAAGGCTTTCAAGGTATTGCACTTTGATCTTAAAAGGATCATTGCCGGTATGAAGAGCAGGGACATAGGCACCGGGGATTTTTTTTTCAAGGGTTTGTAAAAATGGTTTTCGGCGATTATCTTTCAGTAACAGATTAAAGAAATTATCCAGCAGACATTCTGCTTCTCCCAAAAGGAAACAATCGATAAAGGGAGCGATGGGTTCCGGATTTAAAAAACAGGCGACTCCCCCTGCAACCACCAGGGGGTGGGTGTGGTTTCGATCAGATGATCGCAGGGGGATGCCTGCTTCTCCAAGGAGTTGAACAAGATGGTTATAGTCGTTTTCAAATGATATTGAAAACAAGATGATATCAAATTGATCAAGGCGCAATCCGCTTTCAAGACTTTTCAGACGCTGGGTTTTCTGCTTTGAATCCGGTAAAAACACTCTTTCACAAGCCAGAAAATCGATTTTATTGGCAATCCGGTAAACAGCTTGAAATCCCAGAGATGACATGCCTGCCTTGTAAGTGTTGGGATAGACAAGGGCTGCTTTTATCAGCCCCTTACCTTTTTTAATAATGGCTCCTTGTTCAATATTTTTTTTAAAGCCATAACTCCGGGCAGGCTTGCGCCTTTTTTTCATTTATCAATCAGCTTTTCGTCTGAGAAATGTCGGCACCTCCAGATCATCATTATCAAAGGGTATAGTGCTGTAATTATTCATCATGGCATCATCTCCCACCGCTTTTTTATGTTTAATGGTGACAGGGTTGTCAAATTCATTCCAGTTTGAAAGCTCCTCTTCAGTCGGGGTCCTTAAGTGTCCCCGGGCAATGGGTTTGTCAGGCGGTGTGTCAAACCGGGGAGCCGCTTGTGCCTGGTTATAAGAAACAGACCCTGCTCCCACCTGCTGCTGTTCATATCTGACAGCCTGAACCTGCTGAACCTGGGGATCAAAATGATGTATATTATTTGATGCATTTGATTCTTCAGAGTCAAGCCCAATGCCGGTGGCAATGACGGTAATTCTCATTTCATCTCCAAGCTCTTCATCAAATGTCTGGCCCCAGATGATCTCAGCATCATCACCCACTTCCTTGTGAATACGGTCTGATGCCTCTGTCATTTCGTCCAGAGTAAGGTCGGAACTGGATGTAATGTTCATCAATACACCTTTTGCACCTGAAATGGAGATATCTTCAAGCAGCGGATGGGATATTGCTTTTTCTGCGGCTTCGACCGCCCGGTTCTCTCCGGATGCAATACCAATACCCATCAAGGCTTTACCCGCTTTCTGCATGGTGGTTCTGACATCTGCAAAGTCCAGATTGACGTGTCCCGGCATCATAATAAGGTCTGTAATACCTTTTACAGAATGGTGGAGAATTTCATCTGCTTTGATGAACATATCAACCATTCTGGCGCCTTTGGGTGCAATCCCCCTGAGCCGGTCATTTGGAATCGTAATCACGGTATCTGTAATCCCGTGAAGCTTTTCAAGACCTTCAAGTGCCTGTTTTTCTCTTTTTTTGCCTTCAAAAGAAAAGGGTTTTGATGCAACAGCCACAGTCAGTATCCCAAGATCTTTACAGATTTCAGCAATAACAGGGGCTGCTCCGGTTCCGGTACCGCCGCCAAAACCGGCAGTAATAAAAACCATGTGGCTGTCTTCCAAAGCATCCTTGAGCTCATCAAAATTTTCTTGAGCTGCCTCCCGTCCTGTATTGGGGTCAGCACCTGCGCCAAGGCCTTCTGTCAGTTCTTTTCCAATTTGAATTTTCACTTCAGCCCTGGATGCTTCTAATGCCTGGACATCTGTGTTGGCAACAATGAATTTTACGCCTTTGAGTTTTGCATCAATCATGTTGTTCACAGCATTACCGCCGGCACCGCCAACACCAATAACCTTGATTTTCGCTGAATTTTCACTTTCCACATAAGAAAACGTCATTTCCACCTCCTTAGATAAATTAAATAATATCTTTAAACCACTTTTTTATTCTGTTTAATATTCCGGCAAAACCTTGAGTCTGCGTAGTTTGCAAATTTAGTTGGCAGCTTGCAGTAGAACCGAAAATAACAAGCCCGACACCGGTTGCATAGGCCGGGTTCTTAACAATATCTTTTAGTCCACCTATTTTATTGGGCTCACCGATTCTCACAGGTACATTGAAAACAGACTCTGCAAGTTCTGTTATCCCATCAAGAACGACACTTCCACCTGTGAGGACAAAGCCGGCTGGAAATGAATTTTCAAGTCCATTGGAGAACAGCTCTTTTTTTAATAAAGAAAAAATTTCTTCTACCCTGGGTTCAAGAATTTCCGCCAGAATCCCCTTGGGAAGTTTCTTGGGTGATCGTCCCCCAACAGCAGGCACCTCAATGGTTGCACCGCTCCTTACATTTTCAGGAATACAGGTGCCGTGTTCGATTTTTATTTTTTCAGCTTCCGGTAAAGGCGTTCGAAGACCTATGGAAATATCATTGGTCAGGTTGTGCCCTCCCAGGGTAAGTTCATATATAAATTTTAAATTATTCTCTTTGAAAAGAGCCAGATCAACGGTACCGCCTCCCATATCAGCAACAACACACCCAAGCTCCTTTTCTTCGGGGGTGAGAACCGCTTCACCCGATGCCAGGGATTCAAGTGCAATGTCACAGACTTCGAGACCTGCCTTATTGCAGCATTTCACAATATTCCTGGCAGATGATACTGCTCCTGTAACAATGTGAATTTTTGCTTCAAGCCGGATGGCTGTCATTCCTACCGGGTTTTGAATTGATTCCATGTCATCAACAATAAATTCCTGGGGAATGACGTGAAGGATCTCTCTGTCGGTGGGAATTGCCACAGCTTTTGCTGCATCAATCACACGTTCTACATCCTGATCTGTAATTTCCCGGCCTTTGATAGCAATAATTCCATGGGAGTTGAGCCCTTTAATGTGATTGCCTGCAATTCCCACATAAACAGACGAGATGTCGCATCCGGCCATGAGTTCTGCCTCTTCAACTGCTTTTTTAATAGAATCCACAGTTGACTCAATATTGACAACTGATCCTTTTCTAAGCCCGGTGGAGGGGTGGGAGCCGACACCAATCACATTGATCTCGTCCTCAAGCATCTCTCCGACAACAGCAGTAACCTTTGTTGTGCCGATATCCAGGCCTACGATTATTTTTTCATTTCCCTGCAAATCAAACCCCCTTTTCTAAATTGTTGTGCAGAGCATCGTTGAGTGTCGTTTTGATAAATACTTTTTTAATGTTAAAAAGATCCATGCTGGAGATTGTTCTGTCTGGAAAGTTTTTATCAATATACGCACTTATTTTTTTTGCTTTTTTTAATTTTGCTTTAAAATTATTAAATCCCAGTTTGATCTTAATGCTTCCTTGTCCTTTGGACGAAGGGTTATAGATATCATGGGTATCAATAACAATTCCGGTGTTTTTATCTCCTTTTATTTTATTTGCATTGCCAGCCATATCTATTTTTAAAAAATTCATGATGGAGTTGAATAAGGGACCGTTAAATAAGTACTGGTTGTTTTTGCTCGTAAGATCAAGCCCGGAAATAATCGGTAAATTTTTAATACGATCTTTTTGCGGATTGTATTCTTTAAAGGGGCTGCCCTGGGTATTAATCAAGATATCAGCCAGGTTTTCGATTTTGACAATGGCCAAAGGCTCCTGTTCAATAACAGATATAAAAAGTCTGGCAGATAGATCCCTTTCTATGAGAGCCGACTGAATCCAGGGGTGAGATACGATACGTCTTTCAATGGTAAATAAATTGAGCCCAAAAATATTTTTATCACAACTTAAGCCTGCAAGCTTAAGAAGATCTTCTTTGGGGACCTGTTTCGTACCTGATATTTCAATTTTTTTGATATTAAAAAAATCTGATTGTGTAATAAAATCATAAACAAATATGGATGCAAGACTTAAGACACTGATAAAAGCCACTGTCATGATGCATTTGAGGCAAAAATCAATGCTGGCACCTGAATCTGACCTTACGCCATCTCCATCTCTGGAAGCAGGTTTATACCTGTTTGGTTTAATTTTTTTACTCACCTTCGACCCTCACTTCTGTTTGAAGTTTAATCTGATATTTTTTTAGGACGGTTTTCTCAATGTGTTGTTTCAATAAAAGAACATCCTCACAGGTTGCATTGTTCATGTTTACAATAAAGTTGGCATGCTTTTGAGATACCATGGCGTCATTGACTCTTGCCCCTTTGAGGCCTGATTTTTCAATCAGCTCCCCTGCAGATTTTCCCTGGGCAGGATTTTTAAAAAAACATCCGGCACTGGCAAAGGAAACCGGCTGTGTCGCATTTTTTTTGCTAAGATTCAGTTTGAACGCGTCTTCAATTTTTTCTATAGGTTTTTCTTTTAATGCTAACGTTGCCCCCACTATAATATCGGTCAGTTTGAGACGTCGGTATGAAAAATCAAGATCTTTTTTCTCAATGGTTTTGAATGTCAGGGTCTTTTGATCCAATACATCAATAGATTGAACAATGTCTGACATATCTCCTGATTTTGTTCCCGCATTCATCATAATTGCCCCGCCGATGGTTCCGGGAATTCCTGCGGCAAATTCAAGTCCGGAAAAAGAGTGGTTGATGGCAAACTGGCAGACCTTTGACAACCGTTCGCCGGCGTCAGTAAAAATAATTTTTTTATCAGGTTCTGTTTTGATTATGTTAATTTTAGATTTTAAATGTTTTGTAATCACTACAAGGCCCCGTATACCTTTGTCAGTCACTAAGAGATTGGTGCCGCCTCCAAAAAGGGTAATCGGAATATTCAGGTCTGATGCTTTTTTTAATAACCCTTTCAACTCTTGTTTGTTTTTTGGCAGGGCAAGAAGATCAGCAGGGCCACCGATTTTAATGGAGGTATATTTTTTCAACGGCTCATCAATCAGAAGATTAAAATTTTGAGTTAATGTTGAATATGCTGTATTTTCTTTTTTTCTCATAGTTTGCCGTTACAATAAATCCACTAAGTTTTCTCCAAGGGTATAAATGTCTCCTGCACCCAGTGTCAGGACAATATCTTCTTTTTTGATTTTATGGGTAATCATGGATAATGCCTGGGTAAAATCAGGGGCATACGACACATCTTTATGACCATGTTCTCTGATGCCTTCACACAGTCTTCTTGAACTCACCCCTTTGATTTTGTTTTCACTGGCCGCATAAATAGGGAGGACAATCAGGATATCAGACTGATAAAAGGATTGGGTAAATTCATGAAACAATCCTTTGGTCCGTGTGTACCTGTGAGGCTGGAATACAACGACCAGTCGTTTTTTCTTGTAACTTTCCCTTATAGCGGTCAGTGTCGCCAGAATTTCGGTTGGATGATGGCCGTAATCATCCATTACAATAATTCCCTTTTTTTCTCCTTTGATTTCAAGTCGTCTTTTAACCCCTTTAATTTGTTCTAATGCTTTTTTGATTGTTTTAAAGGGTATATTCAGCTCAAGTCCGGTGGCAATTGAAGCAAGTGCATTGAAAATATTATGTTTTCCTGCAATGTTCAGATTGATTTCACCCAAACGTTTTTCATGGTGAAAGACCTTGAAAAAACCTTTGCTGCCCTCAAATGAGATTTCTCTGGCCTGCAGATCAGACTGAGCTGTCATGCCGAATGTGGTATAGCGAACCTTTACCCGAGGGATGATATTCTGGATGTGTTCATTGTCAAGGCAGAGGATGGCAAGGCCATAAAAAGGAACAGAGTTGATAAACTGAACAAATTTATCTTTGATATCTTCAATGTCTTTATAAAAATCCAGGTGTTCAAGATCTATATTTGTGACAGCGGCAATGGCCGGGGCATATTTTAAAAATGACCCATCACTTTCATCTGCTTCGGCAACAATAAAATCTCCGTCGCCATGCAAGGCATTGGTGTCAAGGCCTTTGAGAAGTCCACCAATAATTACGGTTGGATCAAGCCCGGCAGTATTGAGTATCTGGGAAATCATGGCTGTGGTTGATGTCTTGCCATGGGCACCGGATACGGCGATGGAATATTTGATTCGCATCAGCTCAGCCAGCATTTCAGCCCGGGGGATAATGGGAACAAAAAGCTGTCTTGCACGAACCACTTCCGGATTTTCCTGGGATATAGCAGAGGAAGTGACCACCACGTTGGCATCGGCAACTTGTTCCTTCCTGTGACCCTGAAATATGATCCCGCCTTTTTTTTCAAGACGCTTTGTAATAGAGGAGAGTTTTAAGTCGGACCCGGACACCTTATACCCAAGATTGATAAGAAGCTCTGCAATCCCACTCATACCAATACCGCCGATTCCGACAAAATGGATATGGTAATTTTTTTGATACATTAAGTTCTAACCCCTTATATTCTTAGAGTTTAAAATATAGGCTGCTATTTTTTTATCGGCATCCGGCATGGCAAGGTGCTTTAGCCTCTTTGTCATGCCGGCAAGCCTTTCTTTGTTTCCAATCAGACCATCAAAGGTTTGTTTTAAGATCTGTCCTGTCAGGTCATCGTCCTTTATCATTACAGCAGCACCTTGTTTTTCAAGTGCTTTTGCATTAAAGGTCTGGTGGTCGTCAGCCGCATGGGGGAAGGGAACAAGAATAGCCGGCAGTCCCTTGATACAGAGTTCAGAAATCGTTCCGGCACCCGCTCTTGTGATGACAAAATCAGCCATATCCTGAAGTTGAGGCATATTATGAAAAAAGGATTTGACTGTTGCATTAATTTTAAGGTGTTTGTATTTTTCCAGGATAATGCCTTCATCATTGATGCCGGTTTGGTGAATAATATTAAATTTATCGGTATGATCCATTAATTCAAGTGCATCCATAAACGCCTCGTTGATGCTACTGGCACCCTGGCTTCCGCCTGTGACAAGAAGGGTGAATTTATCCGGATCAAAATTACTTAGTGCCGGGTTATCTTCAACTTCAGTCATATCCGTTTTTCGGACAGGGTTGCCGACATAGGTTGCTTTAGGATTACTGGCAAGCCCTTTGGTCTCTTTAAATGAAGTAAAAATAATTTTTGCAAATCTTGACAGCAGGCGATTGGTCATTCCAGGGAAAGCGTTTTGTTCCTGAATAGCAGTTGGAATTCTTAAAAACCAGGCTGCCAATACTACTGCAAAGGATGAGAATCCTCCCACACCTAAGACAAAATCAGGCTTAAAAGTTTTCATGATGATCATGGATTGGATAAGGGAAACCAGGATAATGCTGAAAGAAAATACTTTACGGATGATGTTGCCGCCTTTAATGGGTTTTGCAAAAATACTCTTGTGGGCATACCTGTATTTTTCAAGCGTTTGTGTTTCAAAGGGTGCATTGGTACCGACAAAAAGAATTTTTACATTCTGGCTTAAGCTTTCTAATGCCTGGGCAATGGCAATGCCTGGGAATAAGTGCCCACCCGTCTTTCCACCGGCTATGATGACGTTAATTGTGTTATTCATAATTCCGCGATGCCCCGATATTCATTAAGATTCCCATGGCTGCCATATTAATCAGAAGGGATGTACCTCCATAACTGATAAAAGGCAGGGTAAGCCCTTTTGTCGGTAGAACCCCCAAAGCAACCCCAGTGTTGATAATCACCTGAACCCCTATATAAATAGTAAGACCGCTGGCTGTGATAGTACCGAAAAGACTTTTTGATGTTTTGGCGATCTGGATGCCTTTTAATAATAGAATCAAATAGAGAGACAGAATAGTAAGCACACCAATCAGACCTAATTCCTCTCCAATAATTGAAAAAATAAAGTCGGTATGCGGCTCGGGCAGGTAGTGCATTTTCTGCATGCCAAGGCCAATACCTTTTCCAAAGATGCCGCCTGAGCCAAAGGCTTTTAAGGAATGGGTGATCTGATATCCGGTATTATAGGGATCATCCCAGGGGTTTAAAAATGAAAGGATTCTTTCAAGTCGGTATTCAACCTTATAGACCCAGAAATAAATGATGGGTACCAGTAAGGGAGCCGGAGAAAGAAGATGGGTGATTTTAACCCCTGCGATAAACATCATCCCCCAGGTGATTATCCCTAACACCACAATGGTTCCGAAATCAGGCTGGAGAATTATCAAACAGGCAAAGAGAGCAAAAACAAATGCGTGGGGGATAAAGCCGACTGAAAACATTTTGACCATTTCCTGTTTTTTGGACAGGGAATATCCTAAGAAAAGAATAAGTGCCAGTTTTGCAAATTCAGCGGGTTGAAATGTAATTCCACCAAGATTCAGCCATCTGTGGGCACCTCCTGCTTTAATATTTAATGCAGGTACGAGTAGGGCCACAAGCAGTGCAATGGCAGCAAAAAGGATGATATAGGAAAAACTGCGGTAAAGCTTGTAGGGAAAAGAAGCCGTGATAAACATTACACAGAGACTGATACCAAAAAACAGCGCCTGTTTTTTCATATAATAGTAGAGGTTGTTGTGGGTTTCCATACTGATGGCCGAGCTTGCTGAATAAACCATGATGATACCAATCCCGGAAAGAAGAATAACAGGTAAAAGAATACTCTTTTCACTGAAAAAGGGATGTATGGTCTTTACAGGTTCAGCCATTTTATTTTTTCCCCAATGCAGTTACATGGGTTGCAAAATCAGTTCCTCTGTGGCCATAGTTGTCATACATGTCAAAACTTGCACAGGCCGGAGAAAGAAGGACTATGTCATTTTTAAACGCCATATCAAAAGCTTTTTTAACGGCTTCTTTCATGGTTTGAGCTTTTTTTACCGTACAAATATTTTTAAATGTATCTTTAATGTGTTTTTTTGATTCTCCAATGGCAATAATGGCTTTAACGCTCTGTCGGACAGCAGTGGTAAGAAGAGAAAAATCCGTGCCCTTTTCTCTGCCGCCCAGAATCAGGACAATATTTTTTTGAAAATATTCTATGGCCCGGATAACCGCATCGGTATTGGTTGCCTTTGAATCATTATAAAAAGAGACGCCTTTTATGGTTTTAATGAACTCTATCCTGTGGGGAAGATTCTTAAAGGTTTCCAGTCCTTTTAGAATACCATTTATATCTACACCAAGAGCAAGACAGGCAAGGGCAGCCGCTGCAACATTTTCCCTGTTATGTGTTCCCACAAGTTCTTTTAAGTGGTCCGTCTTTATTCGGTGATGAAGTCCCTCCATGATGAATTCAATTTGTTTTGAACCGATTTTAGCACTGCAATTTGTCAGGGTGTCTTTGTCTGATGAAAATAAAAATATTTTGGATTTAAGTTTTTCGGATGCCTTGTTAAGTCCTTTAATGGAAAGATTCAGTATCGCCTTGTCAGAAGACATCTGATTTTTAAAAATACTCCATTTGGAATCTTCATAGGCGGTGTATCTCTCGTATCGGTCCAGGTGATCTCCGGAAATATTTAAGAGAACCCCGACATCAGGTTTGAATCGTTTTGAAATATCGAGCTGAAAGCTGGATATTTCAGCCACAATTACATCGGCTGTTTTTTTAGACATTAAGAAATCAACCAAAGGAGTTCCGATATTCCCACCGACAAAAGGCGTCATGTCGCTTTGCCTTAACATCTCACCAATTAGAGTGGTCGTGGTGGTCTTACCATTAGTGCCTGTGATGGCAATGATCGGCCGATCATTATATTGAGTAAAGATATCCAGTTCACCGGTGATGGCAACCCCTAAGCCCTGTGCTGTCTTGATAAACTTATTGGTCAAAGGGATTCCCGGGCTTGGAATCATAACATGGGCCCGGTTGAAGGTCTCCTGGTTGTGGAAACCGATTTCAGTTTCTATCCCAAGTGTGTTGAGTTCTTTTGCAATGTTGGCTCTTGACTCGTCAATATCTGTTGCAACTACGGCCTCACCTTTTGACCGCAGAAATTTGGCCATGGAAACCCCTGATGCTCCCAGTCCAATGATTAAAAAATATGGCTGTTTTATTTTTTTCACAGTCACCTACCTTATTTTCAGGGTACTCAATGATAATAATGCCAGGGTTATGGATATAATCCAGAACCTTACAATCACCTTTGGTTCAGCCCACCCCTTGAGTTCAAAATGATGGTGCAAAGGGGCCATTCGAAAAACTCTTTTTCCTTTTGTAAGTTTAAAATATCCCACTTGAATGATGACGGATAAGGCTTCCATGACAAACAGGCCGCCAACAATCAGTAAAAGGATTTCATGTTTGGTAATGACGGCAATGGTTCCTAAAATTCCCCCCAGAGGGATTGACCCGGAATCGCCCATAAAAATCTGGGCCGGATGGGAATTAAACCATAAAAAACCCAGTCCTGCGCCTGCCAGGGTGCCGCAGACCACCGATATTTCACCGGCAGAGGCAATATGCTGAACATGAAGATATTCAGCGATCCGGGCATGGCCGGAAACATAGGCAAAAAGCATGTATGTGGCACTGGCAACGATATAGGGACCGATGGCAAGCCCGTCAAGTCCGTCGGTCAGGTTTACAGCGTTGGATGTGCCCACGATGACAAGACAGGCAAAGGGGATGTACCAGATCCCGAGATCCGGAGAGAGGTCTTTGAAAAATGGAATGGTCAATCTGGAACTAAAATCAGGACATTTATAAATCAGCCAGGAAATAATCAGGGCAAACAATATCTGGATAAGAAATTTGCCTTTGGCTGAAAATCCCATGTTTCTCTTTTTTATCTGCATGAGATAATCATCAACAAATCCAATGAATCCAAAAAGCATCAGGGCTAAAAGAAGAATGTTTACATAATGGTTGGACAGATTCCCCCAGATCAACGTGGTGATGAAAATAGAGAAAAGAATCAGGATACCGCCCATAGTAGGGGTCCCCTGTTTGCCTAAGTGAGACTGCGGCCCATCGGTCTGGATGATCTGCCCGATTTGCATTTGACTGAGTTTTTTGATCACAAAAGGGCCGAAAAGAAGACAGATTAAAAAGGCTGTCAGTCCACCGTAAATCGTTCTGAATGTAATATATCGAAATATATTCAGGAACGTGTAATCAAGATGATATGGGTATAAAAATTCGTATAGCATCTTTTGTAACCTTAGGCCACCCTTGTGTTAAATTTGTTTGCCTCAATTTCTCTTCTATCGCTTCCGGATCTTCTTTCGGGAACATAAGCTGTGTAGCTAAATTTTCTTCTGTCTTCTAACGTTCGTTTTTCCTTAGAGTTATTATTCATATGAACCCCTATGAATTGACCGTTAATAGTTTTTGAAGTTCTCGTATGACGGTTTCCATGGCCATGCCTCTTGAACCCTTTACAAGAATCCATGTGTCGGAATCTATGTCTTCCAATACTTTCCGGGCGATTTTTTCTTTTGTTCCGTGGAATATATTGCCTTTTGCAAACCCATTTTCAATCGCACCTTCCAGGGTGTATTTAACCTGGGTCCCAAACAGATATAATTTGTTGATCCCGGATATTGCAGCCTTTTTACCAATTTGTTTATGAAGGGCGTCAGATTCTTTTCCAAGTTCCAGCATATCTCCAAGAACGGCAAACCTTTTCTTATTCCGGCTCATATCATGCAATGTGCTCAAGGCGCCTGCAACAGAAGTCGGATTCGCATTGTAGGTGTCATCGATCATCTTAATAGAATCTGAAAGCTCGTAAATATTCATTCTGCCGGATACTGGCCGAAAGGCTTTGATTCCCTTTTTAATGCCGTTGGTAGAGATTCCGGCAGTCCTTGCTGCACAAATTGAAGCAAGGCTGTTGTCAACCATGAAAAGAGCCGGGGAGTTGATGGAAAAGACCGTCTCCCGTCCTGTATTGTTTGTTGTGAATTTAATAGACGTCTCTGTTTTTTTGATGTTGTCCGCCTGGATATTTGAATCCTCACTTGTACCAAAAAAAAGAAGTGTTTTAATCGCCTTATTTTTTCTTACCGTTGCTTCAAGGATGTGACGTCTGGGGTCATCTGCAAAGAGGATTGCTGTACCGTTTTCCCGCATACCGTCAAAAATTTCAGCTTTGGCATTTGCTACATTTTCTACACTGCCAAGACCTTCAAGATGAACCCCTGCCGTATTGATCACCATGGCAATATCAGGAAGGGCTATTTTGCTGAGTCTTGATATTTCACCCGGATGGTTCATGCCCATTTCCACGATGGCCCATTCATGGGCCCGGGAAAGGTTTAAAAGGGTTAATGGCAGCCCGATTTCGTTGTTAAAATTGCCCAGAGTAGCGTGGCTGTGAAATTGGGTTTTAAATATTTCTTCAGTGATTTTTCTTGTGGTTGTCTTTCCACTGGAACCCGTAATGGCAACCAGTTTAACATTTGAACGGATTCTTTGATATTGGGCAAGCTGTCCTAAAGCGGTTATTGTATTTCCGGTTTCAAAAACAATGAGATGCTTTTGTTCAAATTCTTTTTTTGTCTGTTCATCAAGGGTTTCAATAAATCCTTTTTGAGTAATAAACCCTTTTATTCCTTTATTAATAAGTTTTTCAATAAAGGAATGGCCGTCAAAGCTCTCTCCCTTAAGGGCAAGGAAAATCTGCGTTTTTGTAATAGATCTTGAGTCTGTACAGACGCCTGAAAAAATGAGGTCTTTTTTAATTGGTGAAAAAACAGGATCACATCCTAATGCATTTGTAAGATCATCTATTTCCCATGCAATGGGTATAAATTGATCCGCAAATTTAAACGCTGCTTTCTTAAGTTCTTCTTTGTCATCAAAGTGAATGGTACCTGCATTTGTGATCTGGTAAGTTTCGTGTCCCTTTCCGGCAGCGATAATGATGTCACCTGGTTTTGAAATCCAAATTGCTTTTTTAAGGGCTTTTCTTCGGTCAACCTCTTTTAAGTACCCTTTTTTGAATGGGGTTGATACTAAATCTTTGTCGGAAAGTTTATCAAAAGAGTCTAAGCCTTTAAGAATATCATTAATAATTGAATCAGGATTTTCGCTCCTTGGGTTATCAGAGGTAGCAATGGCAATGTCACTGTGTTTACAGGCAACCTGTCCCATTATAGGTCGTTTTGCACGGTCCCGGTCTCCTCCGCACCCAAAAACAGTGATGAGTCTTTTGGGAGCTCTTTGTTTTAAGGTCATCAAAGTGGATTCAAGTGCATCAGGCGTATGGGCATAGTCAACAAACAAAAACCGGTCAATAGGGGTGTCAATTTTTTCAAGCCGACCCGGAATGATGCGACAGTTTTCAAGTCCTGTTTTTAGTTGTTCTGAACCGATATTCAATGCAAATGCTGCACCTGCCGCACATAAGATATTTTCCAGGTTGAATGTGCCGGTCAGTGATGATGAGAAGTTAAATGAATCATCGGGCATGCAGATGGTTCCGGATATCCCGTGGATATCATCAGCGATATTTTTTGCAAAAATAGCGGTAGCAGCGGTCGTGTCGGTTTTATTTTTTGTACTGACTCCAATGGTTCTATAGGAAAGGGATTTTGAAAGGGCTTCTCCCTTTGCATCATCAACGTTCAGGATGGCAACTGCATTGTTTTTCAGGTTTGCTCCAAGAATCCGGGTAAAAAAACTTTTTTTGCAATTAAAATATTCATCCATGTCTTTGTGATAATCCAGGTGATCCTGGGACAGGTTGGTAAACACGCCTGCATCAAACTCACAATAATCCACCCTGTTCAGATCAAGCCCGTGGGAAGAAACTTCCATGATGACATGGGTTACCCCTGCCTTCTTCATCTTAAAAAGAGTTTTTTGAAGATCAATGGAATCCGGTGTGGTAATGGGATTGTCGAAAATTAAATCGTTATAACGGATATTGACGGTCCCGATAACGCCGGTTGAAAGTTCGAAAGCCTTGAAAATACTTTCCAGCAGCCATGTGGTTGTTGTTTTCCCATTGGTCCCGGTGATGCCGACAAGGGTCAGTCCCTTTGACGGATTTCCATAAAAATTGGCTGCAATGGAGGCCATGGAAAGCCTTGAGTTTTCAACTATAATGATATGTTCAAGATTATGCGGATTGGTTTGAGCAATAACGGCTGCAGCGCCTTTTTTAAATGCCTGGTCAATATAATCGTGCCCGTCAACTTTAAATCCTTTAACCGCAATGAAAAGCCCCCCCGGCTTTACATTTTTCGAGTTAGAAGCAATGGAAGAAATCTCCGGATTATAGGACATCTCTTTTTCTGAACCCTCTTTTATCAGCTCAGACAGCTTCAATTTTTTTCTCCGGTTGATAATAAAGCAATCATATGCTTGGTTTTTTCAGGGGGTATATTTAAATAATTAAAAGATTCAGCCATAATGGTTTTAAAGGCCGGAGCTGCAACATCTCCGCCATAATATTGTTTCCTTGGCTCATCAATCACCACAAGAACTGCAAGCTCAGGATTATCTTGCGGGGCAAAACCGGCAAAAACCGAAATGTACTTATTTTTTGAATAGCCTTTTTGATTTTTTAACGCTTTTTGAGCTGTTCCGGTTTTCCCGCAAACCGTATATCCCTCCATGGAAGCTTTTATACCGGTGCCTTCTTCTTTTACCACAAGGCTCATCATCCTTTTAACCTGTTGAGCGGTCTTTGAGGAGACAACCCGTCTTATTGTTTCAGGGTGATATACACTTAAGTCCTCCCCGTTTTTAGAGATAATTTTTTTTACCAGCATGGGTTTCATCAGATTGCCGTCATTTGCGATGGCGCTGATGCCGCTGATAAGTTGTATGGCAGAAACCGAAACACCCTGGCCAAATGAGATGGCACCGGCATCGATTCTAGACCATTTTCTGTAAGGAGCCAAAATGCCCGATGTCTCTCCAGGGCTGCCCACCCGGGTTTTGTCTCCAAATCCAAAGGCAGCAAGATATTTGTACAGGGCCTTATCACCAATGGTTTCTCCAATTTTTACAGCACCTATATTGCTTGAAAATTTAATGATCTGATTAATGGAAAGCCAGTCATGGGGATGGGTGTCATTGATCGTGAATGTTCCGATTTTGTAGGTGCCGTTTTCACAAAAAAAGATGGATTTAGGCGTAAACCCTTTTTCAAGTGCGGCAGCGGCTGTAAAAACCTTCATGGCTGATCCCGGCTCAAATGCATCTGTGACAGCACGGTTTCTGAAGACTGCGCTTTCATATCCTTTAAAATTATTGGGGTTGAACTCAGGGAAATGGGCAATGGAAAGAAACTCTCCGGTTTGAGGCCTCATGACCAGAACCATTCCTGATTTTGCCCGATGAGCCTTTACGGTTTTTTCAAGGGTTTGTTCACTTAAAAATTGAATTTTTTTGTCAATTGTCAAGACAATTGAATTTCCTTTCAGCTGGGCTCTTTTTTTCTTGTCAAGGTCAAGAATTCTACCGTTTCCATCCCGGTTAACCCTGACCTTCAGGGAACTGCCCTCTAAGACAGAGTTGTACTTAAACTCAAACCCCTCAAGCCCGGAATCATCTGCTCCTGTGAATCCAATGACCTGTGCAGCAAGGTTTCTGTTGGGATAAAATCTTTTAGAATCATTTTCAAAATAAATCCCCGTGAAATTCAATTGCCTGATTTGACTGGCCTGATTTGGAGACACCCTTCTGGCAACCCAGGCGAACATGCGCTGGGAGGAAAGTGTTTTTTGAAGTTTTTTGGCGTTAATATTCAGTATTTTTGAAAGTTTTCTGGCAGCAACGCCCGGATCTTTTATTTTAAAAGGACAGGCTGTAATGGATATGGCATCAATGGAGGTTGCAAGCTTGTTCATGCTTCTGTCGAGAATCTGTCCCCGCTCTCCTTTAACGATAACATGTCTTGCATAATCATTTTCAGCTTTCTGGGTCAACTCATGAGCTTTGAAAACCTGGATATCAAAGGATTTGGCTCCCATAAGGAAAATTAAAGACACCATCAGAACCTGAACGACAATGATCCTTTGTTTCATTGTCTTGTTAAGATCCTTTGACATTAACCTTCATCTCCCGACAGAGTTTTCGTCAGATAAATAGTTTGATTCACCGTGTCTGTTGAAAGATTTAATCTGCTCTTTGCAATACGGGTAATTCGATCATCGGATTTCAACCGGTCTCTTTCAATGGATAAGGCCTTGTTATAGGAAGTCTTTTTTATAAAATTTTCCTGGACTTTGGATACCCGAAATATCGTCTGGGTGGATTCTGTTCTAACCCAGGTGTAAATCAAAAGTTGACAAAAGAAGATAGAAATAATGGTAAACCACCAGAAATTTAATTTTTTGGGTTGGATTTTTTTTGCAGATATGTTGTTTTTGATCGCCATAATTTATAGTTTTTGCGCCACCCTTAATTTGGCGCTTCGTGCCATTGGATTGATGTTTATTTCTTTTTGTGTGGGTATCAGAGGTTTTCTGAAAACCGATTTCATCTGGGGGACAAACCCGCACAGACAGATCGGAAGATCCTTCGGGCATGTGCAGCCCTCCTCAAATTTGCGCAAAGCTTTTTTTACGATGCGGTCTTCTAAAGAATGGAAAGAAATAACGCAAAGCCTTCCTTCCTTTAAAAGAAGGGAAGGCACGGTTTCCATGAATTTTTCAAGCCGTTCCAGTTCCTTGTTTACAACGATTCTTAATGCCTGGAAAGTCCTTGTTGCAGGATGAATGCGCGTCTTGAACCTTATTTTTGCAGGAATGATTTGAGTCACTATCTGTGATAGTTCAAAGCTTGTATGAATCGGCGCATGACGTCTCATTTCCACGATTTTTTTTGCAATCCGCCTGGAAAACTTTTCTTCACCAAATTTAAAGAAGATATCTGCCAACTCACTCTCCGGGAATGAATTAATAACCTCAAAGGCTGTCAGATCGTTTCGAATATCCATTCGCATATCCAATGGTTCATTCTTATTAAAACTAAATCCGCGATTACCGTTTTTCAGTTGGTTCAGTGAAAAGCCTAAGTCAAGAAGTATTGAGTTTACACCCTTAATTCCGATAGAGGTCAAGATCGTTGGAAGGTCAGAAAAATTGCTGTGAAACAATAGCGCATTCTCTTTAAACGGATGTAAAATCTTTTTAGCATGATTAATAGCATCCAAATCCTGATCAATTCCGATCAGTGTTCCTTTGGGAAGTATAGCTTTAATCGTTTCAAGTGCATGACCGGCCCCACCCAGAGTACAATCCACACTAATGTTTCCGGGTTTAAGGTTCTGGTGCTTATGCACCTCTTGAGGCATTACAGACGTATGCTCAAATCCCATTGCTACAACCCTAAAGAAGCGATTTCCTCTTTTACTTCCTCTTTTTTAAGTTTTTGCTCCACTCTTTTATTGATATTGTCCCATTGGGTGCGATCCCAGATTTCAATGTGATTCAGGTTGCCCACAAGGACGATCTCTTTTTCAAGGTTTGCATATTTTCTTAAACTTTTAGGGATCAGGATACGGTCCTGTTTGTCACACATGCATTCACAGGAATTGCCAAGAAAAAATCTTCTAAAATCTTCCATGGCACTGCTTTTTGCCGCTAAAACCTTGGTTTCAACTTTTTCCCATTCACTAAAAGTATAAGCGTATAAACAACCGTCCTTGTTTGAGACCATGACACCATAGACTTTATCCGCTTTCAGAATATTTCTGAATCTTGACGGGATAATCACCCTGCCTTTGGTATCAATTGTATGAGAGGAGCTTGATCGAAACACTTATTTTAAGCCTTAGTTAAAAAACGTTTAACTTATCCACTTTCCACCACCTTGATCCACACTTTTATGAAAAATAAGAGATAAGTCAAGAGAAATATAATTTTTTTATAAAAAAATATTCAAATAGTCTATAAATAGGTATATTTAATGAAATACTATTAATGGAGTAAAGTGGAGTTATATAATTATAATGTGCAGTTTAGAGTCAAAAAATTGATAAACAGGTACAAGATTAAGTTGATTTCCGGGATAACTTATGATGTCTGCTTAAAAATGGAAGAAAGGTGGAGGGCCGTGTAACGACTGATACTTTATCGTTTACCGGATTCAGAGCATTGGATATGGATCAGATCGTTTTAAGTGTCTTGTCCTTCAGTGTTTGAGTCGATATGGCAGGCAGATAAATCGTAAGGGTAGTCCCCGTTCCGACCTGGGAGGAGACAGAAAGATACCCCCCATGTTTCTTGATAATGGAATAGCATATGGAAAGCCCCATACCACTCCCATTTTCTCTTGTGGTAAAATAGGGATCAAATATTTTTTCAAGGTTTTTTTTGCGGATACCTGAACCCTTGTCAGTTATCGTGATTTTAATATAATTACTTTTGGAGATGGTCAATAAATTGTCTTTGAGTAAATCTGAATTCGTAAGTCTGATGTCTATTTGTCCACCCGCAGGCATGGATTGTCTGGCATTCATGACAATATTTGAGATAACCTGACTGATCTGGCTTCTGTCCGCTCCGATCTGCCACAGGTCTTTTTGGGATGAAAAATTGAGTTTGATGCTGCTGCCGGAAAGGTTAAACATTGCCGCATCTTTGATAAAAGCGGCAATATTAATATTTTCTTTAATCGGATCACCGCCTTTGGCAAAGGTTAACAACTGCCTGGTCAGCTTTATTCCGTCCTGCATACTTTCTTCAGATTTTTCAAGATGTTGAACCGCAGCATGATTTCGGGGAATCTTCATCTTGGCAAGCGAAATGTTGCCGAATAAACTGGTCATAATGTTATTGAAATTATGAGCGATCCCACCGGCAAGTGCCCCGATAGATTCTAATTTTTCATTTTTTTGAATTTCTTCTTCAGAGGTTTTCTTTAATGTTATATCAACCAGGATATCATCAATATAAAGGATTTTGCCATTCGTATCTTTCACAGCTCTACCGGTATACGAGATCACAATAGGAGATCCATTTTTATGTTTTAAAGATATCTCTTTGTCCTGGATGCTTCCCTTATTTTTTATTTCAGCATAAATAGCGTCTGCCTGACCTGTGTTTGTATGAAATTTAAAAATATTGGATTTAAAAAGGTCTTCTTTTGAATAGCCTAAAAGGCTTACCATGTATGGGTTGACTTCAATATATCTTCCGTCTGGGCCCGGTGTTGACCGGGTAATACCGGTATCAAGATTTTCAATCAGGTTTTGATACCTTTCTTCGCTCTTTTTCAGTTTGTCAAGAATCTGCTTTTTTTCTAAAAATTCCAATGGATGAGTTAAGTCCTTTTTGTCGGTATTCTCGGTCATAAATGCTCCACCTTAAAGTGCATTGGAAATTACCTGACGAGTTTGTTCAATCCTCTCATCAAGGTGGGTCAGGTGGTGATTTAAAAAATGAACCGGAGGGTGGACAATGAGTTCAATTGTACCGGGTATCAGATCAAGGGAATCAGACGGAAGAATATCAAATGAATTTTTAATGGTAACAGGTAGTATGGGCAGATCTGTCTCACATGCAAATCTGAAGGCACCTTTCTTAAATGGCATCACTTTCCCATCCCGGCTTCTTGTTCCTTCTGCAAAGAACAGCACAGATGCTTTTTTGGACAGCTTTTTTTTGGCATCTTCTATTGATTTTACAGCAGCATCGTGATCGGCGCGATCAACTATAATACAGCCCAATTGCCGGCAGGCTGATCCGAAAATGGGAACTTCCCCCAGTTCTTTTTTCATTATCCATTTTATATTCAATCCAAGGTGACCGTGAATCACCGGGATGTCTGCCATGCTCTGGTGGTTTGATACAATCACATAAGATTTGTTTTTGCTGTAGTTTTTTTTGCCGCGGATAGTCACTTTTAAAGGAACAATAGCGCAGCAGAGTCTTGACCATATGACAGCAACGATATTAACGGCATCCTGTTTAAACAAAAGTCCTGTAAAAATAGCTATCAACCCGAAGAACATGGTAATAAGGAAAAGAAAGGGGATGACCATGATCCATTTATAAGGCTGATAGGCTATTTTTAGAAACGGGGTCACTCTTTATTTTCTTCTTCCTTTTTTATTCCTAAAAGTTTTTCAATATTTGATACAATTTCTTTCCCATTGAACTGTCTTAACACAAAAGCATATTCACTCATGGAAGAAATCGCGAGTAGGGCATCTTCCTTGTCACCTTTAAAAAGAGTTAACGCTATCTTGTCCTCATTTCCAAGAAGTATTTTGCACAACGAAGCCTTTTTTTCAAGATCATTTTTTGTCGGAGACTCCAGATACTTTTCACATTCCAGAAATGAAACAGCGGACAAAAGGTTTGAAATTTCCTCTTTGTCAGCTATGGTCCCATCCTCAAAACTCCACGTTATTCCAGCCTCTTCTTTATCCTCTTTATCCTCTTTAGCCGTCAGTATTTTGGAAATTCCATCTTTTTCAATGGTAATTTTTTTTATAGACACTTCTTTAAACTCTAATACTTTTTTATCTCTGAAATCATCTTTGGTCTTCTCAAAATCAGACCTGAAACTGCCATTGGCATGATAGATATTTGTATCATTTGCGAGCATCACAAAGGTATGGTTAAAAGTGGGTGCGGTTTTGCCTATGCTCAATTCGAAAACAGTTTTTTTGCCTTCTAAAATTTTAACCCGGATTTGTTTCTCGGCATCAAGTTCGTATCTTATCAGATCCCTTTTCTGAGAAACCAGGGCAGATAGTTTCAAATCTTTAAACGTATCCAGCATGTTTTCTACAGCATGAGAATCCGCAGGATATTCTTTGTCAGTTAACGTCCACTTCCCCTCTTTTTTTGTAAAGACGATTGGTCCTTGTTTTTTGTCGATGATGAGTCCTGTGATTTTATTCGTATCTATTTTTTCAATTTCAGGCAGTGTATTATGGTCTTTGTTTTCTTTATGAAGCAAAAGATACGCACTGAAAATCAGGATGAGTGCGATCAACACCAGATATTCTTTTTTCATGGATGTTTCCTTTTAAGCATTAAAATGGTTAGCAATTTTCTTTTTTCTGGATGTTCTTTTAGCAAGGACTAAAAGGCCGAACAGGATAACGATAATCGGCAGGATGATAATATTAAATGCCTTAATGATGCCCCGGTTAACCGGTGTGGTTTGGGCAATGGGATTTAATGTCTGCTGCTTGCTTCTTAATTCGGCAATTTTATCTTCCCCATTTAGATGGTCAATAATGTTTAAAATAAATGTGGAATTGATTGATCGACCTTGAGAATCCAGCATATTATCCTGAAGCATCTGGGAACAAGGTAGAACAAGCAGCTTGGCTGGCTTGGATGTTTCCAGAAAGCTGTGTCTGGCAGCAAGGCCCTCAACCGTATTCTTTTCTTTATTTTTCGCTGTAATATCTTTTTCTCCCAATTCTTTTTCAGGAATGGCCTTACCTTTAAAATAGCTTGTGAAGGTCCCGGAAAGAAGGTAAGCAAGATCATAGGATTCCATGTCATTTTTTTCTTTTGGCGGTGTGATGAACATGGGATTTAAATTAATCATTTTTTCCATCAGCCAGGATTCATCAGATGAGGAAAAAAGTTTTGTTACTTTAACTTGCTCTTTATCAATATTGTCTTCTACAAGAGTGAGGGGTGAAATCTGCATAACAACAAGCCCTTTGATATTCTTCATGAATTGAGGGGTGTTATTGATGGTTTTTTCTTTTAGCAGGGGCGCAAAGTAGATGTTTTGTTCTCCACCACCCATGTTTTTCGGTGCCTGATGTTTATAAGATTGTTTATCCAGGACATAAGCCTTTTTGATATCGACACCATAGTGGGCTAAGAGTTTTTCAAGGCCTGTATCAATGGGTTCATATCTTGGCGGCATCCCCATGCCGCCCTGTTGCGGCATGATTTCATTAAATGAATCCGAGAAAAAAGCAATGTTTGTTCCCTTCATCAGCGCCTGATCAATCTGGAATAATTCATAATCGGAAAATTTTTGAGTGGGTCTTGCAATAATCAGAGAGTTTAAGCCGTCTGGAATAGCACTTTCTTTTAGCTCAATTGGTTTTATAGAATAGCGGGAGGAAACAAGGGCATTAAATATCTGCATGCCTCCCCCGGGTCTGCCCTGCATCATGGCCATTCTGTCCGGCATAAGTGAGTGTGTGCCGTGGTCGGACAAGAATCCGATATCTTTGTTAATTCCGATCAGTTTTTCCACAATGGCATTAACTTCCTCTTCCAAAGCAGCCGGATCTGCCATTTGATAGGTCGTCCCGATAATGGGAAGTTCCAAAACACTGATCAGGGGCAGTGTGGTTGTTCTGTCTTTATATTCAATGATAAGTCCGGCAGCCCCACTTCCTTGTAAAATCTTTTTTTCAGGGATGGCAGGCCATGACAAGGCCATTAAATCATATTTTTTTGCCATGGCATCAAGTTCCTCTTTTTTTGAAATATCAAGGTGTTTGAATTCGAGGATACCAAGGCTTTTATTATTGAGTTTTTCAATTGTCTGAGCCACGGCTTTTCCCAGCAGCGGCAATTGATCAAGACCAATCAAGGGAGCAATATCATTAAGAGAAGAGGACAAAACCATATTGATTTTTACTTTTTCATTAAGCTGTAACAAGGCGCTCACCTTGTTGTTCATCTTCTGGATAGCGGTGGTCAGTTGATATTCAAGACCGTTTGTCGCAGTGATGGCTTCAATTTTTTCAATCAGATCCCCGTGGATAATAACCAGTCCCATATAAGCATTTTTAAATTTGAGTTCATCATTTTCCATGACCCTGATCTGGACAGGTTGTATGCCATAATCCTTTGCCATATTACGGTTTTCATCAGCTTTTCCCTTCCGGGCACCTTCTTCGAGTGTGACATTATAAAAGGTGTAATTAAAATATTTCCCTGCTCTTGCAGAGTATTCTTCCAAAAGATCACGAAGATATCGTTCTGTATTGTTATGGGGCGCCGGCAGGTTTTTCGAGAAAAACACCTTTATACTTAAAGGTTCCGACAGGGTTGCCACGACATCATTACTGGCAGGTGATAAGGAATAGATTTTGTTGCTTGTCAGGTCTGCCCTGAAAAACAGGGTAATACCGACAATGTTTATCAAACCGATGACCACTATATATAAAATAAATTTAAAATATTTTTCTTTTACTGAAAAATTACCCATTGTTTCTCCTTAGTTCTTTTCATGCATAACAATATAGGTTGAAAAAATAAAAATAAAGATCACGCTCACAAAGTAAAGAATATCCCTGGAATCAATAATGCCCTTGGAGATATTAGTGAAGTGAGAGCTGGCACCAATATATTCTATGACAGAAATAATGTTTGTCGGCATGAAAAATACGAGCTTGTCAAGAATGGTTAGCGTAAAACATAAGGCGCAGCCAATAATAAAAGCAATGATCTGATTGCGTGTCAATGATGATGCAAAAAGGCCTATAGAACAATATGCGCCCGCAAGAAAGATCGCACCCAGATATCCGCCGATGACTGGTCCTGGATCAACTTCACCGATAAAGGAGATGAAAATTGGATACGAAAGGGTTGGAATCAGCATGGAAGCCGTAAATAAAGTGGCGGCAAAAAATTTACCCAAAGCAATATCGGTAAAAGAAACCGGCATGGTTAAAAGGATTTCATAGGAACCGATATTTTTTTCTTCAGAAAAAAGCCGCATGGTAACGGCAGGAATAATAAAGGAAAAAGTGATGGGTAAAAGAGAAAAGAAATCCCTTAAATCCCCGGCCATAAATAAAAAATGTAGAAAAGAAAAACCATCCCGTTACGATCAGGAACAGTGATATCACTATATAGGCAATGGGTGAGATGAAATAATCTTTGAACTCTTTAATGGCAATAGTTTTTATTTGTTTCATGATATCTATACGTCCTCCCTTGTCAATTCCCGGAATATTTTTTCAAGGGCCTGGGACTCTTTTGAAAATTGCGTCATAATCCAGTCGGTCTCTTTTATCTTAAGGTATATGTCGGATCGAAAATCCCTGTCACCTGAGTTTGTGATCTCAAAAGAGACAAGATCTTTTTCAACAGGCTCAACATCTTTGATATCAAGGTCTGGGTGGATGCCCTTCAACAGCATTTTGGCATCATCTTTTAAGGCCCCTTTAAGGGAGAGTTTGATTAATGCATTTTGTTCTAAACTCTGTTTGAGATTGGCGGTGGTATCATCGGCAACCACTCTGCCTTTATTAATAATGGCAATCCTGTCACAGGTTGCCTCGGCTTCGCTCAAAATGTGGGTGGAAAAAATAATGGTTTTTTCCTTTCCGATGGCTTTAATGATATTCCTTATCTCAGCAATCTGGTTGGGATCCAGACCGGAAGTCGGCTCATCCAGGATTAAAATTTCCGGATCCGTCATCATGGCGTGGGCAAGACCGACTCTTTGTTTTAATCCCTTTGAAAGATTGGCAATGGGTTTGTCCATAATGGAAGAAAGGCCGCAAAGATCAGATAATTGAAGAAATCTGTCAAAGCGTTTTTCCTTATCATCAATCCCTTTTATTTTAGCAACATACTCAAGGTAGTCATAGACCAGCATATTGTGATAAAGGGGAGCTGATTCCGGTAGATATCCGATTAATGCTTTGATACGGATGGCATCTTCGGGCATTTGAAAATCTTTTATTTTTATGGTGCCTGAATTGGGCTTAAAATATCCGGTCAGCATTCTTAAGGCTGTTGTCTTTCCCGCACCGTTTGGACCTAAGAGACCTAAAATTTCACCTTTCCGAATGGTCATACTGATATTGTCAACCGCACAGAAGTCTTTATAGTACTTGGTCAGGTTTTGAACTTCAATCAACGTTTCCTCCTTAATTTAATCTTGAATTCAATACTTGAGATATGGGCAAAAGGATTTTTTTATATCTCAAGTCGTATATTTCATTATTAAAAGTCTTCTAACACTTTGCTTTTATTTAAAAAATCAGTGAGTTCCTCTTGTGTTTTCTGACAGGCAAAGATTGCTTTTTCAAACCGCCTGCAAAAAGGGTCATCTTTTCCGAGAATGTTTATGGCTTTTTGATACAGTTTTTTCCCCTGGTTAAAATGATCAATAACATTTTTTTGCAGGATTTTTCGTTCTTCATGTCTTAGTTTCTCCGCGCTGATAATCGATTCAAGTTTTTTGACTGAATATTCAACAAGTGCATCCCGGGGAGTCCCATAAGCCTGGGAAATTGTGCCAAGGGCTTCGATGGTTTTTCGGCTTAATACAAAGGTCTTTTGTCTCCGGGGGATTTTTTCAAATTGTCTGATTCGGATGGTTTTGGCTAAGCTGTCCAAAGCATCCAGGTCTTCGAT
>Ga0164318_10000483_pt1 | contig 30590 bp, 30 predicted proteins | sample GuaBasSedimGuay9_FD_113734 | JGI IMG/M metagenome (GOLD analysis project Ga0164318, IMG submission 113734) | Subseafloor sediment microbial communities from Guaymas Basin, Gulf of California, Mexico - Guay9, Core 4571-4, 0-3 cm | ecosystem: Environmental > Aquatic > Marine > Hydrothermal vents...
GGGGGGAATAAGATTTGCTCTTTATGCCAAAGGACGATCTTTTAAATTCCCCCTTGGCTAAAGGGGGATTAAGGGGGATTTTCCCAAATCTATTATTTTTCTGATCGCCACTTGGTATCAGGCTTGGACCGTCAGGAATATGAAAAACGTCTGGCTACCGCCATCCGCCTGTTAGGAGAGGAAGCCGGTCACCGTTATATGCAACAACGGCTGGGGGAACTGCGCGGCCAAATCACCACCCGGATGCGGCAGGCCGTCGAGGCGCGGCTCCAGGGGCTGCATAGCGTATTCCCCGTAGAGGTGTGTGTAGAGATCGGCCCGGAAGGGGTGCGAGTGCAGCGCCCCCGCCAGACTCGGAGACGGTTAAATTCATGAGATGAACCATAATGCCGATGTTATCCGGGTACTATTAACCGGTCTGCCTCGTAGTGGCAAGACCACCGCGGTGCAACGGGTGATAGCCCGGTTTGGCGGGCGGGCTGGCGGGTTTTTTACCCGTGAACTGCGTCGCCACGGAACCAGGGTGGGCTTTGAGATTGTTACCCTCGCCGGCCAAACCGCGGTCCTGAGCCACATTGATTTTCCTGGGCCTTGGCGGGTGGGCAAATACCGGGTCAATCTGGCCAACTTGCATCAGGTTGCTTTACCGGCGTTAGTCCCTGCCCCCGACCTTGACCTGGTTGTGGTCGACGAAATCGGCAAAATGGAATGTCTGTCACCCCAGTTTATCGCGGCTATCGACCGGCTGTGGGCCGCGCCCCTGCATCTGTTGGCCACCGTGGCGGCCACCGGCGGGGGTTATATCGAGGCCGTAAAGCGTAAACCAGGTGTTATCTTGATCACCATCACTCCCCAAAATCGAGACCAGATCCCCGCCCGGATTTTGCAGCTACTGCAACACCCGCCGTCGAAATCAGGATAACCGAAGACGAAATTTAATATATTTTGGTGGGTGATGAGTACCTTTTTAACCCATACCTTGCAAATGCGCCACCAGATGCCGATTAAACTCCTCCGGATTTTCCAGATTGGAGCAATGCGCCGCCTCGGGGATAAACTGGAGGATGGCGTTTTTGATATGGATCTGGAGATATTTGGCCAGGCCCAGGGGAGTGGACTGATCCTCTGCGCCTACCAATATCAGGGTGGGGACATCGATTACCGGCAATAGCCAGCGATAATCGCCATTAAAGGTAGCAATCAGGGCCTGCCGGTACGGTCCCCGGGGCGTGGCCGCGGTAACGTCGATCAGTTCCTGGCGCAGGGCCGCCGGGGCCTGGCGGCGGAGATTCAAATGGGCGCCGATCTGAGCCCACTGCAACATGGACATGCTATCCAAGAGGCGCAGGAATTCCTCCAGCCGGGCCAGATTAGGGAAAAAAGCGGTAGTATCGGCCAGGATCAAGGATTTCACCTGCAAAGGATAGCGCAGATAGATTTCTAAGGCAATCATCCCCCCCATCGACAGGCCGCAGAAATGGGCCTGGGTTATCCCTAATTTTCTTGTTAAATCGATGATATCGTCAGCAAAGGCGCGGATGCTGATCGCTTCCTCGGGGCGATAACCGGACTGACCATGACCGCGCAGATCCGGGGCAATGGTCCGCCATTGGGCAGATAGCCCTTCAAGTTGATAGCGCCAGCTAGCGGCATTGCCGCCCAGGCCGTGAATAAAGATCAGCGTTTCGCCCGCGCCTTGATCATAATAATTGAGTTCGATACAGGGAGAATGGAAAGAGCAATCAATCGCCGTTTTTTGGGGTTTAAGCATGATATGCTCCGATGGAATCTTCTTCAAAGACTGTTTAAGGCTAATTCCACTAATACGGGGAAGTGATCAGAGATCTGGCGGCCTTTTTTAGGTCGTACCACCTGGGCCGCCCGGGGCACCAGCCGATGGTTGACATAGATGTAATCAAGCCGCAAGAGCGGCAGGCGAGTGCTATAGGTGCCCCCCCGGCCATGCCCGACCTGACGCCAGACATCGGCCAGATGCTTTCTGAGATAATGTGATACAAACCCTTGGGGTAAGGAATTGAAGTCCCCGGCCAGCAAAACGGGCTGGTCCTGGTCTGTCCCGGCAGCCGGAAGGCGGGCCAGTAGCCGACGGGCCTGACGGGCCCGCTCCCGGGGCAGATGGCCCAGATGGGCGTTGAATACCCGAAGCGGTCCCCAGGGACTGGCGATTTCCACTTCCAGACAGGCGCGGCGGGAGCGGGCCAGGATGGTCAGGTCGTGATGCCGGGTGTGGCGAATCGGCCAGGTAGAGAGCACCGCATTACCCAGGACACCGCCGGTATGGGAACGCACCGGGGCAAAGGCCCACCAGCAATCCAAATGTTTACCCAGCCATTCCCCCTGATTCTCCCAGCCAAAGCGGGTAGGACCCTGCTTAACTTCCTGGAGACAAATTATTTGCGGCGCGGCCTTAGCCAACATCTCCACCAGGAGCTGCAACTGCCGCAGGCCTTTGCCGAAGCCGCCATGGATATTATAGGTTAGAGCCTTGAATGACAAAATGTTGTTTATCCTTTCAGAATTTGCCGTGGGAAGCAACCTCGGTAATAATTAAAAGTATTGTGGAGACTGACGTTCCAGGCGGCCAAAGGAGCCGCCAGCAGCAGGCCGCTGACCGGAACGCCATGTAACAACAGCCGGTCAACCGTGGCTCGCATATAAAGGGGAAATTCGGCAACCGAAGCCGGGACCATGGCATAGGCCAGGACGATGGCGGCCAGATTCCCTAAAGTTACTAATACCAGGAAAAGTCCCGGCGAGTAAAGGGCCTCTCGGCTCCACCGGACGCCGGCTAAGATCACCACCGGCCAGAATAAACCGAAATAGGGCGGCCAGAACAGGGCCTGGAGCAGATAAATAATGGCATGCCAGAATTGGGCCGGGGAAAACCCGCCCACATGGTCGGCCCCGACAATCATTTGGTGGGTCAGACAAAAATAGCGCCAGGGAAGATAAAATAACATGGTCAAAAAACTGCTGCCCGCCAGGGCGGCGAATTTTCGGCCCCGGTCGGACGGCCCCAGCCAGAGCAGGGTCAGGGCCGCGGCCATAAAATTGATCATTACCAGGGGCCAGCCCTCGTATTTGCTCCACAACATGCCCCCGCCAAATATGGCCACCAGGATCAGGCTGCCTGCCGGGGCTTGGCCGCGCAGCCAGAGGAAGAGCAGGCCGGCGCTTACCAGGGTATAGTAGGTCAGGGCCAGGTCGGCATAGGCAATAAAAAAATGGGTAATCAGGGTGGGGCCGTTCAGCACCAGGAAGGCCGTACCCAGCAAAGCTTCCGGCCGTTTGACCTGTAAGCGCCGCAAAAAACTATAAAACATCAGCACCAGACAGCCGCCCCAGAGAGGGAATATGGCTTTGACCAGATGATCTATCACCCCGCCCAGCCAGAGGTAGATATAGGTCATCAATAACGGCACCAGGTTGGGATAATAATTATGGGCCTCGAAGCGGCTCAGATCAATGGCGCGGCTTAGATAAAAGGCCTTGGCCTTGAGGCCCCAGGTGGTGACGGCATCCCAGGACCACAGGGGGTAAAGCGTCGCCCGGAGCAGGGCAAAGGCGAAGGCTAGTACCAGCAAAATCAGCCAGGCCCGCTCCCTCCAGGTCCAGCCGCAGCCGTAGCCCAGGGTAACGATCTTCCGACCCGTGGACCAGAGTTGACGCAGATCATTGTACCAGAGCCGCCGCCGAGAGCCCAACGCCCAACCGGGGTTCAGAATGATCAGCCAGGGCCCCAACACCCAGGGGAGGCTAAAATCAATATTCAGAAAAGTCAGGCCCAACATCCACAGCGTCAGGACTAAAGCCCCCAGACCAAAACCCAGAGCAAAACGCTCTAAGGCGGTGAAGTTGGAAGCTCGGGGAAGCCAGACTAGCAACAGGCCGTAGCCCACCAACTCAATGGAGGCCAGACCCAGGGCCAGCCAGAACCCGGTCAGCAGCCCCTCAATCATAAAAGCCTCCGACCAGCAAATCGGGCCGCACCCTATATACGGTTCCGGCCTTCGACTCCATCAAGTAGTGGAAAGCCGGGTGGTTCGGATATTCCAAAAAATAGCGCGCCGCCGGGGGCAGACCATCTCGAATAATCAAATACTCAGCCTGTTCCCGGACTAGGCGGTCAAACAGGGGTGCCGGTCTGATCTGCGGATTAAGCAGGATATGGCGTCGAGGATAGAGCAGGTAGCGGGCCTTATTTTCCTTCCCGGCCTCATAGCGGTCCAGGAAGACATAGGTGGCGGCCGGTGGGATGATCTTCTGAACTTCGGCCAAGCCCTGGGAAAAAGGCTCTTCCTGTCGGATGGCGGCACCGATCTGGCCGGTTAGCAGGCGGTTGATCAGATCTTTACCCTCGGGGGCCAACCACCAGCTCAGCCAGCCGACTTGCGCCAGCCACAGGGCCAAAATGACGGTCACCAGCCAGTCGCGGCGGCTACCAGGATTTTGCCGTGGGGCTAATCCCACCACCGGAACCTGATAATATGGAACAGCGCCGCGAGCCCGTCCCGCCAGGTGATTTTTTTGCCGTGGTCATAGTCCCGGCCATCGTAAGAGATCGGCACCTCATAAATGCGGCAGCGCTGCTTGGCGACTTTGGCAGTCAGCTCCGGTTCAACCCCGAAACGGTCGGACTTGATCTGGATTTTCTTAATGACCTCGGCCTTGAACGCCTTGTAGCCGGTTTCCATATCGCTGAGATTGAGATTGGTGAAGATATTGGAAAGCGTGGTGACCACTCGATTACCCAAGTAATGCCAGAAAAATAACACCCGGTGGGGGGCGGCCCCGATCAGACGGCTGCCAAACACCACCTCAGCCAGGCCCTTTTCGATCGGCTCCAATAATATCGGGTAATCACTGGGATTATATTCCAGGTCGGCGTCCTGAATGATGACGACGTCGCCGGTTACCTGGGCAAAGCCGGTGCGCAGCGCCGCGCCCTTGCCCTGGTTGCGGTCATGATAAAAGATCTTCAGATTATTGGCAGTTTGCGCCAGTTGGCCCAGAATCTGCCGAGAATTATCCGTAGAGGCATCATCTACCACGATAATTTCTTTATCGTAGGGGGTCTCCTGAATGCGCCGCATGATTTCTTCCAGGGTATTTTCCTCATTATAAACCGGCACCACAATACTCAGTTTCATCGCCATAGTTTCTCCATTCTGGCTGAGACCGCAGCTGGGACAGGACTAGGCGTCGCACTCACCTAACTTATCTATGTTTCTAATATCCCTTCATAGATGTCAAGTAGTTATAATTTTTGGTTGACACTCGGAAACTAGCTATGCTAATGACTGATAGGTCATTATTTTGACTAAGAGGCTAGCTTCAATTTATTGGAGAGGAATGAAGTTTCCTAAAAATGCCACTAAAAAGCAGGTCTTAGGCGAATTTCGGACCGGCGGGATAGTGGCCGCGGCCAAACAGGTAATCGCGGTCAAAGGTTTTGCCGCGGCCACCATGGATGAGATTGCCGAAGCCGCGCAGATCGCCAAAGGGACGATTTACCTCTATTTTAAAAGTAAAAATAGCCTGTTTGAAGCCGTAATTACCAGTATTATGGAGCGTCTGGTGGCTCAAGTGCAAGAAATCCAACAGAGTTCCAAACCCCCGAAGGAAAAAATCAGACGCATTTTAAAGGCCATGTTGGAAATGCTGGACGCGGAACAGGCGTTTTTTCGGGTTTACGTGAGTGAATTTCCCTGTCTGTTGCCCCGCTCCGCGGAGGGATCGACCACCGTGATTGATCTGGACCAGGATTTTGTCACGGCGATTGCCGAGGTATTGGCCGAAGGCATGCAGACCGGGGATTTCATCACCGAAGAGCCGCGTAAAGTGGCCTATGTGCTCCGGGGTATGACTCGGGCCGTAGCCATCCATAAAATGATTGAGCATTCCAGCGAGTCAGTGCTGGCAGCGCTGCCGTTGCTCTCCAACCTGGTCCTCCAGGGTCTGGCCCCGCCTCTCAAGAGGGCAAAGTCAGGTACGCCGAGGCCAAGATGAGTCAGTTTTATCTACGCCTATGTTTATTGAGTTGTTTGGCGCTGATTGGTTTAATATATCCGCTCCGGGCCGAAGAACTGGCCCTGCCCCCGAGCCCTCTTAGTTTAGAACAGGCGCTCAATCTGGCCTGGAAGAAAAATCCTGCCCTCAAGGTAAGTCGGCTGGATCAATTGATCGCCGATCAAGAGGTAGTGCGGGCCCGGTCCGGTTATCTCCCGAAGGTAGACGCCCGAACCAGCCATACCATTTACGATGACCCGACCAAATTCCAGGGCACGGAAATGGGTGGCCCCGGTGGCGCCTTTACCTTTTCCATGACCGATCGCAACTTTTGGTCAAATCAAATAACCGTCGATCAGACCATCTATGATTTCGGGGCTACGGGTTCACGCTATCGCCAATCCGTGTTGGGCAAGGAGATCGCGCGGCTCAATACCGGCAATACCCGTGATGAAATTTTTTTCCAGGTGGCGCGGCTATATTTTCAGGTGCTGAGAAGTGAAAAGCTGGTGATCGTGGCCCAGCAGGAGGTGGTGCAGCTCCAGGAACACCTCAAGGATGCCAAAGATCTCTATGAATTCGGGTTAGTTACCTATAACGATGTCCTGCAAGCCCAGGTCGCTTTGTCTGATGCCCGGCAACAATTGATCCGGGCCCAAAATACGGTAATTAATACCCGGGCGGTGTTCAATAAGCTCTTAAATATCCCGGTAGATTACCCCACCAAACTCCAAGCCGAGGATGGAATCGCGCTTCCTGCCTGGAATCAGGAGAACGCTACCGAACTGGCCCTGGAAGAGCGTAGTGACCTGAAAGCGGCCCATCGCCAGGTCTTGCAAGGTGAGAAAGGAGTGGCCGAGGCCCGGGCCGGTTATTTTCCTCGCCTGTTTGCCCAGGCCGGGCATATCTACCAGCAAAATGACCTGACCATCCATGATAGCCAATACTTTGCCATCTTGGGATTGCAGTGGAATCTGTTTTCGGGCCTGGATACCCGCGCCCAGGTAGCCCAGGCCAATCAGCGGGTGCACCAACTGCAGGTCCAGAAACATGATTTGGCCCAACAGGTACGCTTGGAGGTCCAGACTGCCTATTTAGGGCTCAAAGAGACCGCCGAACGGATTACCGTAACCAAGGATGCCGTAACACAGGGCGAGGAAAATCTGCGTCTCAATCAGGAACGCTATCGGGAACAAGTAGGGACCGCCACTGATGTGATTGATGCGCAGACCTTGCTGACCCAGGCCCGGGTGAATTATTTCAACGCCATTTTCGACCATCAGATCGCCAAGGCCCAGATGTTGCGGGCCGTGGGACGCATTAATCGTCTGGCCGCCAAGGATGACTCGGGCGCTAACGGGCAAAAAAATGGCCGACCGTGATCTAACTGAGCCAAAATCCAGTCGTAGCTTCACCCGGATCTTGATCCTCATCATCATAACCCTGCTCGCCTGCGCCGGGGGCGTGGCATACTGGTGGTATAGTCGCCTCTATGTATGGACTGACAATGCCTATGTGGCGGGCCATCTGGCGGTAATCTCGCCGCGGATTGCTGGTCGGGTCGAACAGGTTCTGGTCTCGGATAATTGGTTTGTGCGCCAGGGCCAACCGCTGGTCAGGCTGGATGCGACGGATTTTAAAGTGGCGGTCCAGCAAAGCCAAGCCGCATTGGAGCGGATCCGAGATGAAGTTGCCCAAAAATATATTGCCGTGGCCGCGGCTCAGGCCCACATTGCCCGGGCCCAAGCCAATTTTTCCAAAGCCACTACCGACCGGGGACGTTACAGCAATCTATATCAACGTCAGACCATACCCAAAGAGACCCTGGACCGCACCCTGACCACTTACAGAGTCAACCGGGCCGAACTGGCGGCGGCGCAGCACGAATATCGGCAGGCCCTGGCAGCCATCGGCGGCTCCGTTGACATCCCCCAGGACGAACAACCGGCGGTCAAAGAGGCCCAGGCGAAACTCCAACAGGCCCGGCTTAACTTGCAATATACCACCGTTACCGCTCCTTTTGACGGTTATGTGACCAGGAAGAATGTCGAGCCGGGCAATTGGGTCAATCCCGGCCAGGCCATGATGATGTTGGTGCCCTTGGAACACGATGAGGTGTGGATTGAAGCCAATTATAAAGAAACTCAGCTGACCCATGTCCACCTGGGGCAACCCGTAGAGATCGAGGTTGATACCTATCCGGGGGTAACCTTTCAGGGCCGGGTTGATTCCATTATGGCCGGGACCGGGGGGGCGTTCTCGCTGTTGCCGGCGGAAAATGCCACCGGTAACTGGGTTAAAGTGGTGCAACGCATTCCGGTTAAGATCACCCTGGTTCCACCTATACCTCAAGACCGACCCCTACGCATCGGTATGTCGGTCATTGCTACTATTGATACCCATGATCGAACCGGCCCCCGGCTCCTGAATTCCCCAACGCCGAAATCCGAGAATTTGCCGAAACTATTGGCCCGATAGGAATGGTTTATGTACCGCAAAATCTTGGTGGCCACTGACGGCTCGGAGCACGCCCGACGCGCCGTGCAGCGGGCCGCAGAGCTATCCCGCCATCTTCAGGCCGAAGTAACTCTGGTTTGCGTTCTCAATTTACCGGCTCCATATTTACTGGCCCTGGGGAGCAGCATCGGCATGGGCTCGGAACCCTGGGCCGCGCTCCAGCATTCCAGTAAAGAAATATTAGAGGCGGATAAGGCGTTTTTATTAAACCAGGGTATTGCCGCCCAGACGGAATTAAAGACGGGGAACCCGGCCGCGGAAATATTACAATTGGCTCGGTCGGGGAACTTTGACCTGATCGTGGTCGGACGCCGGGGCCGCGGTTTAACCGAATCCTATTTATTGGGGAGTGTTTCGGATCGGATCAGCCATCAGGCGATTTGCGATGTTTTGCTGGTCCAGTAATCGGCAGCTTAGGAAAATTTAGATGACGGTAACCCCGACGGCACCGGCAGGGGAAAGCCAAGGCCCCGGCCCCCAGGTCAACAAGTGGCTGATCACCATCGCGGTGATGGCCGGTACGTTCATGGAGATCGTCGACACCACGGTGGTCAACGTGGCCCTGCCCCATCTGGCCGGCAGCCTTTCCGCCAGCGTCGATGAGGCCACCTGGGTATTGACCTCTTATCTGGTGTCGAACGCTATCGTGCTGCCCATTACTGGCTGGTTGGCCGCCCTGTTTGGCCGCAAGCGCTTTTTGTTCATATGCCTGGCGCTTTTTACCGGCACCTCCATCCTGTGCGGCGCTGCTCCCAACCTGGGTTTCCTGATCTTATTTCGCATCTTTCAAGGTATTGGCGGCGGGGCCTTACAACCCATTTCTCAGGCCATCTTGCTCGAAACCTTTCCACCCCAGGAGCGCGGTATGGCCATGGCCCTCTGGGGCATCGGGGTGGTGATCGCCCCGATCGTCGGCCCGGTGTTAGGGGGCTGGATCACCGATAATTATAGCTGGCGCTGGGTATTTTACATCAATCTACCGATCGGTGTTTTCTCCCTGATCATGACCTTTTTCTTTATCTTTGACCCGCCCTATATCAGAACCCAGCGGGCCGGACGGATCGATTATTTCGGGCTGGGATTGCTCTGTGTCGGGCTCGGAGCCTTGCAGATCGTCCTGGATAAAGGAGAACGGGAAGACTGGTTTGCTTCGGACTTTATCGTGCGGTTGTCCATCACCGCGGTGGTAGCCCTAGCAGTGCTCATCTACTGGGAACTCAAAACCCGCCACCCCGTCATCGATCTGCGTTTGTTTAAAGAAAAGACCTATACATTGGGCGTTACCATCATGTTTTTCTTCGGTTTCGCCCTCTATGGCAGTATTGTCCTGTTACCCTTATATCTTCAGACCCTGATGGGTTATGATGCCACCCTGGCCGGTATGGTTCTAGCCCCTGGAGGCCTGGGGTCGCTAATGGTTATGCCTATTGTGGGACGATTAATCACGGTGGTGGACAACCGCATTCTGATTGGCTTAGGACTGATCATCAACGGCGTGGCCATGTACATGATGTCAATTTTTAATCTCCAGATCGATTTCTGGCATGCTATGATGCCGCGCTTTATTCAGGGTTTCGGCTTGGGGATGACCTTTGTCACGCTGACCACGGTTACCATGTCCAAAATCTCTCAAGCACGCATGGGTAATGCCACCGGCATGTTCAACCTGTTGCGTAATCTCGGCGGTAGTTTTGGCATTGCCACCATGGTTACCCTGCTCTCCCGGCGCAGCCAGTTTCACCAGTCTCGCCTGGTGGAACACATCAACCCGACGTCGATCAATTTTCAACAATGGGCGGCGCGATTGCAAGAATTCTTGGGCACCTCCGGTGGGGGCGAAACCGGGTTATTGGACCGCCAATGGTTGGGAGCCCTTTATCAGGAAGTATTACGCCAGGCCAACATGTTGGCTTTTTGTGATGATTACTGGCTCTTGGCCATTTTGTTTGCCCTGCTCGTTCCTTTAGTGCTGTTTATGCACCGTCAGGATCATCAGCCTGGACTGCCAGATTAGAAAAAAAATAAATTGTCTTTAGAAAATTATGGCGGTTATCTTATCCTTGCAGTCCCCGAATCAGAAAAAATGGTTGTATATCCTGGCAAAAAACGGTAAAAACTTTATACAGCTAAGGAAATTCTTTGGTTTCTTTAGCAGGTCGGAGACAATATGCTAACGCGGTTAGGGGGAATGTGATGCGGGGCGCTGTTCTGGTAATTTTAGGGCGAGGAACGTGGCAATGAACCTAAAGGCCCAGGAGTTGCGACGACTATTCGCCCAGCCCGGTATAATCCAGGTAGCCGGTGCTCATAATGGTTTAGGGGCCCGTTTAGTGGAAGGCGCTGGTTTCGAAGCGATCTGGGCCAGCGGCCTGGAAATCTCAGCTTCGTACGGAGTTCCGGATGCCAATATCTTGACTATGACTGAATACCTGGCAGCTACTAGCAGTATTAACGAAGTCACTAGCCTGCCGGTTATCGCTGATTGCGATACCGGCTATGGCAACTCTAGTAATGTCATCCGCCTGGTCAAGAAGTACGAGGCGGCTGGCATCGCCGCCATCTGTCTGGAGGATAAGTGTTTCCCCAAGCTAAATAGTTTTATTGCCGGGAACCAGGAATTGGCCCCGGTAGCCGAATTTGTCGGAAAGATTTTGGCCGCCAAAAATGCCCAACGATCGGCTGATTTTATGGTAATCGCGCGTACCGAAGCCCTGATTGCCGGCTTTGGCCTGGACGAAGCCTGGCGGCGGGCCGAAGCTTATGCGAACGCCGGAGCTGATGCTTTGCTCATCCATTCCAAGGCCAACAATCCTGGAGAAATCGAAGCCTTTATGGCCGGCTGGAACCAATCCCGGCCGGTTATTGTCGTGCCCACCAGTTATCCTCAGGTTACCATTGAGGAATTAACGGCCTGGGGGATTAAGATGGTGATCTATGCCAATGCCGGGATTCGGGCGGCGGTCCAGGCCATGACCCAGGTCTTACAGAGCCTCCGGCAAGCCGGTTCCCTCAAGGCGGTAGAGCCCGCTCTGGCACCGCTAAGCCGGATCTTTGAACTGCAACAAATGACCCGTTTTCGGGAAGATGAAAAGAAATATTTACGCCGCAGTCACGATGACTTTGCCGTGATTATTCCTGCTGCCGGCCAGACTAAAAGCGATGACACCCTGAGCCAATTGTTGGCTGAACGGCCGGTGGCTATGTTGGATCTAAACGGTAAGCCCCTGCTGCAACGCAATGTCGAGTGCTTGCGCCAGCAAGGGCTCAACAATATTGTGGTGGTAACGGGCTACAAAGGTGACCTGATCAATCTGGAGGGCATTACCACGGTCTGCAACGTCGAATATCAGCAGAGTCATATCTTGCATTCGATCATGACCGCTCAACACCATTTTGCCAACCAGAACCTGATAATTTACTCGGATATCCTGTTTGAAGCCAGTATTATCCAAAGGCTGCTGGCCCATCCCGAGGATCTGGTATTAGTGGTAGATGATTCCTTTGCTAATTTTACACCGGCCAATAAAAACATGGATCTGGTGGTGGCCCAAGCAAAACCCTGGGCCGGGAAGCGCCGCCTGCTGGAACATAACCATAATCAGGCGGTGCGCATCGGTCAGCAAACAATTCGACAGGAGGAGGCCGATTACGAGTTCATCGGGATTGCCAAAATTTCCGAGTCCGGCAGTCGAGCTCTAAAAAGCGTCTATGACGATTGTGCCGGACGTTATCGAAACCGGCCTTTTCATGAGGCCCCCACTTTTCTTCAGGCTTCGTTTACTGACCTGCTGCAAGAGATGATTGAACGCGGCTTTCCGGTGACCCTGATGGAGGTCAACTCCGGTTGGATGGAAATCCAGAGCTTTGATGACTATCGTCGGGCCTGCCGTCTGTTTTCCAATGGCCGTCCGGCGGATCATCGAAACTCTGGGCAACATGATAATCCGCTTAATCTCCCGGTAAGCCAGTCTTCCGTCATCCCCTGGGCGGAACCGCGGCAATGTGGCTAAGTGAGGATCTAGTAAATCTATTGGGCAAACTGGGGTGGGGTCCCTATATCGGAGTGCCCTGCTCTATTCTCAAGCCTTTGATCAGCTACCTGGAGAACGACCGCTCTGCCACCTATATCGCCGCCACCAGCGAAGGCGAAGCCATGGGTATCGCCGCGGGCTGGACTTTGGCAGGCTTCCAGCCGGTGGTTTTGATGCAAAACTCGGGGTTAGGGAACGCCATCAATCCGCTGACCTCCTTACAGCTCATTTACCGCTTGCCATGCTTGTTAATGATTTCCTGGCGCGGGGAACCGGGCCGCCCGGATGCGCCGCAACACCAGATTATGGGACAGATTACCCCGTCGCTCTTAGCGCGGCTGGAGCTGCCTACCGATTTTTTAAGCGGTGATCTTTCTACGGATCGGGCCCGAGTCGAACATTTACATCGGGAGATGGCGTCTCGGGGCGCCCCAGTTGCCCTGATCGTACCCCGGGGAACATTGGCCCCCGGAGTTGAAGCCCCGGCTCGACCCGGCTATCCCCTGTTACGCCGGGACGCGCTGGGACTGATTACCGAACTTTTGCCGGACCGGGCCGTGGTGGTCGCCACTACCGGCAAAATTTCCCGGGAACTTTTTGCCGCGGGCGATCAGCCCCACAACTTTTATATGGTCGGCTCCATGGGATGCGCCAGTGCCTTAGGATTGGGATTGGCCCTGGCTCATCCCCAGCGTCAGGTAGTAATTATTGATGGCGATGGTGCTTGTCTAATGAAGCTGGGTAATCTGGCCACTATCGGCCATTATCGCCCCCGGAATTTTATCCATCTGGTACTGGATAATGAATCTTATGACTCCACCGGGGGCCAGTCCACCGTGTCCAACACCATACCGCTGGAAGCCGTGGCTCAAGCCGCAGGGTATGCTAAGGCCCGGCGAGTGGAAACCGCGGCAGAACTTAAAATGCAATTATCACTGGCCCTGGCACAATCAGGGCCACACTTTTTGTTGATCAAAGTGGCCACCGGGGCCGTAGCTGATCTGGACCGCCCCCGTCTGACCCCGATCCAGGTGAAGGAACGTTTCATGGCCTTTATCAAGCACCCCCCAGAGGCCGCAGCATGATCACGGTAATTTTAAGCGCCGGTGTCGGCCGCCGTCTGGCCCCGCTGACCCATAACTTACCCAAGGCCTTGATTGAAATCGGTAGCCGCCCACTGCTCGGGCACATGTTGCACGCCTTACGCCAGTACGACCTGAGCGAAGTGGTGCTGGTCGTAGGTCATCAGCGGGAATTAATCGAAGCCGCGGTTAACCAGGGTGAAGGCGGCTTAAAATTGCATCTGGTTCATAATCAGCGGTATGCCGACTCCGGCAGCTTGTATTCTTTATGGTTGGCGCGCCAATATCTCCAGGAGGCTTTTGTCTTCATGGACGCGGATCTGTTGTTTAATCCCCAGATCCTGGCCGGTCTGCAGGCCCAGCCGGATAAGAGTTGCCTGCTGGTCGGCCCCTTAACGGGGGATAGCGGCGAGGAGGTCAAGGTATATCACCACCAGGGCCGAGTCACCGCGATTGGCAAAAACCTTCAGGCTGAGGGGGCGCTGGCCGGAGAGGCTCTGGGGATTGTCAAGATCGCCGCCCCTGAGGTGCCTCTGGCCTTAGAGCTGATGGCCGAACTGGTACAAGCAAACCAACAGGCCGAACATGAGGAGCTGTCCCAAGCCCTGGCTCAGCATCAGCGTCTGTGGGTGCAAGATATCGGCGATCTGAGTTGGCTGGAAATTGATTTCCCCGAGGATGTTATCCGGGCCCGAGAGCTCGTCTGGCCAGCCATTCAACAACAATTAACCGCAAAGGCGTCCCGCCCTGGTTAGCCATAATAATCCACTGGAGACCCCGTTGATATCGGTAGCACGCAAAATTCTGTTGAATCCGGGTCCCGCGACCACCACTGAGACGGTCAAAGCCGCTTTGGTAGTCCCTGACATCTGCCCCCGAGAACCGGAATTCGTCGAGGTAATGCGCCAGGTGCGCCAAGACCTGGTGCAGATTGCCGGAGGCGATCCCGACTTACATACCTGTGTATTATTGGCCGGTTCCGGCACCGCGGCCATGGACGCGGTGCTCAATTCGGTGATTCCCCCGGATCGAGGCGTGGCAGTGATCAACAACGGCGCTTACGGGGCTCGTCTGGCCGATATCGCCCGTTGCTACCAACTTCCTTTAGTGGAAATCAATTTTGCCTGGGGGGAGTGGCCCGACCGGGAACGTATCCATCAAACCCTGACATCGCACCCGGAAATCAGCCATCTGGCCCTCGTGCATCATGAGACCAGTACCGGGATGTTAAATCCGCTGGCGGAAATTGCCGCCCTGGCCCAAGATTTGGGTCTGAGCCTGATCGTCGATGCCATCTCCAGTCTGGGCGGGGTGCCGTTGGATGTCCAGCAGCAAAATATCGACTATTTATTATGCACTTCCAATAAGTGCCTGCAGGGCATGCCGGGCCTGGCCTGGGTGATTTGCCGCCGGGAAGCCCTGGAACAGAGCCGCCAACTGCCGCGGCGGTCCTATTATCTCAATCTTTACCACCAATATCGGCATTTTGAGGCCAATGGCCAGATGCAATTTACCCCCCCGGTCCAGGTGATTTATGCCCTGGCCCAAGCCCTGCGGGAATTTCGGACCGAAGGCGCGCTGAACCGTTTTGCGCGTTATCGCCAGAACTGGCAGACCTTAATGGACGGCCTGCATCAGTTGGGTTTTAAGACATTGCTGCCCGAGCCGCAGCAATCGCCGCTGCTGACCACGGTTCTGGAGCCTGATGATCCCCATTATAGTTTTAATCAACTACACGACGTCCTGTACCAACGCGGCTTTACCATTTATCCGGGCAAGTTGCATACGGACCGGACCTTCCGCCTGGCCAATATCGGGGCTATTGACCATAAAGATATCAAATCATTCTTGTCGACCCTCCGGGAGGTATTACAGGAATTACAGATCAGCGTTAATTAAGAGACTGGGCATGGTAGAAGAAGCTGTTATCCTGATGCCGGGAGTAGAAGTCAAGCACCTGCCTTCCTACCTGTTTGCCCCCGTAGCCGGTTTACCGCTGTTGCAACGGGAGATCTTAAGCCTGGGGCGGGCTGGGATTAAATCTATAACTATCATGGTATCACCCGCCGCCCAATCCAATCTAGAGAGTCGGTTATCCCAAGTATCCAATACCGATTTTAATATAAATATTCTCTCTAATTGGCAGGCCTTATGGGAACAGACCCGAAACGGCAATAAAGTTAACCCCCGTCTGGCCATGCTGGCCAATGTCCTGGTGGATCCACGATTTTTGGCCAAATTCATCGATTACCCGCTACCGGAGGGCGCCCTGGCTGTGGGTGTCATAGAATCACCTCTCCTGGCTAGAGGAGACCACAATAATAAATCTCAACAGGCACCATCCTATCCAGTCATCTTAGAGGATGGCCTGGTGACCTCATTGGTGGGTTCTTCTGACCCCCCGCATAGTCTCCAAGCCACCGGGGTAGTGCTGTTTTCTTCCGCTGCCTGGCAGGGTTGGCAAGATTGGCAGATAGCCCAAAAGCAACCCCAAGAGTCATTCCAATCTGACCCGGCGTTACCCCTTTTCCACTATATTGCCCAGCAGGTCCGAGAAAAACAGGTGCTGGGAGTGGTCAGCGACCCGGTTTATATTTCATCTATCCATCATGATCAGGACCGGGAGCAAGCTACGGCCCGTCTGATCGCCTCGTCCGATGGCTCTCCTCTGGGTGACGGTCGCCTGGAAAGTTCCCTAAATCGGGCACTGGCCCGTAAACTGTTGCCCTGGGTATTGACCTCTGGACTGACTCCCAACCAGATTACCATTGCCGGTCTGTTGCTGGGTTTGATGGCCGCCCTGGGTTTTGCTGTTGGCACCTATGGGACTTCCCTTGTCGCTGGTCTCTTGTTGCCCCTGGTCATGGTACTGGATTGCTTGGACGGCACCGTGGCCCGCCTGAAATTTCAGGAATCACGCCTGGGGGCCAGGCTCGATCTTTATGGCGACACTATTCTCAATCTGTTAATCTTCTGGGGCATTGCCGTGGGTCAATATCAGGCTTCCGGGCAATTGCGGTTTCTGGGATCAGGGCTGTTGCTGACCCTGGGTTATCTGGCCTGTTGGTGGTCGTTGGAGCCCGCCGGAGCGCGGCAGTGGGATCCGACCCATTCGCCCCCGGGGGCTCGCCTGCACCCCTCGACGCTCAAAAAAGCCGGCAAAATCCTGGAAGAGGCGGTCAGCCGGGACTTTTTCTATATTATAATGTTCTGTGCCATATTAAACATTTTGGATTATCTGTTTATCGGTATCGCAGTGGGAACGAATATCTTTGCCCTATTTTTATGGTGGCGGCAAACGCATGGTTAAGCTTAAGATTCTGTTGGTGGTTGTAGCCACCTTTTTTCTGATCTGGATGCTGCACGCCGTGGGTTGGCAGGCTCTGGTGCAACACCTGCGGCTGATCGGCTGGTATTGGCCGCTGATCCTGTTGCCCTACTTACTGGTCAACCTGATGGATGCCATTTCCTGGCGCTTGACCATCGATTCCCCCCCGGCAGCGGTCACCATCCGACATCTGTTTTTTAACCGCCTGGCCGGAGAAGCCATCAACGTCCTCACGCCGACGGCCAGCCTCGGCGGCGAGCCTTTGAAGGCCCTGATGCTGCAAAAACGGGGGGTAGCGCTGACCAATGCCACCGCCTCGGTAATCATCAGCAAAGGCATACTGGTGTTAAGCCTGGTGGTCTATATTCTCCTGGGTCTGGCCCTGGCTCCATTTCTCTTTGTGCTGCCGTCTCATTGGCTGTTGTTGCTTATCCTGGCGGCCCTGGGTTTGGGGGTGGCCGGATTGATCTTTGTCTTAGGACAGAAACATGGACTATGCCAGATGGGTATGAAGTTATGCCAGAAAATCAGATTCATACCCCGGTTTTTACAGGACCAAGAAGCCGCACTCTGTCGCCTCGACGCCCAGATGGCCACCTTTTATCAGCATCATCAGCGCAGGTTTTATCTGGCCCTGGGTTTTTTTCTGCTAGGCTGGCTATTTCATGGCTTCGAAGTATATATCATCTTTTATTTACTGGGTCAGCCGCTCACCTGGGTGACCGCCCTGTGTCTTGATGCCCTGGCGATTCTGATCACCTCGCTGGCCTTTTTTATTCCTGGGAACCTGGGGGTGCAAGACGGCGGCAATATCTTGTTGACTATGGGACTACACCTGGGGGCTATCCTGGGGGCCACTTTCAGCGTCATCCGCCGCCTGCGGGAAGGCTTCTGGCTGGCCGTCGGACTGGTGGTGTTGGCCTATGAGAAGTAGGCGGTAAAGATATCAATCAATCCAAAGAATGGCTAAGTTTACCGTAAGCTAAATTTGCAATGACCAAGATTTGATCCGAGAATCATTAAAGCGAGAGCAGATTAGATCTGACACCGGGGAATATAACTTTAACTGTCGCCAGTGTCATATATACAGCTATAATTTCAATATCAGAACCAGGTGAGAAATTTTGTAATGTTCTATATATAGCAGATATTAGCCTCTTAATATCAGGCATTCATATTAGCCACGATTGAGGGAATCAAAGGAGGTTAGCGTTAGATGAATTACTGATTAGCCAGTCTCAGCAGGCGACGGTAGATCACTGGTATCAACCCTTAAGACATCGACTTCATGATAAGCCTTGTGCTCACCATTTAATAGCACTTCAAAGCGAAGAACCCCCGGCCCATCTATTGGAAAGCCCTGGAGCCTTTGAATTACACGATGTCTACGAGAATCAAATCTGAAGTTAGTCGGGAACTCATACTGCCTACTATTTGGCAGCATGATGCGTAGCATGCATTGAAAGTCCCGTCCCTCGTCACCGCCCTCTGCCATCCAAAGGCTAATGGCTGCAGCAGACCGCAGCACCAAAGGAAAATTAGGCCCCGCTATCTGTTCAAGTACGTTGAACAGGCTCAACCGGTTGGTTTGCTGGTCGACGCTCAAATCCTCAGAAACTAGGAAAAATTCCATATGTGCCATAGTCAAGCCGCAGCCTTGAAGATATCCGTTCTTGTTGTAACCATCGGAAGCCTATCTATGCACCTGGGTGAGGACGCATCAGGCTGGATTGGCCCAACCTTGAATTCAGCAACTGTATTGGATATTAGGATTTCCCGACGCCGTTGCAGACATAGCGCAGCCACACGGGGACTTATGGGCATCTCGGCAATCTTTAGTACTGAAAGCTCAGAAAGGAAATCCTCGGCTGCGGGCATGGGCAGGGTTTCGAGAACCACCGCCAGGGCGCAGAATGCCGGCTCATGCGGGAAATAAGTTTTTGGTTTGAGATCGATTAGTCTCTCCCGCACGTACTCCTCAATAGCTCGCCGCGCCTCGCCCGCATTATCAAAGAGATGACGCCTAATTGCTGCAATGTCGCTGCGAGCGCGCAGGATGGCATAAATAGCATTTGGCGTTGCAAGGGTAAAAACTGTTTGTGCGATTTCATCTGAGTCAAGTTCAGTCAGGGTCATAAGGGTTAATCCTTTCAAGCTTTCAAGGTCGATCAGTCCAAATCTCGATCGAGCATTCTCTTATATCATCGGGAACTTCAAGGAAATGGTGAATATCTTCGCCAAAAACGTTCCCCCACTTGCTAAGCACCCATGGCATTTTAGATGATTCTAATTGTAGTTGCCTAAGTTCCAGGGCCATTGCGGCGTGCAGAGTATTACCATCAAGGCGGTAAAGAATTACGTCACCGTGCTGAATCTGCTCTTCAGTAGCCAACCTGCGATAGCCGTCGTCGGTCAGTATTTTAGAAAGTTCGCTCTCATCATAGATCGCTGTCCGGCGGCTCGCCCATACCAATCCGAAACAATTGTAAACTCCGCAGGCAGGCTTCCGGTTGATCCAGCTATAGTACTTCCTCCGTAACAGGTCATAACGTTCCCGGGTCAGTACGTCGGGCTCACACGATTGGCTGTTCTCTACATTGCGACCCGCACGGGTCTGAAGAATGATTCCTTTCCGAGGAGTCCCGACTAGTCGCGCCATCTCAAGCATCTGAATATCCCAGAGAGTGCTTAAAGGTCTCGCAAAAACTATTTTAATAGTATGGCATGAGAATGAGAAAATCCAGAGCAAACGGGCGGAAATGACACTTTATTGACGTAAACCTGAAGATTTCGCAAATCCTTTCACCCCCACTTCAGTTACCGGATACCTTGCCACTTTCAACAATTATCCCTTCCCCCCGAAAATTCCATGTAAGGTTGGGATAAAGGTAAGGATAATAACAAATATTTAAATATTTCGGCCCCCCGGGATTCCAGAGGGCCGTGAGCGATTATCTTGTTATTGTGCGATCTTTTTGCCGCAGCGGGCGCAGACGAGATCTTTTTCTTTGGCCTCCTCGGCGGAGATGGCGTCGATGAATCCCCGCATCATAGTGACTTCTTCGTCCATCTTCATACAACCCCGACAAACCGGATCCTTATCAATCCATGCCCCAATTGGATTTTCTACCGCCATTTGATAATCCTCCTTTATTATGGTTTCGCAAGTTTACTAGAGAAAGGCATCCGCCACTCAGATTTTGTTAATTTTAGCACAAACCTGACCCTTTGAAAAGCATAAAAACCATCTCGGTTGCGCCAGCGCTGAAAATTTCCCCAGGCTTAGGTAGGGACGACCCGGCGGGTCGCCCCTACCAGCATTTTTATTTCGAGCTCGCCCGCGCGGCTTGAGCACCCTCCTTGAGTTTCATGCTCTGTTCGATCATCAGGATATATTTCAGATATTGCTGGCCGAAGTTCATTAAGGCGACATCGTCGGTTTTAATCGCGGTCAGGGTCTCGGCATCAACCTCAAAGACCTCCAGAAAACGGCTCTCAAAGATGTAGCGTCGGAAGCTATCCAAATCATAACTGGCCAGATAAAACATTGTCTGCTGCTTGGGGTCCACCGCCTTACGGCTCTGGGCGTCACGGCGCAGCATCATGGCCTTCCACTCCGCATTTAACTCATCGTATTGCGCCACCCCTTGATCGTCGCGCCAGGATTCTACAGTCCATAGATGGTCTTCTTGGAAACCCAAACAATGCTTTTCCATAATCAGGAAATAAAACTCCTCAATGCCCTCTTCCAGCTGTAAGGTTCCCTGGCCGATGGGATAATAACGGCAGGCCGCGGGGCGGTCGGCATAGATGGTGCAGCCCTCGGGAGTCACAAACGGGCAGAGATTGTCCTGATCCTGCCGCATTTTGAGGAAAACAATGGGCAGGCCCGACCGTTCCTCAATTTCCTCCCGGGTATATTGTCTTAAAAACTCGCCGGAACTTAGGCCCATGCGTTGCTTCAGACGGATGATATCATAAGGGGTTAAAATGAGATTGATCCGACTACAACATTTAGTATAACAGGAGATGCCCGGACCACATTTAAATCTGAACTTGCTGTTTAAACTCATTTTAACGGGTTTGACATCCCGCATGCTGGACGACGTGTACATAAAAAAAATTTCCTCCGTAAGTTTGGCCTCGCGCGGCCTGGATGGTAATCTATTTCTTTATAACATTTATCCCCGGCAACTCCTAAAACAAAAGGGCCGGTCTCCCGGGAGAAACCGGCCCTGGTCATAATCAATTTGTTTATGTTGCTCTTTACCCGGCTTTTACCAATTATTCCCGCTCCGCCAGTTTGGCGTATATCATGGCAGTCGCCCGGTACACCATATGCGCCATCTTAGTGTATGGGGCATAGAAAAATAGGAAAAATACCGACACCAGATGCAGGTAATAAGTGGGATAGGCCAGGGTGGCCAGTCCCATCCAGCGCAGCACCAGACATAAGGCCCCGGTTACCGCCACTGCCGCGATTACCCAAATCAAGAGCCAGTCAAAGTAGCTACCCGGCCCGGCATTTTCCGGCGGGTTTTGCCGGTCGCGAATCACCAGCCAGATACCCCACAACAGACTGATGGCACTGGGGATGGCCAGCCACTTGATCGGGTCGGTAATTGCATAGGGTGATTCCTTATGGAAAATCCATTCGTAGCTGGAGGCCCAGGCAGTGACAATAAACAGTCCCACAAAACCCAGGAACACCAACAAGTGCGACGTGGAACGATTAAAATAGGTAGTACACTTGCGAAAGCGGTTGTGGAACAGGATGTCCTTGACGACCTCGGCCACGGCCAGCCAGACATTTTCCTTGAGCCGGACTTTCCAGGGATTAACGTTGAGATCTTGCCAGTAGGCCATTACCCCTTTGGCGAACACCGCCACGGCATAGGCCGCCGCGCCTAAGAAGATAAAATCAACATAGGGCCAGGGTTTGAGCATTTTGGAATAAACTACCGGCCCCTCCGGGCTGAAATTACCGAAATAGTGAATCGCCGCCCCGATTAAGATTAAGGGGAAGGCAATCAAGAAAAGCAGATATTTCGGGTCATTGACCATCTCAGCCAGGAAGGTGGGGGTGGAATAGTGCTCGATGGCGACCTGACGAACCGCCCCTAACACCTCACCCGGCTTGGCCCCCCGAGGGCAATAGGCCGTGCAATCGCCACAGAAGTGGCACAGCCAGATATCCGGATCTCTGACCAGTTGATCCTTCAGCCCCCAACTTGCCCAGATCATCTCCTTGCGGGGAAAGGGCCGGGAGTCGGGGGAGAGATTGCAGACCACCGAGCAGGTGGCACACTGGAAACACTTTTTCAGAGATTCGCCCCCGGCGCTCTGGATACGTTTAATAAACTCAATATCAGGTTTAACTACCATTTCCTCTGCCATGGAACAAACCTCCTAGAACTCCTTGAATGGGTTCTCCCCAATCTCTTCTACCCGCGCGATAAAATCCCCGATGATTTTGGGGATGCGGTCAAAATCATCAATCGCCACTTCGACCAACATGGCCCGCTCCGATTCAAGGGCCAGGCGATCCAGGGTCTCTTGCAATTTGCCCATCCGTTCGTTGGCCAGTTCGCTGCCTTTGGCAAAGTGGCACTGATAATCCTCCCCGAACTTGCAGCCCAGCAGCAGGACGCCATCGATCCCGCGGGACAGGGCGTCGGCAATCCACACCAGGTTAAAAGACCCCAAGCAGCGGATGGGGATGAAGCGAATACGCGGATCGTATTGTAACCGATGCAACCCCACGGCATCCAGGGCCGGATAGGCGTCGTTTTCGCAGACCACCCCCAGCAGTCGGAAGCCTTCCTCAGGGACGTCCATGGCCTTGATCATGGAGCCGACAATATCGACGCTCAGATCCTTGAAGGAAATGATCCGTTCCGGACAGGCGCCCATACAAGTACCGCAGCGGCGACAGCGATTGATCTTGAAGTACGGGGTCCCTTTCTCGTCTTCGTCAATGGCTCCGAACGGACATTCCTCTGTACAGCGCTTGCACTGCGTACAACGTTGCATAAAGGGGTCGGGGAAGGTAACATCCCAGGACCGGGGGTGAACGGCGATACCCTTTTCGGTGTGTTCCAGACACTGGACTGCTTTGAGCGCTGCTCCCGCCGCGTCTTCCATACAGGTAGCTATATCCATCGGTTGCCGCACACACCCGGCCGCATAAATACCGGTACGCCGGGTTTCGTACTGGAAGCAGATAAAATTGGAGTCGGCAAACCCGTCATAAAGGTCCAGATCGGGCAATCCCAGACCCTGACGGTAAGTAAGGTTAGTAACCGGATCGTCCAGAGTGGTAGGTACCATGCCGGTGGCCAACACCAACAGATCGGCTTCGAACTTGACCTTTTCCCCTAGCTGGGTATTTTCGGCGTGGATGTAAATATTACCGTTATCGGCCAGGCTGACCTCTGTGACATCACCCTTGGTCAACATTACTCCCGGATCGTTTTGCATATTTTTATAGAACAGTTCGTACTGACCCGGGGTCCGCATGTGTTTATGAATGATGTAGGCCAGGCCATCATTCAACTGTCGGACATAGTTGGCCTGTTTCAGGGAGGTCATGCAGCAAAAAGCCGAGCAGTAGGGCAGATGCTCCGGATCCCGAGAGCCGGCACACTGGATAAAGGCCACCCGCTTGGCCTCCCGACCATCCGAGGGCCGCAGAATCTTGCCTTTGTTGGCCAGCTCTTCCATCTGGATATTGGTGATCACGTCCGGTGACAGCCCGTAGCCCAGATGCCCCAACTTGGTAGCGTCGTACGGCCGCCAACCCGCGGCCATGATAATGGCCCCGATTTTGATGGTTTCAAGATTGCCATTGGTGTTAATGACGACATCGTACAGTCCTGGTTGGCCTTCGGTTGACTCTACTTTCGAGGAGGTCATCACCTTAATTTTGGGATGGGCCTGAACTTCTTTGATCTTGGAGAAGATCAGCGGCTCTTCGGGCACCTGATAGGGATAATTCCGGGGCGTCTGGCGATAGAGTTTGGCCCCGTAACCGCCCAGTTCCGCCTCTTTCTCTACCAGCACTGCGGAATAGCCTAGTTTGGCAACTTCGAGGGCCGCGCTACATCCGGTTATGCCGCCGCCGATGACCAGGACGGTCTTATCGATGGGGTCCCCGGCATAAGGCTCGGGGAGTTCCGCCCTTTTGGCTTTGGCACAGCCCATGCGGACATAATCCTCGGCCAGGGCCTGGGTCTCTTCATGGTTGGGCTCGTGGGACCAGACTACCAGTTCCCGCAGATTAACCCGCTCGATTAAGCAACCCGGGAAATCAAATTCCTCAAACTTGACGCGGGGAGAACAGGCCGCAATGACCAGAGTGTTGATCTCCTCGTTGGCGATTTCGTCCTGTAAAAATTTTATTCCCTCTGGGCTGCACAGGACATCGTGTTCTTTACAGACCGGGATCTTGCCCTCTTTAGTGGCAACCTTGAGCAACCCTTCGATATCCAGGGATTGCCCGATCTCGCATCCTTTGCAGACATAAAAACCTATCTTTTTCTCCATATCCTACCTACCTCCCAGGCTCTGCAGACACTTGATGGCGGCTCCGGTCCCCTCCTGGACAGATTTTGCTACATCCAGAGGGCTTTTCAAGGACCCGACGGCATAGACTCCGGGAGGGAGTGACGCCGGTATAACGAAACCGTCTTCGGTATAGGAGATATTCAGGGGCAGTTTCATGGCCTTAGTGGCTGGCACCATACCCAAGGCCAGCACCACCAGATCAAAGGTCTGCCGGACCTTATCCCCGGTTACCGTATCCTCAGCTTCGACGATAACCTTATCGGTCCCCGGTTCCTGGGTGACCTTGGCCACTTTCCCCCGGATCAACTGGACATTTTCGTCATCCCTAACCTTCCAGTAGAATTTTTCATAGCGTCCCGGGCTGCGGATATCGATGTAAAAAATACTGGCCTTGGCTTCTGGATCTTGTTCGCGTAGATAAGTTACCTGTTTCAAGGACGCCATGCAGCAGATATAGGAGCAATAGGGCAAGTGGTTTTCATCCCGGGAGCCGGCACATTGCACAAAGGCCACAGTTTTGGGCTCCTGGCCATCGGAAGGTCGTAAGATCCGGCCCTCCGTCGGTCCATTGGGCGACGCCAGTCGTTCCATCTGCATGTTGCTGATGACATTTTTCACCGTGCCAAAGCCCAGGTTGTCGATCTTGGTGGCATCATAGAGATCCCAGCCCCCGGCCAGGGCGATGGCCCCGACCTTGACATTGATGGTCTGGGGTTGCATGGCCAGGTCAATAGCATTGTAGGTGCACGCCTCTACGCATTTCGCACAGGCCGAGCCCAGACACACGGAATCGTCGATGACGTATTTCAAGGGAAAAGCCATATCAAAGGGGAGATAGGCCGCTTTGTTTTTATCCAGTCCATAGTTGAAATCATTGACCCGTTCCACCGGGCAGACTTCGGCGCATTTATTACACGCCACACAATTGTCATTTACATAACGTGGTTTGACTTTAATGGTAACGTCAAAATTGCCTTCCTGACCTGAGATTTGGGTGACCTCGGCCTGGGTGTAAAAAGTGATATCAGGGTTGGTTTTGATCCGGCGAAAATTGATCTCCAGCCCGCAAGTCGGGGGGCAGAGCTTCGGGAAATATTTATTTAACTGGGTTACTCTCCCACCCAGATACGGGCTTCTTTCCACGATCACGACTTGGGCGCCCGATTCCGCGGCTTCGAGCGCCGTGGTCAGGCCGCTCATCCCTCCCCCGATGACCAAAATTTTGCGGTCGTTCGGTGTCACGCCATTCCTCCTTAATTGCCTACATTAAAAAAACCCTGTTTGAATTTATCCGTTTACCTGGAGCGGCAGGGGAACAGGCCCAAATCCCTCAGTTCCTGCCTTCCGTCTTCCCCGGCCCCTCATTGGGGCTAGAGAAGCTTAGAAATAATTAGCCGTGGCCCCTAGGCGCCACGGCTTTTAAGGCAAAACGGCCCTGGACGTTTAGCGTTAGCAAGGCCTAGTCTGGGCCACCTGGTAATTTGTGGCACTTGGTAAATGTCTCCAGGCGCTTTTGGTAAGCGCCTGGAGTTGGAGTTTAATGTTAGGAAACTAACTGCTTATAAGGAACCTTCTTAATTTCCCACTCATTGGTGGCGGGATTGTACTTGGAATTGACAAAGCATTTCCAGTTGTCATCATCGATCTTGATGTAATCCGCCCGGTAATAATAACCCGGGTAGCGGGTTTCCTGCCGGAACAGAATGTGCCGCAGATGGGCCTCACCGGCCAGGATGCGGTGATAGTTCTCCCAGCAGCGCATCAGTTCATGCAGATCCTCCGCCGCCATCCGGGCCGCGTCTTCTTTCAGCATGGTCAGATTTTCCAGACCGGTTTTAAGGGAAGTCTCATTGGTAAAGTATTGGGAGGTTACCCCCGCACAGTACTCGTCCATGATCTTCTGTAACCGGGCCTGGAGATGACGCGGTTTGATGTAATTGGGGTTGACCGCCGGATCAGTGGTGTAGTTCTTGTACTTTTCGTAGATCTCGAAGGGCAGATAGATTTCGGCAATAACTTCATCTACATCCCGAGCGAATTCCAGCTTATCATCCTTGTGGTCTATAATGAAGGCGATAGCCGATTTGCCGGCGATCCGGCCTTCGGCATGGGAACCCGAGGAGAACTTATGCCCGGAGGCGCCAGTGCCGTCACCCGCAGTAAATAGCCCGGTTATGGTGGTCATCCGGTTGTAGCCCCAGTTCCACTCGGGCGGGGCCAGATCCGCCGGACCACTTACCCACAGACCGGCACAGCCGGCATGCGAACCCAGCAGATAGGGTTCCGAAGGCATGATCTCAGACTTTTTCTTATCCGGCTCGGTGTTGGTGGCAGCCCACAGCGACGCCTGGGAGATGGACATATCCAAGAAGTCTTCCCACGCCTCAGCCTCCAAATGCTTGAGTTCTTTCTTGCTCAGCACCTTGGCCAACTCGGCCATGGCTACATCGGTGTGCATATAGATCGGGCCGCGACCTTCCCGCATCTCGATCATCATGGCATGGTTACGCAGGCAGGTGCCCGGAGCATCGGCATAGCCGGGGTATTCTTGGCGTAGCCGTTCCTGGTTCTTGCTCATATACTCTTCGCCGGCGGCGTTGGTCGCCTGCGCCTTGAAGAACAGGAACCAGGCGCCGACCGGGCCGTAACCATCCTTGAACCGGGCCGGGACGAAGCGGTTTTCCATCATGGTCATTTCGGCGCCGATTTCTGCCGCCATGGCGTAGGTGGAGCCGGCATTCCATACCGGATACCAGGCCCGCCCCTGACCTTCGGCTACCGACCGGGGCCGGAAGACATTGACCACGCCGCCACAGGCGATCAATACGGCTTTGGCTTTAAAGACGTAGACCTTGCGATCCCGGACGCTGAAGCCAACCGCGCCGCAGACCCGATTGTTATCGTTTTTGTCAACCATTAATTTAACGATGAACACCCGCTCATAGATGTTGTCCATGCCCAGAGCGTTTTTAGCAGCCTCAGCGACGACCACCTTATAGGATTCGCCGTTGATCATCATCTGCCAACGCCCCGAACGGCAACATTGACCGCCATCTTTCAGGGCCGGCAAACCTTCATCGATAGCCGTCTGACCGTCGACGGTGTGGCCTTCTTTATCTTTTTTCCAGATCGGCAGGCCCCATTCCTCGAACAGGTGCACGCTATCATCGACATGACGACCGACGTCTTTGACCAGGTCTTCCCGGATGATGCCCATCAGGTCCTGACGGACGTAGCGCACATAGTCATCAACCGTATTTTCCGGGCCGACATAGGTGTTGATGGCCGACAGCCCCATGGCTACCGCGCCGCTGCGATCCATCGCGGCCTTGTCCACCAAGGTTACCTTGAGCCCGGCGGCGTCAGCCCAGCGTTTGGATTCTACCGCGGCCCCGCAGGCCGCCATGCCGCCGCCGACGATTAGAAAATCGGTCTCGATAGTTTCGACCGCGGGTTTTTCACAAAATGACCATGTACAAACTTCTTTTTCCATAGGTATTGACCTCCTTAATTTTTCGATGGTTCCAAGATCTAGTTCGCCCGAGCCGGATTATTGAAGAACCCAGGCTCTTTGATCTTGCTGAGGTCCGCTTCCGGTTTGCCCTTATAGACATCGATGGAACCTTCTGCGGTGGTCCGGATCGGAAACTTAAACCGTTTCATGGTCTTGCCATCCCGGAACTTGATGGTCCACATGATGGAATCGGTGCCGCGCAGCGGAATGGTGCTCGAACCCAGCGGCGTAAAGTCGGAATAATGACGGATTTCAATGGCCTGTTGGGGGCAGATCTTGACACAGTTAAAACATTCCCAGCACTGATCGGGTTCCTGGTTCCAGGCCTTCATTTTCTCTTGATCCAGAACCATCAAATCATTCGGACAGATGTATTGGCAGGCCGTCCGGTCCAGCGCTTTACAACCATCGCATTTTTCTACGATTACAAAGCTTGGCATTTTCATACCTCCTAAAAAAGATTTATCAGCTTCAACTTTGGTTTAAAATTTTTATAGATTATAAGGAAGATTTTCCCGTCCCTCTTCCACCTCCTCTCTCCACCCTTGGTCGAGATTGGCGTTTGGCCTTCGAAAGTTCCCAGCCTCAGATGGGCTGCCTCAACCCTGCCGAGGCAACCTTCTGACTTCCGAAGGACTCAACTTTTTGCAACGCTCTTGATAAACTCGTCCATAACCTCCATGCTCTTTTTCTCTACCACCAAGTTGTAGATTTGATCTTTCACCGCCTTGGGCAAAAGCTCAATACTTTTGGTGGTGGCCGCATCAAACTTGGCCATGGGATACAACTCCAAGATCTTGTCCCGCTGGCTGGCGGTACAGGGCACGATGAGTACCTTCATGCCCGCCAGTTCTTCCTTCAGTAAATCGGCAAGACCGGCATTCTTGAGTGCATTGAACCTTTCTTCATTAATCCATATATTGATGGGAAAAGTCTCAGCCATTATCATTTCCTCCTTTTTCAGATTCGCGGACCGCAGCCGGGCTAGTTACAGCGGCTCGATACTGAAGGCCGGCTTGGCCTGTTCCAGATATTGCGTGGTGACGAAGGGAGAACCAAAGCCGTATTTCTTGGAGCATTCCATAACCACATCGAAGACCTCGGGCCGGAAGATCAGCCGGGTGGGCTTCACTTCATCCATGATAATCGACCTGATTTTGGTGCCGCTGAATTTCTGTAGCTCCTTGTGATGCCCACACAGGCCGACGCAGGTAACTTCGCCGCAATGCGGGCAGTAGGCCCATTCCAGCACATAGATGGGGGTGATGTTCAATTTTTCTTTAGGGATGCTCATCAGCAAATGATGGGCCTGATAGGAATGATAGTAGGTACCCACCCCGGCGTGGTCGCGGCCAAACATGTGGTGGGTCAGGCCCAGGTTGGTACGGATGATGGCGTGGTGCACCGCCTCCCGGGGCCCGGCATAGCGCATATCCCAGAAGGTCATGGTCACCATGTGGATGTCATTCCGGAAGTAGCCGGATTTGCGCAGCTCATCCTGGCATAGCACAATGGCCTCATCGATGTAGTCACCGGTGCGTTTCTCCCCCACGATGCAGTTGACCAAGACGCCGGAAATAGCCCGGCCTTCGAGGGTTTCCTGTTGCTCCACCGGCAGGTCCCCGTGGGCGGCGATGTAGGCATGCTTCATCAGCCATTCATGGCCGGAGTGGGGCACGTTCCGGGTCTGATGGGCGACAATGCGCTGCCAGCCCTTTTTCGTGAATAATTCCCGGTGCTGTCTGGGGGTCAGGAAGTAGGAAGTGAAGGGTTCCCGAATCTTCGGTTCATTCACCAGGGTGATCTTGCCGCCTAAAAATTTATCTTTGTAAGCATAGGTTCGCTTGACCCCGGGATGCTTTTCCTCTTTGGTCCCATAGACATCCTGAGCCATGCCTTCTTTATCATAAGTGTAGATTTCCTCGATGTCGAAGATCGCCAGCGGATTGCCGTCATAAGTTAACAGGATTTTGTCGCCTTGTTGGATCTTATAATCGGCGATCTCCTGGTCGGAGATATCATAAACGATAGGAATGCTCCACACCGTGCCGTCGGCCAGTTCCATCTTCTTACAGGTAGCCTCTACATCCGCCTTCTTCATAAAGCCTTCAATGGGCGAAAAAAACCCGTAAGCGATGCCAATGGCCTCGGTGGCCATCTGCCGGGAGACCGGCATCGTCTTTAAATCCTTAATCACTTTACGGGCTTGGTCTTTATCGGTGATAACCTGTTCGACCAGTGGCTTGCCCCCATGACCGATCATTTCCATATTTTGTCCCCTTTCTTGAAATTATTCAGAATTCTTAATCATGCCCCAAGCTATATAATCAATCGCTTTCCGCACCCGAATCAGACTAAGGAAAGAAATTTCTTATTGCATCCGTCCCAAATTTGGTTATGTGGATCCCCAACCCCCTCCTCCGGTCACGGCCCCGCTTATGCCTAACGATCGCCAAGCCAAAATGCTCGTGAATGTTAGCACGATCTTTTTATATCCGAAAGAGTCATGGCCTGTCAAGTAA
>Ga0164318_10000484_pt1 | contig 30588 bp, 21 predicted proteins | sample GuaBasSedimGuay9_FD_113734 | JGI IMG/M metagenome (GOLD analysis project Ga0164318, IMG submission 113734) | Subseafloor sediment microbial communities from Guaymas Basin, Gulf of California, Mexico - Guay9, Core 4571-4, 0-3 cm | ecosystem: Environmental > Aquatic > Marine > Hydrothermal vents...
AACTGCTGATATATGTGCTGTGTCGTTTGAACATACCGAATCTCCAATAATAACTATTTGAGGGCTTCCATCATAAATAATAATTTGATCAAATGTGTCAGTATTGCATATATCAGTTATAGTTAAAGTATATGTAGTTGTAATGCTAGGGTCTGACAATAAAGTGGAGGTTGTGTCGCCTGTACTCCACGTATAAGAATAAGGCAAATATCCACCTACTATATTAGGATTAATAGTCATAGTATCACTATTGCATAGTACAGTATCAGATGGTAAATTACATTCTAAGGTTTTATTGTCGGCAATATAAATTGTTAGTGTATCATAAGTACATGATGAAGTTGCAACGAATAATTCAATGTATTCCAAACCTTCATTTATTCCATCAATAATAGGTTCTATAAGTATTGATGTAGAATCTGAGCCCGCAGGAATAGTTACAGTTCCTGGTAAATACACATAATCAACACCATTAATAGCATCTCCTGAAGTAGCATAATAAAGTACTTTATCCACAGGAGTAATATATGGTATTTGTATTCTTACTATTGCATTATTACAGCCTTCAATTGCCATAGTGTCAATAGAGTTTGTTGTAGTTGTAGATAAATTAACGGTATTGCTCGAAAAACTGTTTGCTTCAAGAAATACACCAGAATCAAAAATGGCATCAGAAGCGTCGCCAATTACTAGCTTAATATGATAAGTAAAACAAGGCACCACAAGAAAAGTAGCATATAAAGGTGTAGTATAGGCATCGTAAGCAACATATGGACTTGCAGAATTATTTACATAATATGAACAATTGACACAAGGCCCTGTACCCCAGGTTCCATTATTAATATTTGCAATAGAAACAGCTGTAGAAGTGCCTGGTAATAAGGCCACATTCTGATTAGTATACATTCCTCCACTAGGATTATATCCACTTATAAAAAAACCAAAAACATCATTAAAGCTAGATAATGAAAATTCGGGGTATTCTTCAGAGCCAAAAATATATTTGAATTTTACAGTATCAGACAAAGGAACAAAATCAAATTCTAGTATTGCAGCATCATTTATAGTAAATGTAATTAGGTTAGCTAGTAGAGGGTCTGAACCGCCAGAAGTTGATGTGCTGGCAAAGGTGCTTGCAGCTCCCGCTACTTGGGTTGCATTGCCAGTGCATAATATCAAGCCATCGGTCATGCCTAAGGTTGTAGCATTAGCTCCTGTAGTAAATTTAGCAATGCTTTGTAAGTCGCCTGTATATGTTACATTACTTACTGAAACCCCAGTTCCAGTAAGTATATTCTGAACCCACTGTGCAACTGTTCCTGTTTGACTCACAACTAATTGTCCTTTAGAACTAATTAAAAATAGCAAGAAGAAGGAGGTTAATATATATTTAATCATAATACTAGACTTAATAATTATTGCAAAGTTATCAAAATTAAGATGCAGTTTAGGTAAAAAAGTTGCCTTGAATAATAAATAGTATTTGAATTAAAAAAAAATCATAAATTCGTAGCTTGAAAATAAAAGTAAATAAATAATATAAAACAAATATAGAATGGATAAATCAAAGAAATTTTTAGAAGAGAACAAAGATCGTTTTTTGGAGGAGCTTTTTGAGTTAATTAGAATACCTTCAATTAGTTCAATAGCTGATCATAAACCAGATATGATACGTATGGCTGAAGCTTTAAAAGCTTCATTATTGGCTGCTGGTGTTGATAAGGCTGGTGTATACGAAACAGAGGGTAATCCAGTAGTTTATGCTGAAAAAATAATTGATAAATCAAAACCTACTGTGCTTGTTTATGGTCATTATGATGTTATGCCTGTTGATCCATTAGACTTATGGGATAGCAAGCCTTTTGAGCCAGAAGTAAGAGATGGTAAAATATGGGCACGTGGTGCTGATGATGATAAAGGTCAGTCGTTTATGCATGTTAAAGCTTTTGAAGCTATGGTTGCTAATGATGAGCTTCCTGTAAATGTGAAGTTTATGCTTGAAGGTGAAGAGGAAATAGGCTCTCCTAGTTTAGGTAAATGGTGTGCTGATAATAAGGAAATGCTAAAAGCAGATACAATTTTGGTTTCTGATACTGGAATTATTGCACCAGATATTCCTTCAATTACTACTGGTCTTAGAGGCTTGAGTTATGTTGAGGTTAAAGTTGTAGGCCCTAATAGAGATTTGCATAGTGGTTTGTTTGGCGGGGCTGTTGCTAATCCAGCCAACGAATTGGCAAAAATAATTGCTGGTCTAACAAATGAGGATAATTATATTACTATTCCTGGTTTTTATGACGATGTAATTAATGTTAGTGCCGAAGAAAGAGCATTAATGGCAAAAGCTCCTTTTAATCTTGAGGAGTATAAAAAAGCTATTGATGTAAAAGCAGTTTCTGGAGAAAAAGGATATTCTTCAAATGAACGAACTGGAATTCGTCCAGCATTAGATGTTAATGGTATTTGGAGTGGTTATACTGGCGAAGGTGCAAAAACTGTATTGCCTTCAATTGCTCAAGCAAAAATTTCTATGCGCTTAGTTCCTAATCAAGATAATGAGAAAATAAGTCAATTGATAAAAGATCATATTGAGAAAAATGCGCCTGATTATATAAAGGTAGAAGTTACACCTCTACATGGTGGTCAAGGTTATGTTTCTCCTATAGATTTGCCTGCTTATGTTGCTGCTGATAAGGCTTATACTGAGTCTTTTGGTAAGAAGCCAGTTCCAGTACGTAGTGGTGGAAGTATTCCTATTATATCTACATTTGAAACTGTACTTGGTATTAAATCTATTCTAATGGGATTTGGTTTGGAAAGTGATGCTATTCACTCACCAAATGAAAATTACCCTCTTTTCAATTTCTATAAAGGAATGGAAACTATTGTTAATTTCTATAAGTATTTTGCTGACGAAATGAAATAGGTATATTTTATATAATCCTGTTTGAAATAAGAATAATTGAGGCTGTCTTTTGAGATAGCCTCTTTTTTGTTTAATTTAATAAAGGCAAAATTAGAATCATTTTGAAGGGTTGCCAACAAATAGGTATTTTAATAAATACTTAAAAATATAAATGCTCAATCAGTATTTTTACTCCAATAGAGATAAGAACTATACCTCCAAAAATTTCAATAAATTTACCAAAGCGTGCGCCCATAAACTTGCCAACTTGCAGCCCAATAATTGATGCCAAAAAAGTAATAACTCCTATAATAATTACAGGCATAATTATATTTATATCAATCAATGCAAAGCTTATACCCACAGCAAAAGCGTCAATACTTGTTGCGATGGATTGTGCTATTAATTTTGAGTTCGTTAAAGTTTCATTGCCCTTGTCATCATCGTCAGATAAAGTATCGTAAATCATCTTTAATCCGATTATTGATAATAAAATAAATGCAACCCAATGATCAATTTCTTTAATATAATCTGCAATTTCTATTCCTGCATACCATCCTATCAATGGCATTAAGGCTTGAAAAACAGAAAGGGTAATTGCAATTTTTAGCTTCTCAACCCACGATATGTTTTTTATTGCCAATCCATTTGCAACAGATACAGCAAAAGAATCAACTGATAAACCTAATGCTACTAATAATATTATTAATAAATCCATCTAATTTTTTTAATCTGATTGAAACAAAAATAACTAAATATGGCGCCTTATATAATTAAGTTCATTGAGATAATAATATGAGCATGATTTATTATTCAAAAAAAAAGTGATTATGATTAATAACCACCTTTTTTTCTTTAAAAATTATTATCTAGATAATACTGCAATGATTTTTCTTCTAAATATATTTTAAATTGCTCCGACATATCGTTAACTATTGTGCCCAATAAGCACTTTTTGAAAGGACAATGGTCGTATCCCATTGGGCAATTCATTTTTGGTAGTTTTCCTTCTATTGCTTCGTAAATATCCAATAAACTTATGTCTTTTGGTTCCATTTTTAAAAAGAAGCCACCTGAAGGTCCTCTGCTACTATCTAGCATGCCAAATTTGTTTAGTCGTTGCATTACTTTTGCAACATGATGCTTAGAAAAATTAAACTCTTCAGCAAGTTTATTTACATTTACACGGTTTTTATTTTTAGCAATAAATACCATAGAATGAATACCTATGCTAGCGGCTTCGGACATATTAAATAAACTGTTTGACATAAGATTGTATTGTGAATTCTTATTAATTATTTGCAGCGGTAAAAGTACATAATTTTAGCCCATTATATTACTCAGTATACTTTTAGATTGTTTATTTAGGAATATAGATTATATATCTTATTTGCCTTATTTTTTATTGTTTTTGCTATTGTTTGCTTGTTGTTTAATGATTATAAGTCTATTAGGTTTTGATTATTGTTACACCTCTTTAAAGGCTGTTTAATTGTCAAATAAGTAAATAAGTACTTTAATTGATTTAAGTCAATTTCAATAGTGAGTTATTTTGTTCGAAAGTTGTGCCTAATGTTTTGTTTGTCATTAGTCGTAAATTATCTAATAATTAGGGATTTTTTATTATACCTTAGCTTGAAATTAATATCAAATGAGCTTAGTAACTTATAAATCATCAGCGGGATCAGGTAAGACTAGTACTTTAGTAATTGAATATCTTGCAATTGCGTTGCAAAAACCTGGGCAATTTAAACAGATTGTGGCACTTACTTTTACACAAAAAGCAACTGCTGAGATGAAGGAAAGGCTTGTGGAATATCTTATTTCCATAAAGGAAATGGATGCAAAAAAGCCTGATGGGTCAATTCTGTATATTATAGAAGCTATTAGAGATAAAACGAGATATAACTTTCATGAAATTAAAAGTAGAGCTAAGGTTCTACTTACAAATATTCTTCATAATTATGGTGATTTTGGATTCTCTACAATTGATAGTTTTGTAGTGAAAATAGTGAGAAGCTTTGCTCATGACTTAAAACTATCTGCTAATTTTGAGATAGAGTTGGATAGTAGTATAATAATAGAAGAAGCAATAGGTCAGCTTAATGAGTTAATTGGTAAGAATGAGGAAATTACCAATTTTATGATAGCTTTTACTCTCGATCAACTTGATAATGAAAAAAGCCCTGATTTGGATGAACCTTTAGCTAATTTGGGGAAACTTATTTTTGATTCCAAACATTATAATAATATTGATTTATTGAAAGATATTCCATTACAGAATTTTTTAGAAATAAGAACACTATTATTAAATAAAACTAGAGAATATGAAGCAAAAATAGAGAGCTTTGGTAAAAAAGGTCATGAATGCATTTCTAATAAGGGTTTAAGCAAAGGAGATTGTTCTAGTAGTTGGCTTTGGAGTTATTTTAATAAGTTAAAAAATAGAAAAGAGACCGAAAATATAGCGAAGCTAGAAACAGCTTCTTTTCTTAAGTTTGTGGAAAATGGAAATGATTGGTACGCTAAATCAAAACCCATTAGTTTGAAAGAAAGCATTGATTCGGCAAAAGAAGAATTATTAGATATAATTTTAGAAGCAAGAAAATTCTATATGGAAGGAATTCCAATATACTTGGCAAACAAACTTATACTTCAAAGAATAACACCATTGGCATTAATTCATCAAATGAAACAAATAATAGAGATGAATTATGAAGAGAATGATATGATTCATTTATCGGAAGCCAACCGAAAGATCTCTGAAGTTGTAAACGAACAGCACGCTCCTTATATATATGAAAGAATCGGTCAGCGATTCAATCATTTCTTGATTGATGAATTTCAAGATACATCAGTAATACAATGGAATAATATGTTGCCACTTATTGATAATAGTTTGGCATCTAATTTCCGAAATCTATTGGTTGGAGATACTAAGCAATCAATATATCGTTGGCGAGATGGCGAGGTAGAGCAATTTGCGTCGCTTCCTAATATTATTGGCGAAAATAAATCGGTTATAACTAAAGAAAGAGAAACGCTTTTAAAAGCAATGTATGAGGAGGTTATTCTTGATACAAACTATAGAAGTAAGGAGAATATTGTAAATTTTAATAATAAGTTATTCTCATTTATACTTAATAATGAAGATGATTATGTAAAGTCATTTTTTCAGAATCATATTCAAAAAACTCATAAGAAGTTTAACTCTGGAGTTGTTAAACTAACTAATGTTGCGAAAAATAAAAATGAAGAATATAAGAACGAAGACCTTATTAATAGCATTATATATAGTATAAAAGACCTTACAGTAAATCAAAACTATGAATTTGGTGATATTTGTATTTTGGCCCGTAAGAATAAGTTTCTTTCTCAGCTTGCATACAAACTTATTGATAATAATATAAAGGTATATAGTTCTGATGCGTTATTTCTAATATCCTCAAATACTGTTAATGTGATTATTAACTTTATGAATATTATTATTGACAATAATTTTGCTATTAATTCATATAGTGCATTACGATATTTTTATAAACAAAATAATAAAGGAGAGCCTGGCGAAAATATAAATTCCAAAAGTGATTTTATTAATAAAATAAATAGTATTGGTTATACATTTGATTTAGAGTTGATGGACAATATGGATGCATATGAACTATGCGAATATGTTGTGTCAAATCTAAAGTTAGAAAATTCTTCAAATCCATTCATATATAGTTTGCTTGATGTTATAATTGAATTGAGTAAAAAGAAAGGTGCGAGTATATCCCAGTTTATCGATTATTGGGAAGATAATAAAGGAAAACTAAAAATAGATTTAGCTGGTGATAAAGATTCAGTGCAATTATTAACCATACATAGAGCTAAAGGCTTGGAATTTCCTGTAGTTATTTTTCCAATAATAGAAATTGATTCAATACTAAATGGACGAGATATTTTGTGGGTAGAGCCTGATGAAGAAATTAAGGGGAAAGTTCCTAAGGTTTTAATAGGTGATTATAAATATGGCTTAAATAGTCAGTTTGCTGATATAATAAGTCAGGAAATGCATCGCAAAGAATTAGATGCTATGAATATGATATATGTGGCTTGTACACGACCGACACAAGAGTTACATCTATTTTTTAATAAGGAAAAGGATTCTCAAAAATATTGGAATGCATGTAATTCTATTAATTGGGAAGATGAGCGAGTATTTGTTAAGGAAGATAATATGGTTCAAATAGGGGAGGATAAAGAAAACACCAAGCATATTGATAAAAATGAAAATAGTGTTTCCATAAATAGTTTTATAAGTAATTTCTGGAAAGATAAGATACATCTGCAGCGAGATATTAGTAAAAATAAAGCACTACGTGATAAAGGTACTCAGCTACACTATTTACTTTCTATAACCGATAGTGAAACAAATATTGAAGACCTTATTAGTACAAACCTTAAGAAAGGAATGATTTATGAAGAATATGCTTTGGAGTTTGAGACAATAATAAAAGGCTTGCTCGCAAATTCCGAAACTAAATATTTATTTTCTACAGAGAATGAATATATAAATGAAAAAGAAATTATTACTCCCGATAATAGAATAATTAAGCCAGATAGAATATTGCTAAACAAAAATGAAATTATAGTAATAGATTATAAGTATGCAAGTTTTGGGACTATTAGTTCAAAAGATATGAATAAGTATAAGAAGCAGCTTGAAAACTATCAGGAGGTATTATCTAAGATATATGGAAAACATGTACAAGCATTGATTTTATTTTTATCTCCCATTAAAATAGTTGATGTAGTTAGTTAATATTTATTATAGTTATTTAACCACTATTAACATTTGCCACGCAATTTTTTAGAAACTAATCCGAATTTCTATATTTTTTTTGTTAAAATTTCAACAAATCATGTATTTATCCTATTTATTTATATAATAATTAGGCTTATTACCTAGAGCTATTGAATAAAATAACAACTTTAATATTTTAATAGGTAACAGGTGACAGATATTTTATCGAAACCCTAATATACAATGTTTTATGCTTTCTTTTACGGTTAGATAGGGTTATTATTAAATTAAGATTATCTATGTTTATTGTCTATAAATATAATTAATTGTTCAATTTGTTAAAATATTATCCACTTTTTTTTGCAATTATTAATAATCTATAGTATATTGCAGTCTTAAAATCTACATAAAAGTATTTTTTAATAAACTGGTTTTTATGCCAGGAACAAAGTACAGAATACAATTTATTAAATATATAGATTTTATTATAAATACAGTTTAAAATTAATTATTAACAAACATTACATTATTATGCGAAAAATTATGTTTTTACTTGCACTCTTCTTATTTACAGGAATGCAATTAGTACAAGCGCAAAAAACTGTAACCGGAAAAATTACTGATGCCAAAGATGGTAGCGGAATTCCTGGTGTGACAGTCCTTGTGAAAGGAACAACTATTGGAACTATAAGTTCAATGGATGGTACTTATGAAATCTCATTCGACGAAAAGTACAATGTACTAGTATATTCGTTCGTAGGAATGGGAACTCAAGAAATAGAGGTTGGTTCGCAATCTACTATTGATGTTAAGATGGAATCAGGCATCACTGAAATTGAGGGAGCTGTAATTACAGCACTTGGTATTTCTAGAGAGAAGAAATCTCTAGGTTATTCTACTCAAGAAGTGAGCGGAGATGATCTTAATACTGTTAAGAACGAAAACTTTGTAAACTCTATCTCTGGTAAAGTTTCGGGTGTTCAGGTGAAAACTAATAGTAATTTTGGTGGTTCTACCAATATTATTATTCGTGGTACTACATCTTTAACAGGAGACAACCAAGCATTATTTGTTATTGATGGTGTGCCTGTTAATAATTCAAACACAAATGCATCTTCTCAAAGACAGGGTGGAAGTGGTTATGACTACGGTTCAGCTGTATCAGACATCAACCCTGATGATATTGAGTCAATCAATGTACTTAAAGGTGCAGCTGCAACGGCTCTTTACGGATCACGTGCTGCAAATGGTGTTATCATTATTACTACCAAAAAAGGTAATAAAGTAAGAAAAGGTGAAGACGCTATAGGTATTACTTTATCTTCTTCAGTAACTATGGGAATTATTGACAAATCAACTTTCCCTGAGTATCAAACTGGCTATGGTGCTGGTTATGGTCCTTATTATAGTGGTGGAGATCACCCAGGTTTATTCGAGCATATTGATTTTGATGGCGACGGAAACCCTGATTTATCAGTTCCTACAACTGAGGATGCTTCTTATGGTGAGCAGTTTGATGAGAACCTAATGGTTTATCAATGGACTTCTTCAGTACCTGAGCACGAAGATTATGGTAAAGCTACTCCATGGGTGAATGGCGCTAAAGGTCCTATTGATTTTTTCAATAATGCTTATACTTTTAGAAATAGTGTTGCTGTAGATGGTGGCTCTGAAAAAGGTTCTTACCGTGTTTCTTATACAAACACTACTCAAACAGGTATCATGCCTAACAGTAAGTTGACTCGTAATAATCTTTCTGTTTCAGGCTCTCATGAGTTTGGTAAAGGTCTTACAGTTTCTTCAAATGTAAACTATATGAATACTTTAACCACAGGTCGTAACTCTACAGGTTATTCTAATAATATCCTTTCTAGTTATCGTCAGTGGTGGCAAACAAATATTGATATTGCTGATATGGAGTCATTATATATGGATTTACCAGAAGGACAAAAAAGAAACGTAACTTGGAATCCTCATAGTTTATCAGACGGAACTCCTGAATATTGGGATAACTTCTATTGGTCACGTTACGAGAATTATACAACTGATGTTCGTGACCGTATATTAGGTAATGTACAAGCTGATTGGAAAATCACTGATTACTTAAGTATTTTGGGTAGAGCTTCTGTAGATTATTATTCTAGTATTCAAGAAGAAAGATTAGCAGTAGGTAGTACTTCACGTCGTTGGGGTATTTCTAGATTAGATGCTGGTTCAGGTTATTCTCGTTATAACTATAACTTCCGCGAAACTAATTTCGATATCATGGCTAATTTTACTAAGAACTTAACAAAAGACCTTAGTTTAAATGCTATAGTAGGTTGGAATGTAAGAAGAACAAATATTAATACAATATATGCTTCTACAAATGGTGGACTAGTAGTTCCTCAATTATATGCAGTATCAAATTCTATTAATCCAGTAAATGCACCTGTTGAAGGATCTCGTATTTATGGTGTTGATGGTATTTATGCTAGTGCTTCTTTAGGATATAAGAATTTCTTATATGTTGATGCAACAATTCGTAGAGATCATGCTTCAACTTTACCAGAAGAAAGCTCTTCTTATTTTTACCCATCAGTAGCAGCTTCTTATATTTTCTCTCAACATTTAAAAGCTGATTGGTTAAGCTTTGGTAAAGTTAGAGTAAATTATGCTGAGGTTGGAAACAGTGCTCCTTTTGCGAGTATTTATGATGTGTATTCTAAACCAAGTCCATTTGGTTCTACTCCTATGTTCTCTGTACCTAGTGTTAAGAATAATATTAATCTTATGCCAGAAAGAACTAAGAGTATTGAAGCTGGTATTGAGATGATGTTCTTGCAAAAGCGTGTTGGATTCGATTTCGCTGTATATAAGACTAATACTATTGATCAAATTCTTCCAGTATCAGTTTCTACTGCTACAGGTTACAGCTATAAGTATGTTAACTCTGGAGAGATTGAGAATAAAGGTATTGAGCTTGCTGTATTTGCTACACCAATGAGACGTGATAACTTCTCTTGGGATGTAAGATTAAACTTCTCTAAGAATACTAACGAAGTATTATCTCTTTATGATGATGTTGATAACTTAGTTCTTGGTAGTTACCAAGGTGGTATTACTATTAATGCTACAGTAGGTGAAGCTTATGGTACAATTAAAGGTACTGACTATGTTTATGTAGATCCAGAGGATAGAAATAGTGACAAAATTATTAATGGTAATAATGGTCGTTATTTAAGATCTGCTAAATCAGATGAAACTATAGGTAATATAACTCCTGACTTTAATATGGGATTAACAAACACTTTTACTTTCTTTAAGAACTTTAGATTTAGTTTCTTATTAGATTGGCAAAAAGGTGGATCAGTATTTTCACTTGACCACTGGTATGGTGATGCTACAGGACTTTATAAGTTCTCTGAAGAAAATAATGACCTTGGTAACCCTCGTCGTGACCCAATCGTATTGATTGATCCTAGTACTGGTGATCATTCAGCAGCTAATATAGATCCTAGTAGTGGTGGTATTATCAATTCTGGTGTTATTCCAGTACTTGATGCTGCAGGAAACCCAACAGGAGAGTATGAAGAAAATGCTATGAGAATAAGAGCTAACTGGTACGGTACTGATGGTTATGGTGTAAGCCCTAATGCTCGTTTCGTATATGATGCTTCTTACCTTAAATTAAGAGAAATGTCTTTAACTTATGTTCTTCCTAAAGAAATATTAGGAGAAGGTTTCTTTAAAGGTGCTTCATTTAGCTTAGTAGGTTCTAACATATGGATTATTTTTAAGAATCTTCCAGATGCAGATCCTGAAGCAGGTTTAAGCTCAGGTAACCTTCAAGGTTTCCAAAGTGGTGTGATGCCAACTACTCGTAATTTTGGTTTTAACGTAAACTTACAATTTTAATAACAATCGACTATGAAGAAAATTTTATTTATATTATTAGTATTTGTTGTAGCATCTTGTTCAAAAGATTTTGAGGAGATGAATACCAATACTAAGAGTCCGGTTGCCGTTTCCGGTGAGACGTTGTTTACCAACGCACAAAAAAATCTGGCAGATCAATTAGCAAGTGTTAACGTGAACACCAATATTTGGAAATTATGGGCGCGTTATATCACTGAAACTACTTATGTGGATGAGGCTAACTACGATATAGTTAATCGTACTCAACCAGGCAACGCTTTTCGTACATATTACCGTAACGTTTTACGCGACCTTCAAGAGTCAGCGGTTATCATGGAAGAAGCAACTTTTGCAGCTCCTGAAGATATTGCTGCTAAGGCTAATAGATTAGCAATTGTTGAAATACTTAATGTATATGCGTATCAAAGACTAGTAGATATGTTTGGAGATATTCCTTACACTGAAGCTCTTAAAGTTGATGAAACAACTACACCTAAGTATGATGATGCTGAAGGTATCTATTCTGATTTATTTAGTAGATTAAATACAGCTATAGCAGAATTAGATGATGCTAATGGTAGCTTTGGATCTCAGGATATTTATTATGGTGGTGATGTAGCTATGTGGAAGAAGTTTGCAAACTCTCTAAAACTTAAAATGGCTATTACTGTTGCTGATGTATCTTCTTTAAATCCTAAAGCTGCGGCTGAAGCTGCTGTTACTGATGGAGTTATTACTGATGCAAGTGAAAATGGTACTTTAGTTTATTTAGGTGCTTCACCTAATACTAACCCATTATATCTTGATTTAGTTGCTAGTGGACGTCACGATTTCGTTGCTACTGCTGACATCATTGATACTATGAAGTTTTATGTTGACCCTCGTATGGATCTATATTATGATTTGGCTCCTGGTGCTACTACGCAATTAGGTGGTGCATATGGTTATAGTAATGCTTATGACCTTTATTCTCATCTTACAGCTACAATTGAAGAACCTACTTTTGAGTCAATGCTTATAAGTGTTGAAGAAGTTGAGTTTTACTTAGCTGAAGCTATTGAAAGAGGCTGGGCTGTTGGCGGAACTGCTGAAGACCATTATAATGCTGGTATTACTGCTTCTATTATGTACTGGGGTGGAGATGCTGCTGCTGCAACGGCTTATTTAGCTGATGCTAATGTTGCTTATACTACAGCTCCTGGTGCTAATTGGAAAGAGAAAATTGGTATTCAATCTTGGTTAGCTTCTTTTAACCGTGGTTTTATCGGTTATACAACTATGCGAAGATTAGATTTCCATACTTTCCCTCAACCTCCTCAAGCACGTACTGATGATGGTTCTACTCCTGTAAGATATACTTATCCTATTGATGAGCAAACTCTTAATGGAGCAAACCTTGATGCTGCTGCTGCTGCAATTGGTGGAGATAATATGTTAACTAAATTATTCTGGGACGCAAACTAATAAGTTTATCCTAATATAATATATAGAGGCTTGCCATTTGGTGAGCCTCTTTTTTGTTTTTAATATTTTAAAAAGGAAGCAAATAAATACATTGGAAGCATTGAGAGTGTTGATTTTTTATTATTTTAGAATTCTATTGTTAAAAAATATGATTTAATTTAATTGATTTATGAGTGGCAACTAAGTCAGGGCGTGATTTATTTCCCTATTTGAGAGGTTAGTCATAACGCACTCAAAGTCGCACCCTGACATGCTTAGTATTTGTATTAGGCCTATTATACATTGCTGACTTGAACAAGGTGAAGCTAATAATATGCAATCTATTTTTAAGGATTTCGAAATAATTTTGAGGCAATTTAGTAGTGGAATTTTGATGGAAAATGTAAGTAAAAAGCCACTAAATAAATTATTTATTTAGTGGCTTTGTGTTTTATAGCTATAGAGTTTTTCTATAAACTTATAATTTCATAATTTGTTTAGAGATAACCAATCTTTGAACTTGATTTGTACCTTCATATATTTGGTTAAGCTTAACGTCGCGCATTATTTTTTCTACTAGGAAATCTTCTGAATAACCATCGCCTGCCATTATCTGTACAGCATCTGTGGCAATTTTCATTGCATTATCAGAAGCGTAAAGTTTAGCCATTGCTGAATACATAGAGGCTTTTCTGTCTCCATTATCGTAAGCTACAGCAGCTTTATGTACTAACGCACGAGTTGCTTCCAAGGAAGTAGCCATATCAGCAAGAGTAAACCCAATAATTTGTTGTGCAGAAATAGGTTTTCCAAACTGAATGCGTTGTTTAGACCAATCACGAGCAGTTTCGTATGCAGCACGAGCTGCTCCTAAAGCTAAAGCACCAACACCATTACGAGTACGATCAAAAGTCTTCATAGCAATTAAGAACCCATGTCCTTCACCTCCTAGTAGATTCTCTACAGGAACTTCTACATCGGTAAAGATAATCTCATTCTGTACCGAAGCCTTTTGCCCCATCTTTTGCATACGTGGCTTCATTTCAATACCTGGAGCATCAGTAGGAACTACAATTGCTGATAAACTACGGCTTCCACGATCAGGATCAGTAAGTCCAAATACAGTTAAAAAAGTTGAAACTTCAGCGTTGGTAATAAAACGTTTATGACCATTAATTATGTATTTATCACCTTTTTTAATAATAGTAGTCTTAATACCTTGAACATCACTACCTGCATTTGGCTCTGTTAAAGCATATGCTGCTACACCTTGCTCTTCATGAATTCTGCCAAAAAAACGTTTTTGTTGATCCTCATTAGCAGCCAAAATAAGTGGAGTAAGTGCTAATGTGTTAGCCTCTATGCCAATTCCAATTCCTATACAACCAGCTCCTAACTCCTCAGCAGCAATTGCTCCTTGTATTAGTGAGTATCCGTTGCCTCCAAATTTTGTTGGAATAGGACCATTCATTAAGCCTTCACTATAAGCAGTCTTTACTACTTCCCAAGGGAATTCAGCAAGTTTGTCATATTTTCTTGCATTAGGGATAATTATCCTGTTTGTAAAGTCGCGATATTTTTCTTGAATCTCTTGCTCTACTTTGTTTAAATTAAAATCCATATTATTCTGTTTTATATGTTTTTATGTGGTTTATGTTCATCTCTCTAAAAGAAGCGCAATTTAGTAAAATTTTCAGCTTGTTTTATAGATATTTTATGGCTATTCGTAAATTAATTAATTAGGAAAAGAAGTATATTTGCATACTTAGTAATTTAAAATAAGGCCGCAGCAATGGAGAAACATATTTTATCAAAAACTACATATATAAAGGGTGTACAATGTATGAAACAATTGTACTTAACAAAGAAATATCCAAAGCTAAGAGATAGGCTACCTGCAGAACGACTAGCTATTTTTAGTAGAGGAACCAATGTTGGAATATATGCTCAAGATTTATTTCCTGGTGGAATTGATGCAGGACCTAAACATTATACACAATATCAAAAAGCAGTTGCTCGAACTAAAGAATTGATGGAAAATGGCCAAGAGGTGATTTATGAAGCTGCATTCCAGGCTAATAGAACTCTTATACTACTTGATATCTTACTTAGAAATGGTGATAAATGGGATGCCTATGAGGTTAAAAGCTCAGTTAAACTTTCTAGAACGTATTATAATGATGCTGCGTTGCAGTATAATGTGATTGTAAATTCTGGCATAGCTTTAAATTCATTCTCTCTAATTTATATAAATAAAGATTATAAACTCGATGGAGATATTAATATTCAGAAACTGTTTATTATAACTGATGTTACACAAGATTGCATTAAACAGCAAAGCTTTGTAAAAGATAAAATAGGAGAGGAATTATTAATGCTGAATCAGGATGAGTCTCCAATAATAGGGATAGGTAAACAATGCTTTGAGCCCTACGATTGTGATTTTATTGGTCATTGTTGGAAGGGTATTAAGAGACCTTCTGTTTTTGATATTCCATCCATAGATATTAGTCGTCAATTTGTTTTATATAATAAGTACGGTGGTTTGCCCAATATTCTGCAAAATGAAAAATCAATAGACGAATTTGAGACTATTGAAATGAACTGTCAGATAGAGAAAATGCCACATTTAGATCTTTCTGAAGATACATTGAATGATTTTGAGGAATTATATAATTCAGAGAATCAAAAATATGCAGTAAAGATATTGTATTTTACTCCAGCTTTGCCATTGTATTCAGGAACTAAACCATATCAAAAGATTGCTTTCGCATATTCATTAATGCCACTTGATGGCTCAGGTAATGTGGAATTATTTATAGCTAATGGACAAAATAATCCTAATGAAGAAATATTTGATAGGTTATTGAATGATTCTAAGAATATAGATTTGTTGGGATATAATATTAACACAAATTATATAGAAGTATTAGACCTTCAGCAGATAGTAGATAATGGTGAGTATTATCATCCTGCTATGAATACGGATTATTCTAATAAATTGCTCTCTAAAGCAATGGATATAAGGCCACAATGGGGAGCTATAGAGAGTGATATAGTTGCAGCTCAGTATTATGATGAGATATTAAGAGGCCATAAAAAAAGTAAAGAGAAATTATCGCTTATTAAAAACTATTTGCAAAAGGAAGTGGAGTTGGTTGGGAAATTCTTTGATTATTTAAGCCAATAATAACTGAATGATAAGAAATATATTGTTTAAAAAATAGAAGAATTATAATTATTATAATTCTTCTATTTTTTAAACAGTTTTCTTTTTAAAACGCTTTAATGGTATAACCCACACTTACTTGAAATGATTTGTTTAATATTGATGGAGCTCCGTCATCTGATTGAAACACCTTATTTGTGCCTACTTCATACCTAAAGTCAAAATTTAATCCATTAGCAACTAATCCTATTCCTAAGGCCCAACTTAAATCAAAGTTTGCTGGAGATTGGTCTAATTCAAATACCTCGTTCTCATAAATAACCTCTCCTTTATCATTCTCAAGATCAATAGTTCCTGTAAAGCTATCGTGAATTAGATAATTAGAAACAATCCCTCCATCAAAATGGAAGTAGTTAGACCTATCACCCATTTTTAATTGTAGTATAAAAGGGATACTAAGGTACCCTAGTTTTTGCTCCATCTTTAATAAACCACGTCTAACTTTGTCCTCGTAATAGTACTGAAATGCGGATCCTTTTCCTGAATATAGCAATTCCGTTTGCAATGCAACATGGTCTCCAAAAGAATAATTTATAATAGCACCTCCTAAAAATTTAACTTTTGGATCTGGAATAAAGTCTTCCATACCCACACCAGTTAAATTTGTTGAAGCTCCACCAATTTTGCCACCGACGCTAAGTTGCCCCATAACACTTGATGTGCCTATAAAAATAAATATAATTAATATTGAGAATATCCTTTTCATTATATGTTTAGTTATTGATTTATTATTTATGTTTTCAGAATGCTAAAATATATAAAAATCTAATCAATAATATATACAAGTTATATTCATTTAGATATTTATATTTTTAGTAAATTAATATCGTATTAATAATGTAAAAAGGAAACAATGTTAATACTACATTTGCAGGATAATTATAAATACATTAAAGTTGCAAGATTTAACAAAAGGTAGTGTAGGTAAGAATATTCTTCTGTTTTCATTGCCATTATTAGCAGGTACTTTATTTCAACAATTATACAATGTTATTGATAGTATAGTTGTAGGAAATTATATAGGTAAAGAAGCACTTGCTGCAGTAGGAGCGTCATTTCCTGTGATTTTTGTTGCAATTTCGTTACTTATTGGCGTATCCTCAGGCATATCTGTGGTTATTTCTCAATATTATGGAGCAAAGCAGTTCGATAATGTTGTTAAAGCTATAAATACATTTTATGCATTTGTTTTGGTAACATCTCTCTTTTTCTCATTTTTGGGAGTTTATTTTGCAAGAGATGTTTTTGAGTTACTTAAACTTCCAGCAGAATTACTTGATGATGCAACACTATATCTTCAGATTTATCTTGGGGGAATGGTTGCTATGTTTGGGTTTTTTGGTACAAACGCAATATTGCGTGGTATGGGAGATTCTAAAACACCTTTATACTTCACTATAGTATCTACAGTGTTGAATATTGTACTTGACCTTTTATTTGTATTAGTATTTCATTGGGGAATTGCTGGTGTTGCCTATGCTAGTGTAATATCTCAAGCAGTTAGTTTTATTGGTGCAGGAATTTATTTAAATAGAAGCTCATCACTTATAAAGTTTAGTTTTAAGAATTTGGTAGTAGATTTTGATATACTTATTAAAAGCTTAAAAATTGGTTTGCCTACAGGTTTACAACAGAGTTTTGTAGCCCTTGGTATGATTGCTATTATGCGTATTGTAAATGACTTTGGAACAGATACTATTGCTGCTTTTACGGCCGCTAGTAGGTTAGATTCTTTTGCCTCTATGTCGGCAATGGCATTTGCTTCTGCTTTGGCTACTTTTGTTGGTCAAAATCTTGGTGCTAATAAGATTGATAGAATAAAACAAGGCTATAAAATCACCCTACTTTTTTCATCAATTATGTCGATATTGGTTTCAGTACTTATGTACTTCTTCGGTAGAGAGCTTATTATGCTGTTTTCTACAGATCCTAATGTAATCGAAATAGGGTATAATTACTTGGTAATTGTAAGTAGCTTTTATGTGTTATTCTCTGCAATGTTTGTAACTCAAGGTTTATTGAGAGGTGCTGGTGATACACTGATACCAATGTTTATTACTCTTTTCGCATTATGGTTACTTAGAATCCCTATTTCATACTACCTCTCAAGACCAGAGATAGGTTTAGGTGCTGATGGTATTTGGTGGGGTATTCCAATAGCTTGGACTTTTGGTTTCTCGGCATCATTAATATACTTTCTTTCTGGTAAATGGAAAAAGAAAGGCATTATTAAACATTAGGTTTATTATTTGCTTTGTAATGAAGTAATATAATTAGTAACTCAACTTCAACCTTAAGAAAGCAAAATTAAACTGTTTTTTCACACTTGAACCGGTAATAGGATCAGTAGTATTCCCTTTAAAATATTGATATACAAAGCTGAATTCTAGGTTATCAGAAAGTGAATAATCAATACTTGGATTAATAAATACACTATTTGCATCAGGATAATACATTCCACCTAGTGATATATTTAGTAGTGGAGTAATTGGGTATTTGGCATTTATAAACATATTCCAAGGCGAGAAAGAAAGGTATTTAGCATTTAAATTTGAAGAATAGAAAGTAGAGAAATCAGAGATTGGATTGTCTTTTGTGATTTTAGTATACAGTACTTGAGCCATTATATTTAAGGAGTTTTTGAATGTATAATCAAAAGATGCTGTTGCACTTATGGAAGCTTCTCTTGTTGTATCATTTGCATCAATTGGATGAAAATAAGTAGCTTCACCTCTAAATCCGATGCTTTTGAGCGCTCCCGCCCAACCAAAGCCGGCTATATAATCTCTTTGCTCCATTTCGCCTATAATGAATTGCCAATCGTAGCTCCATTTATTTACTAATAACTTAGCCGCAGTAGTTAACCTTTTTTCGTAATTTACTGATGAGGCAAGCTCAATAGACGAAGCTGCGCCAGTATAATATTGTACTCGTAATGCATCACTGCCAGGCTTTTCGGTATAGTCAAAATCAAAATATGAGTATGTATTGAAAATGTCGTTTGGATTCCAGATTAGTGTTCGCCCCCAGTTTATTCTCTGACGACCTAGCGATATATCCCAATCTCCTTTTGTATATTTAAAGAATAGGCGGTCCATATTAATATTAAGTAAAAAATTCTGTTCACTTATTATATTTTTATTCATGTTTAGATAGCCCGTCTCTGTTTCAATCATAATATCATAATTTGGAATTAGAAGAACAGAATTGCCATAAATAAACCTAGTTCTGAGCTGTGCAGTAAATGTTAGATTGTTATTAAAAAAATAGTTGAAGTTAGTTCTGTTATGCAGTTGGTTGTCTATTAGCCACTTATTTGAGATGCTATCAAAACTATTTGTGTTCATAAAAGATGTATAGCCACAAAGTGACCACTTTTTATCATCATTTTGTGAATACAAAATAGAGCTAATCATTAATAATAGTAGAACTATAATAAACTTGCGCATCAATTTCTTTGATTTAATACTGTAAAGCAAAAATAATGAATAAATTGCTATAGTTTTAATTTATTAAAGTGTTGTAATACTTATTTTATAAGCTCTTGTAGTCTCTTGTAATGTAAGCCATAATATAGTTATATGCTAGTTTTTGCAAGTCAATATTGAGAGAATACTATTTAATCATCGAATCAGTAATTTTAATTCTACATTCGCATACTCCTCCGCCTCCAGCTGACTTGTCAATTACGTCAAACACCCAATTTGAGCAGTCATTCAAATCCAAATTAAGATACAAACTGTCAAAACCTATTATTTTGTAATTAAGAGAATCATTAAATATACAACAAGAACTAAAACCATTAGTTGTACCAATACCTTGTTCGCTAGCAATAACAACAATGCTGTGCTTTTCAATCACTATAGTATCAAAATTATACATAGCATATGTTTCTGTATACGCAGTGTCAGTATATAAAGAAATATCATACTTTGAATTGTTTTGTATAACTTTACTATAGCTTACACCTGGGTCACATGCTGAGAAAAGCAATATAGCCATTCCTAAAATCAGTGAAATATAATGTATTGTTTTCATAATGTATTATAATATTCTAGTATGATTTATGATACAAAACTAGCACTTTAGTGTTAAATAATTAGATTTATTCTATTCCCATTATTACCTCTTTTAATTGTATTTTGCCTTTATTGCTTACATCAGTTCTTGCATCAATACACTGGGTCACTTTCTTTTTAAATTTCCAACAAGTCATTTGACGTAAGTCTATAGTAGTTGACAATTCTATAGAAGGTACTTTAGGATCCGAGCACACCATATGTGCTATCTTAAAAGCGTCAGGAAGATAAATCCTACATCTATGAAATATTGTATTGGCAGTTGCTGATTCATCTTTTTTGCATTTAGTACATCGTCGCGAGTATGGAGATTTGCCTTTGCAGTAATGAGTATGCCCGCAATTTTTGCAAACAAAGCCATCTTCCCATTTCTGTTTTGCAAGAAATGCCAAGCATTTTTCTTCGTCATTGAAGAATGAATGAAACTCTTTAATACTTATTTCGCCAAAAATTGTTAACATAAAAATGTAAAATACTGATAATAAACTATATTACTTTCGATTTTGCAAAAGTAAATATAATTAGTGATATTTAAGCGCTAAATTAAAATAAAAAGACTATTTTCGCGCCTAATTATTAAATAAAGATATTAAAGAAATATGAAGAATAAGTTTTTATCAGTAATATTAGCAGGAACATTATTCTGTGGCTTAAGTTCATGTAATAATGTAGATGCTGAAGCGGCCCTTGATAATCCTGAAGTTAAAGTTGAGGAAAATGTAGCAGAAGAAATTAGTGTTGAAAAAACAGTTGTATTAGAAGAAACTGTAACTACTGACAATGTTTCCGGAGAGATTGACAATAATGGTAAAGTAAAGCATATTAATACAGAAACATTTATAGCTGAGGTGTTTGACTATAAAGCGAATCCGCAAAAATGGGTCTATAAGGGTACTAAACCTGCAATTATTGATTTTTATGCAGATTGGTGTGGTCCTTGTAAAAAGCTTAGTCCTATTATGGAGGAATTGGCCATAAAATATAAAGGACAAGTTAATTTCTATAAAATAAATACTGATGAAGAGAAAGAATTATCAGGAGGTGTTTTTGGAATTAGATCTATCCCAAGTATTTTGTTTATTCCTGTTGAAGGACAACCTCAAATGCAAGCTGGATTGATTCCTGCTGCTGATTTAAGTAGAATAATTGACAATAATTTATTAAATAAATAGTAACGAATGATCTGTAAATACAGGTTTTAAAAATAGAAATAATGACTGAGATATTATCAAAACAAACTTTCCTTGCGAAAGTATTTAATTACGAAGAGAATAAAGATTGGAAATTTGAAGGTGATTTACCTTGTATTATTGACTTCTATGCAGACTGGTGTCAACCATGTAAGCAAGTAGCTCCAATTTTGGAAGAATTATCAGACGAATATGCTGGTAAGATAAATATTTATAAAGTAAATACAGAAGTAGAGCAGGAATTAGCTGGTGCTTTTGGTATTAAGTCAATTCCATCAATGTTATTTTGCCCTAAAGAAGGACAACCTCAGATGGCTGTTGGTGCATTGCCAAAAGAGTCTTTAGTACAAGCTATTAATGATGTATTGCTAGCAAAATAGTATTTTAATATATATTATTACGATATTGAAAAGGATAGATTAATTTCTGTCCTTTTTTTGTGCCAAAGCTTTTTTGCTATAGTACAATTTAAAGAACATAAAAAATGTATATTTGCGCATACACATTAAAAATTAATATTATAAAATAGATATGAAAATAGGAATACTAATAACGGCTTTACTTATTGGAAGTTTAAATATGGTAATTGCCCAAGAGGATAAAAATGATTCTACAGGTTTTGTGTTTGATACTATAGCTATGGTGCCAACTACTCCTGTGAAAAGTCAACATAAATCAGGTACTTGTTGGAGCTATGCAACAGCGTCTTATGTAGAAACAGAAGTATTGCGTCTTACTGATAAAGAGATTGATTTATCAGAAATGTATTTTGTTTATTATGCATATAAATCAAAAGCAGATAACTATGTTCGTTTGCATGGAAAAGCAAATTTTAGTGCGGGTGGTCAAGCGCATGATGTATTAGATGTAATTGCAGATCATGGAATGATTACCGAAGATTACTATAATGGTATTATTCCTGGTTTCGATAATCATGTACATGGTGAGTTAGATAATATTCTTTTTGGGTTTGTGAATAATGTAAAGAAAAACCCTAGTGGTCATCTCTCTAAAGCTTGGAAAAATGGTTTTGCTCAAATGATGAACTCCTATTTAGGGGACGCAACAGAACTTGAGGAACAAGCACTAAATTTTGTAAAAGAAACTGGTTTTAATTCTGATGATTATATTGAAATAACCTCGTATATGTACAAAGACTACTATCAGCCCATAAGATTAGAAGTGCCAGATAATTGGAATTATGCTAATTATTATAATATTCCTCTAGACGATATGATGAGCCTTATTCAATCAGCATTAAAGCAGGGTTATTCTGTTTGTTGGGATGGTGATGTGAGTAGTAAAGGTTTTTCTCATAAGAATGCTTTAGCAATATTGCCAGAATCAAAGAAAGAAAACCTTCAAGGAACAGAGCAAAGTCGTTGGGAAGATGTTTCGGCAACTGATTTAAAGAAAAACATGTATTCTTTTGAGCAGCCAGTTCCAGAGAAAGTTGTTAGCGAGCAATTACGCCAAGATGCTTTTGATGATTATTCTATTACTGATGATCATTTGATGCATCTTACAGGTTTGTTGAAAGATCAAAATGGTACTTTATACTATGTTACAAAAAACTCATGGAAGGATAGTTCTAATGATAATGGAGGTTATTTAAATATGTCTGATTCGTATTTAAGAATGGCAACTGTTGCTATTATGATTCATAAAGATGCCCTTCCAAAATCTCTAAAGAAGAAGTTAAAACTATAATAATTAGTTATTCCAGAATAATATGTTTTTACTAATAGCTATTGTAATACTGTTTTCATTATTAATAGATACTATAAATTATTATGGTATAAAGCTTATGATGTATAGGCTTAAGAGTAGTGGTATTTATAATATAATACTTAAGTCTTATGTTTATATAAGTGTGTTATTATTGGGATATTTTATTATTCACTTTATATATATAGGCTATCCAGGTAATGATTACGTAAAATTTCGAAGTTTCTTTTTTCTTTTTGGCCTATACCTTTTATTGTATATGCCAAGAATAGTGTTTATTATTTCGGCAATAATTCAATGGTTTTATTATGCTGTAAAGAATGTATTTGGTAATTCTAATAACTATAAAGTAAGTCGAATTCCTAAACGAAGTTTTATTATTCAGAAAATAGGGTTAGGACTTTCTGTTATCAGTTTTTTCTTAGTTTTATATGGTATGATATGGGGCAAGAGTGATTTTATTGCTCGCCAAACTACAATATACTTTAAAGATTTGCCTAAGGGTTTCGAAGGTTTTAAGATAGCCCATATTTCTGATGTGCATTTGGGAAGTTTTAAAAACAGAAGTGATGTATTAAAAGGGCTTAAGCTATTAGATACTCAAAATCCTGATATTGTTTTATTTACTGGTGATATGGTAAATAATATTGCTGATGAAATGGATGATTATATTTCCGATTTTGCAGCTATTAAACCCGCGTATGGTAAATATGCAATTCTGGGGAATCATGATATGGGTGATTATCTAAAATGGAAAAATGCAGATCTAAAGTTTAAAGAATTGAAACGTATGATAGATTATGAGCAGCAAATGGGATTTCAAATGTTGCTTAATCAAAATGATATTATTTATCGAAATGGGGATTCAATTGCTTTAGTAGGGGTTGAAAATTGGGGAAAGCCACCATTCAAACAATATGGGAATCTAGAAAATGCTTTAAAAGGTGTTGAAACAGTAGCTTTTAAAATATTATTATCACACGATCCAAGTCATTTTCAACAGAGAGTTAAAGGGAAGGAAAAAATCCAATTAACTCTTTCGGGACATACTCATGGTATGCAAGTAGGGATTAGGTGCTGTGCTTGGAAATGGAGCCCGGTTTCTTTTGTTTATGAGCTATGGAATGGCCTCTATCAATTTGGTGATAATTATTTGTACGTAAATCCAGGTTTTGGTTTTATAGGAATGCCTGCCCGAATTGGTATTCGTCCCGAAATTAGTATTCTTACACTTCGTAGTATAAGTAATAAGCCCCAAGGAAATGAATGATAATATCTTTCTTATTGGTTATATGGGCTCAGGAAAAACTACTCTTGGTTTAAAAATAGCAAATCAACTTAATCGAAAGTTTATTGATTTGGATCAAGAAATTGAGAATAGAGAAGGTAAATCCATTACTGAAATATTTGAAACAATAGGAGAAGAAGGTTTTCGGAAAATTGAAAGAAAATATTTATTAAAAGTGCTTGAGGAAAAAGAATCAATAATTGCTCTAGGAGGAGGTACGCCTTGCTTTTTTGATAATATGGAATTAATTAACAAAAACAATTGTACTGTATATTTAAAAGTGTCAGCATTTATTATACAACAGCGACTTGAGAAAGAAGTTGAAAATAGACCAATTCTTAATAATATGACTGCTCCAGAAATGATGGAGTTTATACAGCAACAAATTGGTGAGCGAGAAAAATATTATCTTAAATCAAATATTATTAATGATGGTAATAGTTTGAATGAGTTGATTAAAATTATTCAAATTAATTAGTATTCTCTAAAACAATAAACTTGTGTTTTCTAGTTATACATATCCTCTTTTATAATTAAAATAATGAATAAAAAGTACTCTAAAAAAAACTACCTTTGAGTTTTTAAAACTATATAATAGTAATACAGTTATAATGACATTTGAAGAGATAAAATCACCTGTAAAACAGGAAATTATAGATTTTCATGCTACCTTTAAAGATAGCATGAAAACTACTGTGCCATTATTGGATTTAATTACTCGTTATATAGTAAAGAGAAAGGGGAAACAGATGCGACCTCTTTTTGTTTTTCTGTCTGCTAAACTTTTTGCTAAAACAAATGAACATACTCATAGAGCTGCTGCATTAATAGAGCTGCTTCATACTGCCACTTTGGTACACGATGATGTGGTTGATGATTCAAATATTCGACGTGGCTTTTTCTCAATTAATGCTCTATGGAAAAATAAAGCATCAGTACTAGTTGGTGATTTTTTGCTTTCAAAAGGTATGCTTTTGGCATTAGAAAACAAAGAGTATGAATTATTAGAAATAGTGTCGTATGCCACTAAACAGATGAGTGAGGGTGAACTGTTGCAAATAGAGAAAGCTCGAAAGCTTGATATTACTGAAGAGATTTATTTTGAAGTAATAAAAATGAAAACAGCTTCATTAATAGCAAGTTGTTGTGCTGCAGGTGCTGCTTCAGTTGGCGCAAGTGAGCAAGATATCCTTCGTATGCGTAGTTTTGGAGAACATGTTGGTATCGCTTTTCAAATTCGTGATGATTTATTTGATTTTGATAGAAATACAAAAAGTGGTAAGCCTGTAGGTGGAGATATAAAAGAGAAAAAGATGACTCTACCACTTATTTATGCCCTTAATAATATGGGTGTTATCGAAAAGAAGAAAACTATACTTGATATTAAATATAGAAACAATAAAACCACAATTAATAGAGTTATTGATATAGTTATTAAGTCAGGGGGTATTGATTATGCTCAGAGTAAAATGGATGAACATCTTGATAAAGCTATGGATTTAATTAAAGATTACGATGATTCTGAAGCAAAGAAGGCACTTATCGCTTTGGTTGAATATTCAATAAAAAGAACAAAATAAAACTTACATTATGTATAAAATAATTCTAATATTTTCTTCTATATTATTATCTATTTATGTATTCGGACAAGATACCCGAACTACATTTTATAAGGATAAAATGCCTCATTTTACGGCAACTTATATTAATGATAGCATTTTTGATGGCTCATATGTAGAGTATTATATGTCAGGAAGAAAACGACAAGAGGGAAGTTTTAAGAATAATAAGATGGTTGGTCTTTGGGTACAGTTTTATGCAAATGGTGATACTCTAAGTACTATAAATTATACTAATGGACCATTTATTATTTGGTTCGAAAACAGACAGGTTCAAGTCTTAGGCCAAGTAAAGGATGGCGAAAAATCTGGTAAATGGAAAGAGTATTATCCCAATGGTATTATTAAAAATACTGAGAATTATAGTGTTGGTAAACTTGATAAGCTGTGTATTTATTATCGTGATGATTCAAGTGTAATTGATTCAGCTATTTATAATAATGGGCTACTACAGGGAGATTGGGTTTCCTATTATCCAAATAGCAATATTCGTATAAAAGGTAAATACGATAATAATAAGAAAATTGGTATCTGGAAGGAATGGTATCTCTCTGGTGAATTATTAGCAATTTCGCCATCTGATAAAGGTAAATATATAAGCTATTATAGAAATGGAAATATAAAGTCTCACGGACAAATTAATAATAGACTAAAGGATGGTGTATGGGTACTTTTTTATTTAGATGGTCAGAAAAAGGAAAAATATGAATATAAAAATGGATTAAGAACAGGAGATACCTATAAGTTCTATCCGGATGGGTCTAATAAATTTGTTGGGCAGTTTGTGAATGATAGCCTTAATGGCCCTGCTAAATGGTGGTATGAGAATGGAAATGTAGAAATGGAAGGTTTCTTAAAAGATGATTTGCAAGATTCATCATGGGTTTTCTATTTTGAGAATGGTCAAAAGGGTAGTAAGGGAAACTTTGCTGAAGGTCAGATGAATGGTGAGTGGGATTATTGGTATGCCAAAGGTGGTGCTTTATGGAAGCGTGGTAATTATAAAATGGGAATAAAAAATGGATTATGGTCTACTTGGTTCGAAGATGGACAAAAGCTTCAGGAGGGTGATTATAAAGATGGAAAGGAATCAGGATTATGGCATAGTTGGTATGATAATGGACAAGCATTAGCAACGGGTAGTTTTAATCAAGGGTTATTGGATGGGAAATGGCTATCGTGGTTTAAAGATGGTACAAATAATTATGTATTTAATTATACAAATAATATTAAAAATGGTTCTGCAGTTCAGTATTTCTCAAATGGAAAAAAGAAATATGAAGGAGCATATAAAAAAGGAAAGAAGGATGGTAAATTCATGGAATGGTATATTACTGGTAATTTACGTGAGAAAGGGAAGTATGAACTAGGTTTGAAAGATGGTAAATGGGAGTTTTACGACAATAGAGGTAGATTGTATAAAAAACAAGGTTTTGAAGATGGAAAGCCTAGTGGTAAGTGGGTAGAGTATTATATTAGAGGTAATAAGAAAGCTGAAGGTGAGTATAATGGTGTTCTTAAAGATGGTGTTTGGTCGTATTGGGATAAGAAAGGTGATCTTGTGCTCAAACAAAGATATAATAATGGAAAAAAAGAAGAAATCTTGTTTGATATTAAATCAGGAGGATCTTTTCCAAGAAAATAGTTTGCTAAAATAGGAATTGAAATTATTGTAAAAATTAGAATATATTTATTAATTAAATGCGTAGTATCATAATCATATTTGTACTTTTTATAAGTATTTCAGTTTTGGGACAAAAAGCTGAGATTTATGGCAACGTATTTGATGAAAATGGAAAAGTTTTTGATCCAGCAGTAAATATAGCTCTTAAAGGAATTGCAGGAGGTACTACTACTGATAGAAAAGGAAATTACAAATTAAATATTCCTGCAAATAGTGAAATTATAGTGCAGTTTTCGCATGTAACACATAAGTCAAAGTATAAAACATTAAACCTTAAAGTAGGAGAGTCTATTCAGTTAAATATTATATTAGATGAATTAATTCAATTTGATACGGTAAATATTACAGCCAAACGACATGAATATACTGGAGTAACTCATATTGATCCTAAAGAAATTGAGGCAATCCCTTCTCCAAGTGGTGATGTAATTAGCGCTTTTGTTAAGCAAATCCCCGGTGTTTATTCTAATAATGAGATGAGTTCACAGTACTCAGTTCGTGGAGGTAATTTTGATGAAAACCTTGTTTATGTAAATGGAATTGAGATTCAGCGACCTATGTTGGTGAAATCAGGGCAGCAAGAGGGAATGAATTTTGCAAACGCTGACTTAGTTGATAATATTGAGTTTTCTGCTGGAGGTTTTTCTTCTTATTATGGTGATAAAATGTCTTCGGTAATGGATGTAACCTATAAACGACCAACTAAGTTTGGAGGGTCAGCATCTGCTAGTTTACTAGGGGGAAGTGTGCATTTAGAAGGCTCTGCTGCTAAAAATAGACTTCGATATTTAACTGGTATAAGATATAAAACTAATCAATATATACTAAGTGCATTGGATACGAAGGGTGATTACCATCCGAGCTTTACTGATATACAGCTCTTTGTTGCTTATGATATTACAGATGATTGGGAATTGAGTTTTTTAGGTAATTATGCAGTGAATAATTATGAAATTATACCTCAAACTCGTGAGACTAATTTTGGCACCATAATGGAAGCTCTTAGATTTACTGTATACTTTGATGGCAAGGAAGTGGATCGCTTTGTTAATTATATGGGTGCTTTAAATTTAAAGTATCATAATAATGAAACAAACTTAGATTTTACGGGTTCGGTTTATCGATCCATAGAAAGTGAAACCTACGATATACAAGGGCAGTATTGGTTAGATGTGTTACAGAATGACCTGGGGAAGGATGATTTTGGTGATGTTGCTTTTAATAAGGGTGTTGGAACTTATCTTAATCATGCCCGCAATGAACTAAATACATGGGTTGCTAGCATTCAGCATCGTGGTAGTAAAGGTAGTTTGCAGTGGGGTTTTAATTTGCGTAGAGATATTTTGAATGATCGTCTATCAGAATGGAAGATGATTGATTCAGCTGGCTTTAGTTTGCCACATCCTGATGATAATATTGGAAATGCAAACCCTAATTATTCTCCTAGCAACGAAATACATCTCACAGAAGTAATTAAAGGGAAGCAAAATTTAAATACAAATAGATTCTCTACTTATTTGATGAATGATTGGGTCTTTCAGAAAAATGGTTCAACTAGTATTTATAAACTTAATGCTGGTGCGAGATTAAATTATTGGGATTTTAGTAATGAATTGCTTTTTAGTCCAAGAATTTCTCTATTAATTAAGCCTGCAAAAAATAAGGATATTTCTTATAGAATTGCTACAGGTTTATATTCACAACCTCCATTTTATCGTGAGATGCGTTATCATAATGGTGATATAAACCATAATATAAAGGCTCAGAAGTCTGCTCATTTTGTAATGGGGACAGATTATGTTTTTCAAGCATGGAATCGTCCTTTTAAACTTACTGCCGAAGCATATGCAAAATATATGTGGGATCTTATTCCGTATGAAATGGAAGATGTTAGATTACGTTACTTTGCTGAGAATAATGCTATTGGTTATGCTGCAGGAGTAGATTTTAAGCTTCATGGCGAAATTGTAGAGCATGCCGATAGTTGGGTAGGAGTTTCGTTTATGCAAACTCAAGAAGATATTAAGGACGACTACTACTATGAATATTATAATGCTGCTGGAGAAAAGATAAGTTCGGGAATTACTGTTGATAATGTACCAGCAGATAGTGTCAAAGTGGAACCCGGTTTTATTCCACGTCCGACTGATCAGAGATTTGTATTTAATCTGTTCTTTCAAGATTATATTCCTGGTTACGAAAAGTTTAAAGTTCATCTTAATTTAGTTTATGCTACTGGTTTGCCCTATGGACCACCAACACATAAACGATATCAACAAACAAGGCGAATGCCTGCATATCGTAGAGTCGATATTGGGTTTTCGTGGCAGCTAATAGGGCATGAGACGGTTCTAAAGGCTAAAAATCCTTTACGAAATCTGAAATCGGCTTGGTTAAGTATTGAAGTGTTTAATCTATTGGAGATAAATAATACTTTATCATATATGTGGATTAGTGATGTTAATGGGAATTATTATTCAATACCTAATTATCTTACCTCGCGCCAAATTAATCTGCGTTTAAAAGTTGATTTTTAGAAATATACTTTTACATTATTAATCAAGTTTGATTTGCCTATACCTACCTTTGTTGAAGTTTTTAAACCAATACTATTTATATCTTCTCATCAATTCCTCCAAAACGCGCCATTTGTCACTCTATAAACTTCAAAACGCGCCAATAATCACAATAAAATCTTCAATATTTCTTTAAATATCTCATAAAATCATATAATTATTCG
>Ga0164318_10000486_pt1 | contig 30566 bp, 22 predicted proteins | sample GuaBasSedimGuay9_FD_113734 | JGI IMG/M metagenome (GOLD analysis project Ga0164318, IMG submission 113734) | Subseafloor sediment microbial communities from Guaymas Basin, Gulf of California, Mexico - Guay9, Core 4571-4, 0-3 cm | ecosystem: Environmental > Aquatic > Marine > Hydrothermal vents...
GCCCATCTGACAGTAGACCTGCCCGTAGAGGAGCTAGCCGCGCTGGATAGGGGTATTATCATCTCGCGCAGTTATTACTCTCTGGATGACAAGGAAACGCCCATCAACCAAGCGTCACGGGGCGACCTTTTGATGGGGAAGCTGACCATTGTGGTTACTAGCACGCGGCGTTATGTGATTATTAATGACCCGCTCCCGGCTGGGTTAGAGGCCGTGAACCAAGACCTAAAAACCAGCCCTCAGGAATCAATCCCAGACGATTATGGCTTTGAGGATATTGGTCTCTACGGCTGGGGATGGTGGTACTTTGACCACACCGAGCTGCGGGACGAGAAAGTCGTTATCTCGGCTGACTATCTCCCGGCGGGGACGTATACCTACACCTACCTGGTAAGGGCTAGCACGGTGGGCGAGTTCCATGTTATTCCACCTACGGCGCAGGAGTTCTATTTCCCCGAGGTTTATGGGCGCGGGGCGGGGAGTTTGTTTGTGGTGGTGGAGTGAATGGGACGCGGATAAAACTAGCACCAATATTTCGGAAGCATTCAAGACTTCCGAAGTATTGATTTTACACTTGCCTATAGCGCTTGCCTTGGAAGAGAATTCAGTTGCTAGACTAAGTAATTGTTTTTTTGGGTATAATGGAGTGAAAAATTTACACTCATTAGTAGGAGATACTATAAATGAAAGTTATTGATGAAGTAGAATTACCTATCACTATAACTCAGGAAGACTCTCTTTTTCAGAAATTACTTCCTATTGATCCATCTAGGACATGTGATTGTAAACCGACTCATATCAATTGTTTGACAGCTAAAGAATGGCTTAAATGCCAGATTGGGGTGTGGCAATTCAACTATGAGAAACGTGATGTTAGAGATAGAAAATTACATCCAGCTACTTTCCCTATTTCTGTTTCTAAAAGAATAATTAGTTTATTTACACATGAAGGTCAACTTGTTCTTGATCCTTTTGTTGGTAGTGGTACAACCTTGGTTGCTGCACAAGATTTAAACAGAAATGCCGTTGGTTTTGATTTACAGGAGGATTACATTAAATTATGTGAAAAGCGATTGGCCTCTAACAACTTTTTTAACCAAGCGCAGCAAATTGCTGTGCAAGATGATGCGTTAAATATCCCAAATTATTTTGAAGCAGAAAGTGTCAGTTTGATTTGGACTTCTCCACCTTATGCGAACTTACTGAATCGAAAACGTAAGAATAAATCTAGACGTGGCAATGAGCGCAAGAATGAACAATTTGATCAGATAGAGCAATATTCTCAGAATCCTCGTGATCTTGGCACAATGGAAGTTGAAGAATTTACCATTGCTATGGGGGATATTTTTGAACGCTTACTACCCTTATTGCATCCAAAGGCACATTGTGTTATTAACGTTCCTGATATGTGGTGGGAGAACAAGCGGATAACGCTTCATGTTGCTATTATAGAAGAATTGCGTAGACGAGGATATGAGCTTCGAAATACTATTATCTGGGATCGTACAAATATCGTTAATCGAATAGGCATTTTCGGGTGGCCCTCTAACTACATTACTATGGGGACTACCTTTGAATACCTGTTAGATTTTTGGCGTCCACCCAATTAATAAATGTTTTTTCACGCGGAGAACTATACATGAAAACATATACAAAAGAAACCTTGGTGAACGAATTACAAAAAATCCGCTCAATGGGCTGGATACCTAATGCTAGACCAGGAAACGATGGCGGGATTGGGAACACTTTAGAGGATTTACTTGGTATTGAAGAAAATAACCTCCCAATTCCAAATGCAAATGAATGGGAATTGAAATGTCAAAGGGAAAATACAACTTCCTTGGTTACCCTTTTTCATATGGAACCATCCCCGCGAGCGTTTAAATTTGTGCCAAACATTCTTTTACCTAATTTTGGTTGGCATCATAAGGAAGCAGGAAAAAAATATGGTTCCAAGGAAATGAGTTTTCGACAAACTATTAGCGGGGTATCATGGAGCGACCGTGGTTTTATGGCGATTGTAGATAGAGTGAATCGAAAAGTTTTAATATCTTTTGATAGTTCAAAGATTGATGATAAGCATGCCCATTGGCGTGATATGGTTAATGTAAAAACCGGATTAACCGAATTAAACCCCCAGCCTTATTGGGGATTTGATGATCTGGAGCATAAAGCTGGCACAAAACTCTTGAACTGTTTTTTTGTGCAAGCTGAAAGCAAAAGAGAAAAAGGGCAAACATTCTTTAGGTATTCAAATATCTCTATCTTGCAAAAGTTCAAATTAGAAGGCTTGTTGAAAGGTATAGAACAAGGATTTGTCTATATTGATTTCGATGCTCGAACAGGGCACAATCACGGAACCAAATTTAGGCTTCGAAGAAACAAATTCTCCGAGCTGTATGACACGGTAATAGAAATATGAAGTAGGTCGCCTCTCTCATCACTGCTGAATCGCAGTAGCACCCTCATAGGGAGTATAGATGTAAAACTGCCTAAATAGGCGAAGAGAAACTACAACGAATTTGGGGTAATGGATTTTTGTTTTTGTAATCTGTTTCTTTCTACATCCGCTGTAGTTTGGTTTTGTCTAAAAACAAGGAACACAACTCCTGGTTTTTAGATAAAAATGAAGAATGCGCCTCCTGGTTTTCAGTTAAAGCCACAACGAATTTAGAGCAGTCGCTTTTTGCGCTTATAATCCCCTTTTCTCTATCTACTTGCCATTTGGAGCGTTGTAATACATATTAATTGTCTATACATCAACCAGGAGGTACTCCATGAGACAATCAAAATTATTCAAAAATGAGGGAAGCCAAGCCATCAGGCTGCCAAAAGAGTTTCAATTTGCTGGAACACAGGGACTGGTCAAGAAAACAAAAGAATGTGCTTTACCGCTCCCCCTCCCAGAAACATGGCAAGTGCTTTTTGACAGCGTGGAACAATTTTCAGGCGATTTTATAAATCAACGCAAACAACCAGACACGCAAGAACGCAAAGGACTTTTTGAACGAATTATCCCCTCCCCATGAAACGCATCCACTCCATCGACATCCTCCGCGCCCTCGCCATCGTCTGGATGATTCAAATCCACTTTGTAGATAACCTTGGCCATTGGGCAGAACACGACACGCTCATTTATGCCATCACAGGCTGGGTAGGCATTGTGCCCGCGCCGCTGTTCACCTTTTTAGCGGGCGTTAGCCTCTTTATTTCGCTAAGCAAATACCCGCCCGAAACGGGACGCCGCCAAACGCTCCGGCGCGGGCTGGTAATTTTCGCCATTGGGCTGCTACACAACCTCGTCAACTGGGGCGCGGAATCCCTTTTCGATTGGGACATCCTCACCCTCATCGGCAGCGCACTAATCATCGTTTACGGATTGCAACACGTTAGTTTGGCCGGCATTCTCGCCATTATTCTGGGGGTATTCGCCTTTAGCCCTGCCCTGCGCGGAATGACGGGCTATAATCTGCATTGGAATTTCATCCTCCGCGAATATATCCACAATTTCACACTCAAAGATTTGTTTTTGGGATGGCTTCTTCAGGGATTTTTCCCCATTTTCCCCTGGATTGTTTTCCCCCTGGCGGGATACGCAACTGGACGCGCGATTCTCGGCGCAAGCGATTCCCAGCGTCAACGTACTTGCGCCCAGAGGGTTGTGGTGGTTGGTATTCTACTTGCGTTTTGCGGCGCCCTGGGCGTTTGGGGATACACAAACTATGGCTATACCTTGCTTGCTGGCTGGCGTGACTATTTTTCCCCCATCACCTTTTACCCTGCCAGCACAACTTATTTGCTAATTTTGTTGGGTATTTGTCTTACAGCTTTTGCGGGGTTATGGCTGCTGCTAGATTCCTCACCGCAGAGCGTGACGCGAGCCAAATGGGAGCGAAGCTGTTTGTTCACCGCTGTTCAGCGCTATAGCCGCTACTCGCTCAGTGTCTACATCATCCATCACAGTGTTCACCTTTGGCCTCTCTACCTGGCTGGGTGGTTGCGTGCCAGCGATCGCTGGTATTATTATACAGACGCAATCCCCGTTTGGGGTGCTATTATTCTTTGGGGGACGTTTATTGCCGCTTTTTACTATGTCATTGCCCAATGGGAGAAAATTAACGGGCGATACAGTTTCGAATGGGCAATTGCCCGCATAGTTAAGGGATAAGCCAAAAATCATCTACTTTTGTAGTCGCGACAGTATTGGGCGCGCGCCAGGCTGTCAAACCACGCTCAAACGAAAATGCTTGTAATTTGTCCAAATTGCCTACATTGCTTAAATCCGTAGAGCCAATTAATGTCTCATCGAGCAAGCAAGACAATGTGCCCGTTTCGGAGTCAACCTCCATTAGGTATGTATACCAAACGTCAGTTTCTATCCCCAATGATGAATAATATTCCTCAAGTACCTCGCCATTTGCCGAGATATGGGCAACCCAAAATCCAGCCACAATTTCGTTATCGGACACTTCGGGTCCGCAAAGCCCGTACCAATAGTTGTCATTAGCAAGGTCTACGCTGTACATAAGGCTCTGGCCAACACTATTGCTATTAGGGTCGCCAGCATAGAGCATTTTTGCTTCAATGTTTTCGAGATCTGAAAATTTAACGCTTTCTGGTTGTCCTACGAGTATATCGCAGGTGTCAATCTCGTAATCGACCATATTGTTTGTGATGACCAATATGCCCTCGTCCTGAATGATGGAACAAGCATCATCCATGGCTGTTCGCCAGATGCGGGTATTCACCGTTCCATCGTAGTCGCTATTATTGAAATCATCATATAAAACAGGGATTGCCGCCTTTGCGCTAGGAGGCACGGTGGGCGTGGAGGCTTCGTTTGGCGAATTGCCCCAAAATATTATCCCCAGAAAAATTGCAATTACAACTAGGGCGGTCACTCCGATGCCGCCAATTATCAGTTTCAGTGAGGGAGTGGGAGGTGCAGCTTGGATGGTTGCGCTTGGTGAAACGGGAGTGAAGTTTTCATCCGTTGGCAAAATAGCTTTGGATGCCAAATTCTCGCGTACCTCGGCGGTGAGGATGCTTAACGTTGGCGACTCGGCGGTTACGTTGCTCTGTTGCACGGCTTCGGTTAGCGCTTCAGCCATCTCGTTAGCGGTTTGATAGCGGTCAGCCGGCTTTTTTGAAAGTGCCTTGAGAATAACAAGCTGCACTTCCTCCGGTACGTGGGGATTGACGTCTCTTGGCAGTGGCAAAGGGTTGTGAATATGAGCCATCACTACCGCCATTGGAGTCTCAGCTTGGAATGGCGGTTGCCCGGTGGCCATTTCGTATAGAATAACGCCCGCGGCGTAAATATCCGTGCGCCCGTCCACTTCCCCGCCAACACTTTGTTCGGGAGCCATGTACAGCGGCGTGCCCATCACGGCTCCACTGACGGTCAACTCAGAAGAACTTTCAAGGACTTTGGCGAATCCGAAATCGGTTAGATATACCGTTCCCTCATCGTCAATCATGGTGTTAGACGGTTTCACATCTCTATGCACAATGCCTTGCCGGTGAGCGTAGTCTAGCCCCGCGCAAATTTGACGCATAATATTGGCTATTTCAGGAAGCGTTAGTTTTCCCGCAGCCAAAACATCTTGGAGCGTGCCACCGTTAAGATAACGCATGGCCATATAAGTGATGCCAGCATCTTCGCCGAAATCAAATACAGGAAGAATGTTTGTGTGCTCTAACCGCGCGATAATGCGTGCCTCTTGAATGAATCGCTGAGTAAAACTAGAGTCTCGGGTATGGTAAAGGGGTAAAACTTTTAGTGCGACATAACGATCCATTGAAGCCTGATAGGCTTTGTAAACAGTTGCCATGCCGCCCTGACCAATTTGCGAAATAATGCGGTAAGCACCGAGCATCATACCTTCTTTATTGTCAGTCATCTATTTCCTTATTTGTCATTTTTGAGAGATTGCTTGAGAGCCAGCTCAAATACGCGAAAAAGCTTTTTTGATTGCTTTCCAGTAGGCTATAATATTAACACTCAAGAGATACTACGCCAAGGGAAAAATGAGTCAGGGCGATTCCCCCCTCTTTTTTGCGAGTGACATGACAATCAGGCAGAGCGACATTCAACTCTGATCAACCGAAAGCACTACAAACTGATTCTTTCCTTTTTCTTTTGCTTGATACATGGCCTGGTCAGCCACTTGCATCAGTCTATTCAGCGAAATTTGACCCTTTCCTCCATATTCAACCATACCCAAGCTGATGGTCAAAGAGATATTCTTGCCATCCGCATCAAAAATAAGTTCGCTAATCGATTGGCATAGTCGTTTAGCAACTTTGATTGCTGTGTTTGAATCGGTTTGCGGTAAAAGGATGATAAATTCATCTCCTCCGTACCTGCCAATTGAATCAAATTTCCGTAAGTTGTCTTGGCATATCTTGGTAATCTTTATGAGGATTGCATCCCCCATCGCGTGCCCATGCAGGTCATTAAAAGATTTAAAATTATCAATGTCGAACATCATAATTGCTAGTGGTATATGGTGTCTTTGCGCTCTATCTAGTTCATTTTGTAAAAGCTGAAAGAAATATCGGCGATTATACACATTGGTCAGAGGATCGCTTATTGCCAATAGCTTTGTTTCTCTAAATAACCTGCGATGTTCTGTTGTATCGCTTATTGTTATTAATCTGCCAATTATTTGCTCTCTGCGGTTCTTAATTGGGATAAGCGTCATTTCATAGTAGTATGTTGTACCAGTTTCTTCGATTTTTTGCTCGATTTGGGTTGAATACACATCCTGTACAATGTTTAAATTCTTCCAAAACCACAATATGTCTTCTGCTGGTTTCCCAATTGCTTCATCTGGAGTAGTATTAGTGAATTGGTGTGCACTAGCATTCATGACAGTCACCCGATTTTGGATATCCAAAACGATGACTCCAGATGTTAAATTTTCAACAATCACGTCATATGCCATCGGCACTAAATCGAACAGTCGATAATAAAATAACGCCCAGCCAATTAGCAAACCGGAAATACTAAATGCCACTGGTGCGAAGTTGAAATTCGGAATTGGGGTTACATCTATTATGTACAATCCATCCACAATTAAGGGAATAAAGAGGCTGAACAGCAGAACTGTTATCTGATGTCGGAATGGTTTTTGAGAAGACGCCCATGTCCAAATTAATACACCAATTGATAAAAAATAGCCAATATAGGGCATTGGTACATGTATATAGTAAAACCAGGGACCGTAATCATTAACCAAAATAGAAAAAAGTTCAGTTCCAATATCCACCCACGGATTTTGTCTAAACCAATGATGGAGATCGTTCGTCCAGATTACTACGTTTGTCGCGACAGCAAAAATTCCTAAAACGAACACAAAATATTTAAGCCTTTTTCCGCGTCCAGTAAAACTAATAACCAAAATCAAAAACAAAAAAGGAATAAATGTGATACCCAGGAATTGTATATTTGCCCAAAAGATTTTTGTCTCTAATTCCACCCCCATGATCTCGAAGATAAAGCCTGTAGACCAGACAAATAACGCAGTAAGCAGGCCCAAAAAAGTACGAGCCGTTGACTCATGACGATAGCGTAAAGTGAATACCCATAAAATGGTGAGGATAATAGAAGAAACAATGAGCGGCCAAACGTGCGTGGTGAATTCAATGGTCATGTTTTCCAACAGTTTACATCAGCGGTGGGCGGGGGACTTGTTTTGGGGGGCGAAGCTATGTTGAGTTTATTGTAGTCAGAAAGCAGTTCTTCGTCTAGCCCCATGCGTGCTCTCTTGCCCTCCTGCTTTATTCATTCCCCTTCGCTTTGACCGTAAAATGAATCCGCTCGCTGGAGATTTTTTCTCCCTCTAGCGTGAGTGCCTCTGCCCAAGCCTGGTGCTCTCCCGTCTGGGCGGGCCACCAAGTTTCGTAGGGGGCTGCGCTGAGAGTGGCGATAATTTCCCCATCCACCCCCAAGGTGATTTCTGCGGCGTCCACTTGGCTGATGGCCTCAATGTGGATGCGTTGCGTTTCTTGGGGAACATCCGAGGAGAGGTAGTAGACCGTGTTGGGGCCGGGAGACGCCAAAAAGAGGGGGTGTTCCGTGTTGCCGGCGATGGGGGGTTGCAAATCGCTGAAGAGAATGATGCCCTCCCCCCGCGCCCAACCCCGCGCCTCGACCGGTAAATCCAGCACCACCTGCGCTCGCCGAAATTCCAGGGGCGTGCCTTCATCAGCCAGCAGGCCGGTGCGAACATCTAACACTACTTCTCTATACAGTGTGTCATGTGTGTTGGGCTGCGTGCCCTCGATGAACCACTCTAAACGTTGGTACGGGCAAGCGTCCGTGGGGAGCAGGCCGGAGAGGGTGCAGACCCTGACGCGCACCATCCCCGCTGGAAGCTTGAATTCTGTTTCGGGGACGCCGCTGAGCACGGTACGGATGAATTGATGCCAGATGGGAGCCGCTCCGCTGAGGCCGTCTACATTGATCATGGGTTCGTGATTGGCATTCCCCACCCATACGCCTACAACCAACTCTGGCGTGTAGCCCACAGTCCAGTTGTCGTGGAAGTTGGAGGTGGTGCCCGTTTTTACGGCGGCGGGTCTGTCGAGGAGCAATGCGCTGTGGGGGCCAAATCCCGGCGTGCGGGCTGAGTTATCGCTCAAAATATCCGAAACAAGCCAGGCCACGCGCTCATCCAAAACGCGCACCTGCCCCAGGGATGGGGCTTCGTAAAGAATATCCCCCGCTTCATCGAAAATGCGAGAAATGCTGTAAGGCGCGAGACGATAGCCGCCATTAGAAAATGCTCCGTAAGCGGCTGTAAGCTCCAAGAGAGAAACCTCTCCGCCGCCCAAAGCAACGGACAAATCGCTTTCTTCGGGCGTCACGCGCGTTAAAATGCCTAAATTTGCGCTTAGGGCGTAGAAATTTTGCAGCCCAACATGCTCCAGCGTAGCCACGGCGGGGATGTTGAACGAAGACGCCAGCGCCTCGCGGATGAGCACCGGGCCGTGGAAGCGGTTATCGTAATTTTTGGGCGCATAAGATTTACCATCGTGGAGGGCAAAGTTGCGGGGCACATCTAATATCATTGTGGCCGGCGTCCACGGGGCGGCTTGGGCGGGGTCAAAGGCGGCGGCGTAAATAAGGGGCTTGAGCGCGGAGCCGGGCTGGCGGGGGGCGAGGGTCATATTGACCGCGCCGGAAATATCCTCCGCGAAGTAGTCGGGACTGCCCACCATGGCGCGAATGGCTCCGGTGTGCGTATCTATGGCCGCTAAGGCGGCGTTGTGGACGTTGTGCCCCAGGCCGCTCATGTCTTTTTGGATGGTTTCTAAGTGTTGGTTGATGGCGCGTTCGGCGTGGTGCTGCCAGTTGAGGTCTAGGGTGGTGCGCACAATGATGGAGCTTGCCAGCTCCTCGGGGGTGAGCAAACTATCCAGTTGGGCGCGTACCCACAGGACGAAATGCGGGGCTTCCATGGGGTAGGGGGCGGTTGAGAATGTCAGTGGTTCGCCCTCGGCTAGCTCCCGTTCTTGGGCAGTGATAAAGCCCGCTTTTTCCATGAGGCCTAGAACAACTTTTTGGCGTTCCTGGGCAGTTTCAGGGTTGAGAAAGGGGTTATAAAGTGAGGGCGCTTGGGGAAGTCCGGCCAGCAACGCGCTCTCGGCTAGGTCTAGCTCGGCGGCGGGTTTGCCAAAGTAGGTTTGGGCGGCGGCTTCAACGCCGTATGACAATCCCCCGTAGTAGCTTTGGTTGAGGTAGAGGGCTAGGATTTCGTCTTTGGAGTAACGGCGCGTCAATTGCCAGGCCAGCACGCTCTCACGCAATTTGCGGCGGATGGTGTTCTCGAAGCGTTCTTCAACGCTAAAAAGCAGGGTGCGCGCCACTTGCTGGGTGATGGTGCTCCCCCCGGCCAAAACCTCGCCCCCGCGCAGGTTGATCCAAAAGGCGCGCGCTATTCCCCAAAGGTCTACGCCCGGATGTTGGTAGAAGTTGCGGTCTTCGGTGGCGATGGTGGCGTCCCTGAGGTGGGGGGAGACGTTTTCCAGGGATAGAACGGCGTGCCGTCCCCCTTCCGCGCTGAGAGATTCGTAGAGCAAAGTTCCGTGGCGGTCTTCAATGCGGACGCTAGGCGCGTTGAGCCGATAGGGGAGGGTGGCTACGTCTGGGAGGTCGGCGAAGAGCCAGAGGGAGAGGAGGAGTATGAGGGTTGTGAGGATGATGATGAGGGTTATTTTTTGTTTCATGGGGTTCCTAGACCCGACAGGTTTTTAAAACCTGTCGGTCTTAATGATTCTCCTTCACATAAGCCTTCAAATACTCCCCCGTATAAGAATTAGGATTAGCGCAAATCTCCTCTGGAGTACCAATCGCAATCACCTCACCGCCCGCCTCGCCACCCTCTGGGCCTAGGTCAATAATATAATCGGCTACTTTGACAATGTCCATATTATGCTCAATGATCAAGACCGAGTTCCCCTCATCTACCAAGCGTTGGAGTACCTCTATTAACTTGTGCACATCCGCCGCGTGAAGCCCCACTGAAGGCTCATCCAGGACGTATAGCGTAGAGCCGGTAGACCGCTTGGCCAACTCCCGTGAGAGCTTAATGCGTTGGGCCTCGCCGCCAGACAAAGTAGTAGAGGACTGTCCGAGCCGAATATATCCCAGGCCAACATCTTTCAAAGTTTGCAGACGATCTACCATGGGCGTAAAAGCCTCAAAAACCTCGGCGGCGGTGTCCACGGTCATATCTAACACATCGGCAATAGAATAGCCTTTAAAGCGCACCTGAAGCGTTTCGCGGTTATACCGTGTCCCGTGGCAGACATCGCAAGGTACATACACATCTGGCAAAAACTGCATTTCAATTCTCAACTGCCCTTGCCCGGCACAAGCCTCGCAGCGCCCACCATGCACATTGAACGAAAAACGCCCTTTACCGTAACCTCTAATTTTACTTTCGGGAAGCTCGGCAAACAAATCTCGGATATAGTTAAACAGCTTGGTATACGTGCCCGGATTAGAGCGCGGCGTGCGGCCAATGGGAGATTGGTCAATATTGACAATTTTATCGATGAACTCTAAGCCCTGTATCTTGTCGTAATCTCCCGGATGCACGTTGGAGTTATTGATTTCACGTGCCAAGGCTTTGTAGATAGTCTCTACCAATAAGGTGGATTTTCCAGACCCCGAAACGCCGGTTATGCAAACCAACTTTCCCAGGGGGATAGAGACATCAACGTTTTTGAGGTTGTGCTGGCGTGCGCCAAAAACCTTGAGCGATTTGCCATTCCCCAGGCGGCGTTCCGCGGGGATTGGAACCTGGCGTCTCCCCGATAAATACGCGCCCGTCAGAGATGTGGGGTGGGCCAGGATGTCTTCCACCGTGCCAGCTGCAACCACCTCCCCGCCATGTTCGCCCGCGCCGGGGCCTAAGTCTAGAATCCAATCGGCGGTGTAAATGGTTTCGGTATCGTGCTCCACAACCATGACCGTGTTGCCCAAATCGCGCAATTCCTCTAGGGTGTGCAATAAACGCCCGTTGTCGCGGGGGTGGAGGCCAATTGAGGGTTCGTCCAATACGTACAGCACTCCCATCAGGTGCGAGCCAATCTGCGTAGCCAGGCGAATGCGCTGGGCTTCTCCCCCCGACAGGGTCCCAGCCGAACGGTTGAGGGTCAGGTAATCCAGCCCCACATTTACTAAAAAGCCCAAACGTTCTTTGATTTCACGAAGTACGCGCTGCGCTATTTTTTGCTGGCGGTCGTTTAGAGGGGTATTTGCGCCTTCTAGCCCGCACACCCATTCTAAGACGCGGCGAATGGGTAAAACCGAAACTTGGGTGATGTTCCAGCCGTCAATGGTAACGGCAAGGGCTTCGGGGCGGAGGCGGGCGCCGTTGCAGCCCGGACAAGGCTGGTTGTTCATAAAATCCATAATGCGTTGCCGCATATATTTGGAATTTGTTTCTCTGAAGCGGCGTTCTAGGTTGTTTATTATCCCCTCGTAAACCCTCATAAAAGTGTACTCTCTTCCTTCTTTGTTTTTGTAATGAACTGTAACCTCTTTGCCTTTTGTGCCGTATAAGAGTATGTTTAAATCATCTGGGGATAAATCTTTAACCGGGGTGTGGAGGTCAATCCCGCACGAGTCGGCGGCCCCTACCAAGGCTTGCCAATAGTAGCCGCCTTGTTTGCGAGGGCCTCCCCACTCTGCAGCTTTGACTGCGCCCTCCATGATAGACAGGTTTCTGTCTGGGATGAGGATATTGACGTCAATTTCTAGCTTTGTTCCAATTCCTTCGCAAACGGGGCAGGCTCCGTGCGGGGTGTTGAATGAGAATGTGCGGGGTTCAATTTTGGGGAGACTGATGCCGCAGGTTGGGCACGATAGATGTTCAGAGAAATTGATTTCTTTGGGTTTGTCGAGATCTGTAACGTCTAGCAGCGTGAGGTAGCCATCTCCGAATTTGAGGGCGGTTTCTACAGAATCGGTTAGACGAGTGCGGAAGTTCTTTTGGTCTACGGGGTCTTCGGATTTGTGAATGATGAGACGGTCAACTACGGCTTCTATGGTGTGGGCTTTGTAACGCTCAAGTTGGATGTCTTCTTCAAGCCGCCGAATTTTTCCGTCAATCCGCGCGCGCACAAAACCGGATTTTTGGATCTCTTCTAAGAAGCCCTCGTGCTCGCCTTTGCGTCCCTTGACCAAGGGCGACAGAATATTGAAGCGAGTTCCCTCTGGCATTTTTTCAATTATATCTACAATCTCTTGCGCCGATTGAGTGGTGACTTCGCGCCCGCATTGCGGGCAATGAGGGATTCCTATGCGGGCAAACATAAGGCGCAGGTAATCGGAAATTTCGGTCACAGTTCCCACCGTGGAGCGGGGGTTTTGAGACGTTCTTCTTTGGTCAATGGAAACAGCTGGAGAAAGGCCTTCAATATAATCTACATCTGGTTTGTCCATTTGTCCCAAAAATTGCCGAGCGTAAGAGGATAAGGATTCCACGTAGCGGCGTTGTCCTTCGGCAAAAATGGTGTCAAAAGCTAAAGATGATTTTCCAGAGCCAGACAATCCAGTGATGACCACAAATTTATCACGGGGGATTTCTACAGTAATATTTTTTAGATTATGAACGCGAGCGCCAACAACTTTGATTGATTTTTGGGACATGGTTTTTAAGAGGGGGCAGAGGGGCAAAGGAGACAAGGGGAACAGAAGAAACAAAGGGGAGCTAAGTGTGCGCGATATTATAGCACAAATGTTTCATTATTTTTCTTAACTTCGCCATTATAATAATAAATTTTGGTAGTTAACGTGTAAGATGCGTCTTAAATGAATTTGATGGTAGACTATATGTGGCAAGATATTGTATAATTCTTTGGTAATCCATTTTGAGCGTTGATAAATCAACTAGCGAATGAACTCATTCAAAGAATACGCTCAAAGGCAAATGGACTAGAGATTAAGTATGCAAAATATAAGATGAAGTTAGTCAATTCTAACTATTGGGAGGCTGAATGGAAATAACTTGGCATGGACATTCTTGTTTTCAGTTAAAGGAACGAGGAAAGGCGGTTGTTGTAACTGATCCTTATGATCATAAAGCAATTGGCTATCATGAACTCGATTTATCAGCGGATATTATCACAATTAGCCACGATAATCCTGGGCATAATTACGCGCAGGTTATAAAAAAGCGCAAATCTAAACAACATATTCTATCGGGGCCTGGAGAATATGAAATTGGCGAAGTATTTATCACCGCTTTCCGCACTAATGGCAAAAAGAAACACCCTAAAGATGAAATACGCAATCACATGTTCGTTTTTGAATATGAGGGAGTGCTAATAGCTCATCTTGGAAACCTAAAACACGTTCCGAGCCAATCAGACGTGAAATCTATCGCCGGAGACATCCAAGTGGCGTTAGTGCCTGTCGGGGGAGGAAGCAGCCTGAATTCTTCTCAGGCCGTAGAGGTGATACGCATTTTAGAGCCTACCTACGCCATTCCCATGCACTACAAAACCCCCGAATGCAAAGTAGATTTAGACCCCCTGAGCAAGTTCACAAAAGAAATGGGGTTAGAAAAGATTGAACCGCGTCCTTTCTTGAGCGTTACCAGCACCAAATCATCTAGTGAGACAACTGTTGTTGTCTTAGAATACGAACACTCATAATCAGATGCAATATAAGGAAACGATTATGCCTGTAAAACTATTGATGACATGGGATATTTTGCCTAACCGAGAACAAGAATATTTTGAGTTTGTGGTTAGCGAATTTATTCCCCAAATCAAAAAGCTTGGCATAAGACCAGTAGATGCTTGGTATACCATGTATGGCCCACCACCGCAAATAATGGTCACGGCCAAAGCGGAAAGTCAAAACTTATTAGAAGCGGCAATGGACACAGGCGAATGGAGCAGACTGGTTAATGACCTTGTTACCTTTGTAGATAACTTTGCCTATAAAATCATTCCCGCACGCCCTGGATTTCAGCTTTAGCTTCCCCGCAGGTGAAACGCGCTTTGAAAGTGCATTGCGTTTGCTCACCTGCTTCATCTTTATACCCATCCCCACTATGACTCTAATTGTAGACGCTCACCAAGACCTTGCTTGGAATATGGTAACTTTCGGACGCGATTATAGCCTCGCTGCCCACGAAACTCGCCAACGTGAAGTTGGGGGATCCGCGCCAAAAATCAACGGCCAAACCTTATTGGGATGGCCTGACTATCAAAAAGGGAAAGTGGCCATTGTTTTCTCCACGCTCTTTGTCGCGCCCATCAAAGCCGCAAGAGGTCAATGGGATGTGCAATATTACGCCACTCCCGACCAGGCTCACCAAAAATACCTTGACCAAGTGGATGCCTATTACCGTCTCTGTGACGAACACCCTGAAAAATTCCGCCTCATTCTCAACAAATCAGACATGGAAATTGTTTTAAAGTCGTGGGAAGGAAACGCGTCCGCCCCGCTTGTAGGATTGGTGATTCTGATGGAAGGCGCAGAGGGGGTGCGCTCTCCCGGCGAATTGGCCTTATGGCAGAAGAAGGGCGTTCGGCTAATAGGCCCGGCTTGGGCGGGGACACGGTTTTGTGGCGGGACTGGCGAACCGGGCGGGCTAACCCCAGAGGGATACGAACTCCTAGACGGCATGGCCGACTTCAACATCACCCTAGATATTAGCCACATGGATGAACGAGCCGCGCTTGAAGCCTTAGATTATTATCCCGGCTCAATTGTTGCCTCGCACGCTAACGCCAAGGCGCTTTTGAAAAATTCTTCCAGCAATCGCCATCTCACCGACCGCGTCATCCAAGGCCTTATGGAGCGTGACGCAATTATTGGTGTTGTTCCCCATAATCGCTTCTTGAAAGATGGCTGGAATTTCAGTGATAGTCGTTCCGAAGTGACTCTGGCAGAGCACGTTGTTGCCCAAATTGACCATATTTGTCAAATTGCTGGCAATGCAAAACATGTAGGAATTGGGAGCGACTTCGATGGAGGATTTGGCCTCTCTGGAGTCCCAGCCGAAATAGACACCATAGCCGATTTACAAAAATTAGGGCCTATCCTGGCTCAAAAAGGTTATACAGAAGAAGATGTTAAAGCTATTTTGGGCGGAAACTGGATTGCGTACCTAAAAGAAACCCTGCCCTAAGAGTAATTATTTATGAAACAATCAAAATCTCAATCACTAAAAAAAGGGGTTCGCGTGGGGTTGCTTATTGCCGCGTTGGGATTCCTTATTTTTATATTAGGAGTTGAGCCAGACCTCTTTCGTTTGAACCGTAGTCCAGTTATTGGCTTTGCTCAGATTACTGTTCTTTCATTTGGACTGGCTATTATGTGTCTTGGGGGATACATTAGCCTGAACGCCAGCCGGCCCGCCGCGCATGAACGGAGTCTTGTCGAAGATGTTGGGCTTCGATTAGTAGCAACGGGGTACTTGGTTTCATTCATCTCGGCGTTAGCAGATGTTTTTGGGTTAGGCACTCAATCTTGGCCCGCGCTTCCCTTTTTAGGGCCTTCTCAAGCTATAGGCGTTATGGCCGGAGAAATCCTCATTGCCATAGGCTTTATAATGTTCATTCCCAAACGGAACGATTCTTAATAACCTTTTGGCGAATACCCCTCAGAAACTATATTTTGGAGGATGTGAAATGTCTCAACTGAACAATTCAACGGAAACTAAGAAACGTGAACAATACTTCAATCCTGAGAGAGTAGAAAAGATAAAGCCGCTTTTTTGGCAAGGAAAATCCCTTAACGCGTTTTGGACAATAGGAAGCGTGTTCTCCATACTGACGAACATCATCCTCATTGTGATCCTCGTCGTTTTAGGACGAAAGCTATTTGCCATCAAGAGCATCATTAATGACCAACTTCTATATGGGCTAGCGGCCAACTTTGAGAAAATGGACCAAGCCAATATAAGCACCACCATAAATGTACAGGATGAAATTCAAGTTGCGTTTGAGCTTCCACTACAAACAAACACCTCTGTTGTCTTAACCAGTGATGTTCCGCTGATTGCCAATTTAGAAATCTTTGGCTTGAACCCCGCGGTTAACATTACTCTTAAAAAAGGAACCGTATTACCAATCTCTTTAGATATATTGGTTCCCGTAGATACAATGGTTCCCATAAATTTAACAGTTCCTGTAGATATTCCTCTTAATGAGACAGAATTGCACGAACCTTTTGTTGGCCTTCAGGAAGTTGTAAATCCTTATCAAGTTCTATTAGGCTCTACGCCAGACTCTTGGCAAGAGATTGAGCTGTGTACATCCATCCCCGGATGCGAAAAACTATTAATGCCCTAAGTTTTCAGGATGGGCAAAATAGAGCGCGTGGTTGGGAAAGTGGCACGAAAAATGGCTCAAAATGCTGTTGGGTATGGCGGCCATAGCAAATTGAAACCACTTTCCCTTGGGCTTTATATACCGTTGGTAAATGAAAATTGGGGGATAGCGATCACTTATGTTCAGCCATGATATTTGGCATTCATTCCCGCATTTCACAATCGGAGCGTAAATATTTTTAGGAATTACAAATATATTTCTATGATAAAGAAATTTTTTCGTTGGTCACGAATAATATTTGCGTTACTAATTCTGATAGCGTTTTTGTGCCGATCTGCGCTGAACCCCGCTAGCTTCACAGAGCAAGTTCGTGTTTATTCTCGTCCGCTAGAGTTCGACTATTTTTCTTGGATGGTTGGCGCGATGTGGAATAAGGTTGAGCAATTCTCTTTGGGCGCAGAGCGATATATTTCTCCTGACGATGGCAGCCAATTCCTTTTGGATTATTTAGATTTAGTTGAGCAGATTTTTCGACTTGAAAACGAATTTCGGAATATTTATGGTGATCCCAATGTGGAAGACCCAGAGAGCGTGGCGGCAGACGTGAAAGTTCAATTAGAAGAGAAGCGTGCTCACCGCCAGGAGATGGCACCACTTGTAGAGGAGCTGCTTCAACGCCAAATTAACGCCTCTCTCGCCGATTTGGGTCTCACACGCGGGGGGCAGAGCGTTCCTCCCGTTCTTTACCAATCCATTCACAATTCCTACACATTAATTATTTCTCCACGGGATGAAATACGTACAACTCTTAACATTGCGCTCATCCCAGATTTAACGTTAGAGGAAGTTATTGCGTTGGAAGAAAATATTGAAGAGAATTTTGATGTTTCTGCCTTGGTAACCGGAATAGGGGGGATGGGCATGTACCCATCTATGGTTGTTGAGACCACCTCTTTGCACTGGCTGATATTTGTTGTGTCTCACGAATGGACACATAATTACCTGACTCTTCGGCCTCTTGGAATGCATTATTCAGCCAGCCCTACGTTAACGAGCATAAACGAAACTGTAGCTGATTTATCTGGTTACGCGGTGCGTGATGCCGTTTTGGAGCGTTTTTACCCCGAACATGTTCGCGTATCGGCAGCAGAAGAAATAGCTAAAAATACCGCTGAGAAAGAGTTTTTAGATGCTTTTATAGAAATGTCCAAACCCCATTTTTTTAATTTTGGACACGAGATGCACAAGACACGCGTGGTCGTTGACCGGATGCTCGCGGATGGAGAAATTGAAGAAGCCGAAGCCTATATGGAAGAGCGCAGGCAATTCTTTTGGGAAAATGGTTACCGTATCCGAAAACTTAACCAAGCGTATTTTGCGTTTCATGGATCGTATGCCGCTTCTCCCGGCGGCGCGGTAAGCGCGAGTGGCAACACCCTAGGTGATAACATGCGCAGCTTGCAAGAGGCTATGCCATCTTATGCCAGCTTTATGAAAAAAGTGGCTTGGATGTGGAGAGTGGATCAATTTGAGCAAGCTTTTAAAGAGTATTTGAACAAATAAATTTGATAATTTGTACGTTGTTCAAGTCTATTTTTTGGATTTTAGTTGGAGAAACTATGCGTAACCGAATAATGATTGCTGTATTTTTTTTAATGATTTTATTGCTGACCGCTTGTGCGGGCGACTCTACCCCCGTGGCTGAACCACAAACCGCACCTCTTGCCACTCCTCCGGCGATTGCCCATCCTCCCACCGCAACAGTGGAAGAAGCCCTTACCCCTATAACAAATGCAATTTGTGTCGCAGAAGCCCCTAACCCTACTCCCCCCGCCGAGATCGTTGAAATTTTCTCCCCTCAAGAAGAAGATTGGTCTAAAGGCCCAGAAGATGCGGCAGTGACTATTGTGGAATACGCCGATTTTCAATGTCCTTATTGCGCAACAGCAGGGCCAGTTTTGCTTGAGCTTCAATCCCTATATCCTAATGATGTGCGTTTTATTTATCGCCATTTCCCCTTGCTCGCAATGCACGATAAATCAATTCTGGCAGCTCAGGCAGCCGAAGCCGCTGGTTTACAAGGTGAGTTTTGGGGTATGCACGACCTTCTTTACGCAAAACAGGCAGAATGGGGGCGTCTTTCCATAGAAGATTTTAAAACTTGGGTAATTGAACAAACTGAAACATTAGATATAAACAGCGAGCAGTTCACAGAAGATTTTGAAAGTGAAGAAATCACCCAGAAAGCTCAAGAAACTTGGGAAAAAGGTCAGGAAATTGGGTTTCCTGGAACACCTTTCATCATGATCAATTACCAACAATTTAAATCACAGCCCAAACTTGAAATATTGACTGCCATTGTAGAAATGATCAAACTGGAAAAACGACAATTCACTCAATGCCCTCCCATGACCATTGACCCCGAAAACACATATATTGCCACGCTAGAAACCGAGAAAGGCAATATAACCATTGAACTTTTCCCCGATGTGGCCCCTATGGCGGTAAACAGCTTCATTTTCTTAGCCGAGAATGGCTGGTTTGACGACATCACATTCCATCGCGTAATTCCAGACTTTGTAGCCCAAACTGGAGACCCTGCTGGGACAGGCTACGGCTCCCCAGGCTATTCCTTTGGCATTGAAACCGATTCGAGTTTGACCTTTGATAGAGCTGGATTGGTAGCTATGGCAAATTCTGGCCCAGACGCCAATGGGAGCCAATTTTTCATTACCTATGCCCCTGCTCCAAACCTGAATGGCGGTTATACTATTTTCGGCGAAGTCATCGAAGGCATGGATGTCGTGCAAAGTCTAACTCCCCGTAACCCAAACGAGGGCTTTGGACTGATAAAGGGAGACAAACTAATAAACGTCACCATCGAAATAAGATAGGAAAGTTCATTTAAGGATGAAACTTTTTTCATTACGGCAATCGCATTTGAACACCCAAGGCGCTTTTGAATCAATTCAAAAGCTGCCGTAACTACTTAACCATCATTGAAATAGAACGCGGATTTTGCGGATGCTGCGAATTTTCACGGATTAAAATTTTTCTTAATGTTTAAATCCGCGCACATCAGCCCAATCTGTGTCCCATTTTATCTCGTTCAGCTATGGCCTGGGTAATTACAAGCTGCCAAACGAAGTCAGCTTGCCAATGGCACACAAAGCGAAGCCGACTTAGCCTGCTTGAGCAGGTTTTTTGTAGCAGGCATGGAATTGATTCCACATCTATATGCGATTGCCTGCACATTTCATCCAATAATATCCACACTTGGAACAGAAACGGTTATAATTTACACGTTATGAGAAAATACTTCAAAGAAAGCATCCTTATATCTATTATTATCTTAGCGAGCATCATTTTCTTGGTAGCTTGCACAACCACTGACAGAGAAGATGCGCAAGAAATAACAAGCCCTCAGGTTTCTTCTACTCCCATCCCCCCTACCAAAACGCCATTCCCGCCCTCGCCAACACCCATCCCCGTAGTGGCTGTGGTGAATGGAGACAGCATTACAGTTGAAGAATACCAGTCAGAGTTAGCACGCTACAAAGCAGCCGCCAATCGAGAATTAACGGATGAAGACAAAGAGATAGTTATTAATAACCTAGTTGAACTCACCATGTTAGCGCAGGCAGCTTACACCGAAGGCTTTGAAATTGATGACGCTACCCTACAAGCCCACCTAGAGGGATTAGACAGCGAAGGCCAACCCCTGGCAGATTGGCTGGCAAACCATGGCTACACAGAAGAAAGTTTTCGGGATAGTTTGCGAAGGTCGCTAGCCGTGGCCTGGATGCGGGACAAAATAATTGCTAACGTCTCTGAACGGGCAGAACAAGTTCATGTGCAGCAAATGTTATTTTATACCATTGGGCAAGCGAACAACGCTCTTAGCCAACTTAATGAAGGTACAAACTTTGCTCAATTAGCGGCCTCATTTGATCCTCAAACAAACGGTGATCTAGGTTGGTTCCCTCGTGGATACCTGACAGTTCCCGAATTAGACGAAGTTATTTTTACTCTAGAACCTAGAGAGTATAGTGATATTATTGAAACAGAAATCGGATTCCATATTGTATGGCTCATTGAAAAAGAACAAGATCGCCTCATTCCTCCAGATATATTGATAAAACAACAACAACAAGCTGTTCATGAGTGGCTTGAAAGACGCTGGAAGCTTAGTACAATAGAAATAACACCTCCCTAGACACAAAATTTAGGAGAAGAAACATGTCTTCCTCACCATTTGACTATTTGGACGAAGAACCTACTCCCCGAAAAAAGCTGGATGTCACTGCTTTAGTCTGGAACGTTCTTACATTACTTGTCTTGGCGGCAGCATGCATTATAGCCGTTGTTTCCTTGACCATTTTCGTTAACCCTCAAAGTGGATTTAACCTTTTCCCTCCACCGACAATGCCCAGCCTTATACGCTCTGCCACTCCCACGCCCACGCCCAAACATGTTCTTCCCCCTACTTGGACTCCTACTCCTGAACCCACGAGCACTACTGTGCCAACGGTAACAGCCTCTAACACACCTACTCTAACCCCAACTGAACTTCCCCCCACAGAAACACCCCAACCAACCGCAACAATTGAAGCCGAACCAACTTCTGAAGAAGAACCTACCTCTGAAGTTGAACCAACCGCCGAAACCGAACAATCATTTCAGCTCCAAGAGGGCTCTCCCACGTATACGCAAAACTTTGTCCATGGCGAAAATGAAGAAGATAGATGCCAGTGGCTAGGGGTAGCGGGGATATTGGTTGATATTAACGGCGAGCCAATAACAGACTCTTCTATAGTCATAGAAATTGGCGGTGTGCTAGGCGAGGTAGAAATTAACGAACTTACGGTAAGCGGGATGCCAAATGGAAGCCCGTATGGAATGGGGGGATATGAAATCTTTTTGGCCGATCACCCTATAGCGTCCACTGGCACGCTCTGGATTCAATTAAGCACGCCAAGCGCGCACATGCCGCTCTCAGAGCAAATATACTTTGATACCTTTGAAGGCTGCGGCATGAACCTGATTCTGCTCAATTTTGTGCAATCAGAATAATGCCCTGAGATTTTGCGCAGCCGTTTAACCCTTGCCGCAGATTTTAGATTCAGACTTCTGGATTGTTTTCTGGGCGCAACTTTGCACTGAACTTCGTAAATCTCTGAAATGCTGCCGAAATCGTAACTACTCAGCCCACCCTTGAAATGTCACTGCGAGGGGCATTTTTTACCCCGAAGCAGTCTCCCAGACGCTCTAGGAGATTGTGACATCCCTAAGTAGTTACCCGAAATCATTATTCTAGGGGAAATGACAGCCGCCACAGAATCTTGCAATCGCTAGAAAAAGCCCCCGGATGTTTTCATGAAGACGCAAATCATTCAACTAGAATCTCACGATGAGACTATTTCTGTCAAAGACAAGATAGAATGGTCTCAAACTCATCGGGTATTGCTGATTTGGCCGAGGCGGGGGAAAATTTTGCGAGACCAATTAGATTTGGTGTTCCTAGAGCGGCACTGCGCTTCACTGGGGAGTCAATTGGCGTTAGTCTCAAAAGACCCAAAGGTACATTTCCACGCCCGGCAGACGGGAATCCCCATCTTCAAGACAAAGCTAGAAGCCCAAAATAACCCCTGGCGGCGCTCATGGCGACTATACCAGAGAAAACAACTCCAAAAAGCAGCCTCATCCCCGCGAGAAATTGATTTAGACTCCTCTCCACGAAAAGAAAACCAACATTCCGAAAAACCTCTTCTGGGGCGGTTAGGAATTTTTACGATTGGCGTTTTCGCCGTCTTAGCAATTGGCGCTTTGCTATTTCCTAGCGCCGATGTTCGACTCCCCGCGCGAAACCAATGGGAGGAGCACACCATTTTGGTTCAGGCAAACGCCCAGGTAACGCAAGTGCACGTTTCGGGGCTTGTTCCCGCTCGCAAAGTTGTCACCAACGTTGAAAAACGCGCTACCCTCCCGGCTTCGGGAATAGCGTACATCCCAAACACATACGCCACAGGGGAAGTTGTTTTCACTAATTTAACCGTACACTCCATCACTATCCCCAAAAATACCATCCTTAGCACAGATGAAGAAAACCCCATCCGTTTCGCAACCGATGTGGCGGTGATTGTCCCCGGAGGGTTAGAAGAAGAAGCAGCAGTAAAAATAACGGCTCTCAAACCGGGGGCTGAAGGCAATCAACAAGCGGGAGAGATTGTGACCATTAGCTCATCGCTGGGCGCGGACTTGAAAGTTACTAACCCCGCAGCCACAACCGGCGGAACCGATATGGCAATTCCCGCTCCCACCGCGAATGATAGAGAAACGCTTGCCCAAACGGTTACTGAAGAACTAGAAGCCATTGCGTTAGATTTGATAAGAGAAGAAATTTCTACCGAAGATGTGCTTCTCAGCGTGACCCCAAATATCGAAGAAATTGAATTGCAGCGCTATTCCCCGCTGCCTGGTCAACCGGGCGACAAACTTGAACTCACTATGCGGATACAGTTTTCGGCCTTGGTTGTCTCACATGACGATCTGCTCCAATTAGGTCAAAAAATGATGGCCGCTAGCCAGTCGGATGCTTTCACACCCATCCCAGAGACACTGAGCGTAGAGAATTTGACCGCCCCCATTATTTTAGATGACGGCGAAAGCCAATGGCGGCTTCAAGTTAGGTGGCAAAACAAAATGGTGTGGAATACCCCCGAAATTACGCGGCGGCTTTTAGGGCAACCCCCATCCCAAGCCAAAGAGCAGCTTGCCAAAGAATATAATTTTGACCAACCCCCCGCTATTTCTTTGTATCCCGAATGGTGGCCTTGGCTGCCGTTTTTACCCTTTCGTATAAATGTGGAGGGGTGATGGGAGAAAAAATGCGTGTACGCGTGGGGGTGGGTAGTGACCAAACAATGAGCGATCGCTATTTAACACAGGTGACGCAATGGTAAACGATGGGCGTATTCTAGCGATAGACCCCGGCGAAAAGCGTTTGGGAGTGGCGTTAAGCGACCCCACAGGCACAATTGCCAATCCCCTAAAAGTACTCAAACACGTTTCTCGCGAGAAAGACGCAGAGACCATTGCTCAATTGGCCGCCGAGCATGAAGCGGTGACCATTGTGGTGGGGCAAGCTGTAAATTGGGATGGAGAAATGTCTTCTCAGGGGCGAAAAGCCGCCCGACTAGCGGGGGCAATTCGCGCGAAGACAGATATTCCCGTTAAGCTGTGGAACGAGTATGGTAGCACGCAAGCCGCGCGGAGTGCCCGAATTGCGATGGGTGTTTCACGTCAAAAACGGAGCGGGCATTTAGATGAATTAGCGGCTACAGTGATATTGCAAAATTACCTAGAAGTGCGTTTTCAAGAGGAGTAGCCGTGTCTAAAAACGGTCGTTCAGGCATCAAAGCGGCTATTTTTCTTCCGTTGGTGACTTTAGGGTTATTTAGCATCTGCTTTCTGATGGGGATGGTATCCGGTATCCCCGCGCGGGCAGAGCAAATTTTTGGTCCTCCCTCGCCTTCTTTGGGAATGGTGAGGTTGTATTACCAATCTTCGATACTAATTCTTCAATCAGAGCAACTTACTTCCCCAGCTAACCATCAGGGCGGAATGATTAGCTTTACTATTTTGCCCGGCACAACGCCAGATGAAATTATTAGGCAGTTGAAAGATGCCGGTTTAATAAAATCTTCTAGTTTGTTTCGGACATATTTGATTTATACCGGCTTAGATACCAGTATTCAGGCTGGCGAGTATTCGTTAAGCCAGACCATGTCGGCTGTTGAGATTGCTCAAGCGTTGCAAGATGCCGCGCCAGAGGAAACCACGTTTGTAATTTTGGCAGGATGGCGGGCTGAGGAGGTGGCTGAGGCTCTCCCCAGCGCGGGGGTGGGCGTTTCCCCAGAAGTTTTCATGGCAGAGGTTAAAGCTCATTCTGCTGAGGGGAAGTTATTTCCCGCTGCTTATCAATTTTCGCGAAGTGCCTCTGCCGCCGAAATAGTGGCTATTTTTCAACAAGAATTTGAGCGTCAGGTTGGCTTAGATATGCAAAAAGGAGCTGAGAAACAAGGGTTTTCGTTAGAGGAGGTGGTGGTATTGGCTTCTATTGTGGAACGCGAGGCGGTGGTCGCTGAAGAAATGCCCATGATAGCTTCGGTTTTTGTCAACCGTCTCCGTGCGGATATGGCGTTGGGAGCTGACCCCACTGTGCAGTATGCTCTAGGTTATAACAAATCTCAGGGCACGTGGTGGACGAATCCACTTTCGGCGGCGGATATGGAAGTTGTTTCTCCTTATAACACGTACCGGAATCTCGGTTTGCCGCCGGGTCCAATTTGCAACCCTAGTTTGCTGGCGTTAGAGGCTGTCGCGTTCCCTGCCCAGACGCCTTATTATTACTTTAGGGCAGCTTGCGATGGATCGGGGCGGCATTTGTTCTCCGAGACGTATGAGGAGCATATTAGCAAAGGTTGTCAGTGAGGTTGCGGGGTCGCTGACGGGGGAGGGGCAGGGCGCATGGGGGCGGAAGAACATGTGGCGCGCTATTTTCTATTCCCCAGCACCTATCTGCTTTTTGTCAAAATCTATTTGTAGTCCGCATTCTGTTTTTTCTTTGCCTGTCCATCGCCCGGCGCGTTTATCGGTTGTTTCCCTGCTTGTTGGTTGGGTACAAGGCGCACAGCCTATGCTTGTGTAGCCCTGTGCAGTAAGCGGATGAGCGGGCAAATTATGTTCCGTTATGTATTGCAGAATATCATTTTCTGACCAATCAATGATGGGGTGAATTCGCACTGGCCCTGAAAATCTGCGTTCAATGACGCGCAGGGCGTTTCTGTGTTTGGTCTGGTCGTGACGAACTCCGGCTACTAAAACCTGATATTGAGCAGTAGCGCGTTGCATGGGTTCTATTTTGTTGATGTAGCAGCATAGGTCTGGGTCACGGCGGTATAGCTCTGTGCCATAGTCAAGGATAAGCTGTTCTTTGGTGATGGTGGGATGAATTATGTGAATGTTTAAATGGAATTTTTCTTTGAGCATATCTCTGAATGCTAATGTTTCGGGGAAGTGAAACCCTGTGTCGATAAAAATCACCGGCATTTCTGGACATGATTGAGAGACAAGATGCAACAAAGGCACGCTTTGGGTTTGGAAAGAAGAGCTAACCGCTATTCCAGGCGTAAAGGTTTTCGCCGCCCAAACCAAGCGTTCTTGGGCGTTTTTTTTAGTTAGCTCCTCGTTGAGGTATTTTATATCTTCTTCGGTGGGGATGGTGAATTTCATAAGGGGAATATTTTCTTAATATAGTAACCTGTTTACTCGCTTAATGTGATTTCATTTCTTTGCAGACTTTTGAGGTTAGGCCGTTCCATACTGGAACTAACGCCGCACTATTAAAAGTCTTGTTTTATGAATGGAGTGTATCATCTCAATATTTTGGGGTGAGGCTAAGACCTCCGAGGTTTGCACTACAAAAACCTCGGAGGTCTTGTCCCTGTTTATTGAGAAGATACAATGGAGTGAATAATTACAATACATTGTACTCGAAATTAGAGCAGATTAGGGACAAGGCATGCCTTGTCCCTAATCATTTAAGGTTATTCAGGAAATAGCGGGGTTGCACTTAACAAACTAACTCAATCATGTTGCGCGAGGAACGTCTTTTGTGACGTGGCAGCCTCCCCTGCTGCCTGAGGGATTGCCGCACATCCTGCCAACGGCACGCACAGCGAAAACGGAGGTTCGCCATGACATCGGCCCCGTGAATTCTGAAAGAGCCTCATTTAATTCTGCTTTACCCCTATTGTGAACTCCTTTCCCTCCACTGTGTGAGTTTCCACGAATGTTTCTTTGGGCGGGGCACCGGCTATTAGCTTGGTGGCGAGGGTTTCTTCTTGGATGTAGTTTCCCCACTCTTCGAAGATTTTGGCCATTGCGGCATCAGCCGCATACCAGGCGGTGATGCGGTCTTCGATGTTAAAGTCGGCTTTTTTGCGCTGTTCTTGCACCCGGCGGACTATCTCGCGGGCCAGGCCTTCTGCGCGTAACTCAGGCGTGATGGTAGTGTCGATGGCTACAGTGAGCAGTTTCCCGTCCACGGTGGAGAGACCCTCGGCGGCTTCTGTTTGTACCAGGATTTCCTCTGGGGATAGGATGACGCTTTCTCCCGCCACACTTAGGGTTACAGCTTCGCCCGCTTCAACTTTGGCAGCGACTTCATCCGCGTTTAGAGCGGCTAAAGATGCCCGGACTTTGGGAAAGTCAGCGCCAAATTTGGGGCCGAGCAGTTTATTATTGGGCAACACATGATAGCTGACCAACGCGCCAGAATCTTCGACAAATTGGAGTTCTTTGATGTTGAGTTCATCAGCGACAATGGCGACAAGCTCGTCGTCAAGCTCTGCCCAGCCGGTTTTGACATGAACTAACACTCTCGAAAGCGGTTGGCGTACTTTAAGTCCCTCGTTACTGCGCGCGCTCAATCCCTGGCTGGCTGTTTGGCGGGCAAGCTCCATTTGCTCAATGAGTTTTTTGTCAATGACGGCGGTGTCGGCCTCTGGCCACAGGGTATGGTGGATGCTTTCATGTGCCTCTGGGAAAACGCCGCGCACCAGATTTTGGTACATTTTTTCGGTGATGAAGGGGATGATGGGAGCCAAGGCGCGGCTCATTTTGACGAGCACATGCCACAGGGTGGCGTAGGCGGTGTCTTTGTCTTGGTCTAGCTCCGATTTCCAGTAGCGGCGGCGCGAGCGGCGGACGTACCAGTTGCTAAGGTCATCTAATAGCGTTTCGAAAACCTGTGTGGTGGTGAACGCATCAGAAGCGGTTAACGTTTGGGTGACTCGTTCCACCACCTGGTTCAGGCGGGCTAGAATCCACTTGTCTAGGGGGTTTTCGCTAGGGGGTGTCGCTCCCTCGGGGGCGTCTGGATTGAATCCGTCCCCCGATGGCGTCCAGCCATCAATCTCTGCGTACGTGGTGAAGAATGAATAAACATTCCAAAATGGGATGATGAAGCGGCGGCGGGTTTCTTCTGCCCTGTTATAGCCAAAGAGTAGGTCATGCTCTGGTTTATGAGCGCAGTAGAGCCAGCGCATGACATCTACGCCCATTCTGTCGGCGGCTTCGTTGAATTCAATAGAGTTGCCCCAAGATTTGTGCATCTGGCGTCCATTTTCATCGCAAAGGCTGGCGTAGCTGAAGTTTTCTAAGAACGGGGGGGTGTTGTCTAATACGGTGGCCATGGCTAAGAGGCTGTAGAACCAGTTGCGGAATTGGCCGGGGAAGGATTCGCTGATCCAATTGGCGGGGTACCATTTTTTCCAGTAGTCACGGTTAGTGCGGTATTGTAAGGTGGAGAAAGGAACGATTCCCGCGTCTAGCCAGGGGTTGCCTACTTCGGAAACGCGGTGCATCACCCCGCCGCAGTGGCTGCATTTGAGCTTGACGGCGTCAATGTAGGGGCGGTGAGGGGTGTGTCCTTCCAGAATGTTGTAACCCTCTATAGCGTGTTCTTTAAGTTCGGCGTCATCGCCAATAACTTGGTAATGGTCGCAGTCTTCGCAAACCCAAATTGGTAAGGCTAATCCCCAGTAACGTTTTTTAGAAATCATCCAGTCGTGCATGTTGTGCAGCCAATCTAGTTCGCGTTTATGACCAAATTCAGGTATCCAGCGGATCTGGTCAACCACGTCCATGATTTGGTAGCGGAGGCTGTTTTCTTTTTCTTCGGCGGTGACTTGCTCGCGGGGTTTGTCGTAGCTTTCGCCCATGCTGATAAACCATTCGTCTACGAGGCGGAAGACCAACTCGGTGCCGCAGCGCCAACAGGTGGGGTAACGGTGGGTGTAGGGTTTAATGTGGTAGAGAATGCCTTTTCTTTCGAGGTCTGCAAAAATATCTTCGGCAATTCCTGAGACGTGTTTGCCCGTTATCCAGTCGAAGCCGTCAATGAAATAACCTTCTTCTTCAAGAGGGGCAATGATGGGGAGTTTTAGTTCGCGGCCTAGTTCAAAATCCTCTGCGCCGCAACCGGGAGCAATGTGGACGATGCCTGTACCTTCTTCTTCGCCGACCTCGTCCCAAAGGATAACGCGATGGGCTTCGGCGGCGCTCTGACCAATATTTTCTACCAGTTTTTGCAGGCGGGTGATGCCGCCGGGGGTTTGAGCCGCGGTGAGTTCATCGAATGGGCCGTCATAAGTCCAGCCTTCCATTTCTTGGCCTTTGAGTTCGGCGAGGACTTCATAATCTCCGCTGAGGGTGGATACGGCGCCTTTGGAGAGGTAGAGTATGTGTTCTCCGTTGCGGACTTTGAGATAGGTGAGGTCTGGCCCCACGGCGGCGGCCACGTTAGAGGTTAACGTCCAGGGGGTGGTAGTCCAAACCAGGAGAGATTCGTTCTCGCGTCCCCGCAGCGGGAATCTCAGCGTGATGGAACGATGGGTTAAATCTTTGTAGCCATCTGTCACAATTTCATGCTGGCTAATGCCTGTAGCGCAGCGAGGACACCAAGGCATAACATCGGCTCCACGATAGAGCCAGCCTTTCTCCCAACACTTTTTTATCATAGTCCAAATCATATAGTTGTTTTCGTTGGAGAATGTGAAATAACTACCGCCCAGTTCTGCTAGTCCCAAACGTCCAACTATTTGCTCTACCGTGTCTGTAACCGGGCCTTCGGGGCCTTCTACGGTGATCTCTTGGGTGGGGTCTTCAAGCAATTTATCGGCTAATATGCGTAGTTGGTCGGTGTCGTTCCAATCCATCCAGTAACCTAGCCGCTCAGATTGTCCCGTTTGCACGGCGGCATAACGCAAGACACGGGCTTTGCACTCGCGTACAAATTTTGCTAGGCCGTATTCTTCAATATCTTTTTTAGACTTGAAGCCTTTTTCTTTTTCGACCTCAACCTCTACCCATAAACCTTGGCAGTCAAATCCGTTTTGGTAGCGCAAGTCGTGGCCTCTCATAGCCCAGAAGCGATTATAGAGGTCTTTGTAAGTGCGCCCCCAGCCGTGATGCACGCCCATGGGGTTATTGGCCGTAATAGGTCCATCAATGAATGACCAGGGGGGCTGGCCTTTACGCAAGGCGCGTAATTTTTCAAAAGCGTTGTTTTCTTTCCAGAAATCTAAGATTTCGTGTTCCAGGTCAATGAAATTTACTTTGTTTGATACTGTTTTTATAGTCATAATAACTCCTAGCGTTGTTTAACAAAAAAAACTCCCGTCCACTCTGGGACGAGAGCGCTAAAGCGTCACGCGGTACCACCCGGATTCCCGCAAATAAGCGGGCACTTGGTCAAGTACGGACAGGAGTTTTGGTGATTAAGAGGTGATGTTTGCCTTAGTCACTAGTTCCTGGTTTATACTTGAGCTGTAAATAACGGTCAGCAACTCCGGTTTCCCTACTTGACAGGCAATTTGTTCCACTGCCCGTGTTCAGGTCACAGCTCCAGAATGATTTTCGGCTTATGTACTCTGACCCGGCTCGCACCAATCCCGGGTTCGCTGGCAGAGATGTATAAGCTTACTCGTTTCTATCATCGCCTTTGATTTTTGAATTGTAGGCAGGATTATCCCATAAACCGAGGTGATGGTCAACGGATTAGGCGGATAGGGACAGGGCAAACGCATATGGAAAAATAAAGTGTATAATTCTCCGACAGAAAAAAACTACAAAAAAGGAGAATTATGCTAAAACATCCATTAGAAAGACTTAGAAACAGTTTCTCAGAAGTAGAA
>Ga0164318_10000489_pt1 | contig 30461 bp, 28 predicted proteins | sample GuaBasSedimGuay9_FD_113734 | JGI IMG/M metagenome (GOLD analysis project Ga0164318, IMG submission 113734) | Subseafloor sediment microbial communities from Guaymas Basin, Gulf of California, Mexico - Guay9, Core 4571-4, 0-3 cm | ecosystem: Environmental > Aquatic > Marine > Hydrothermal vents...
ATACAGCAATTCATAGAATCCGGAATCTTCAAGCAGATTTCAGTCTATGATGGTCTGGTTCCTGGAAAACCCGGCCGATGTGGATGTTTTGTACGGATTCAGGAGAAAGACTGGAAAAGTGTAACTGTAATATCGTAGTGTTTAGACATGAACACAAAAAACACAAGAATAATCCGACGGATCGCCCTGGGCCTGGCTGTCGTTATCACATTACTGGGCAGCGGATGCCTGAGCGTCTTCCAGGAAATCTCGGTAAAATCCGGGGGCAAGATTGAAACCCAGGTACGCTTCTCCATAAGCAAGGCCATGATGACATCCCTTGGTGAAATGACCGGGGACCAGGAAGACACGGATGAAATGTTCGATCCTGAAAACGGACCAATAAACCCCGACAGCATTCCTAGTCTGGAGAATGTTGTTGTAAACGAACTGGATAACGGAGTGGATGTCGGTATCCACTTCTCCGGAACACTGGGAAAGATTCCCGCGGGAATCAGCCCGGCCGATGCACCCTTCGTCCCGTTTGAAGAAGGAAACACCATCACTATAGGCCTGCCGCCCCTGGATGAGGCAGGAGAGATGTCCTCTGGATCAGATTCCGATGAGATGGCGGCCCTGTTTTTTGCCAGCACCCGCTACCAGCTTCTGATGGATAAAAATCTCTACCCGGCAATAAGCTCCGCAAAAGTAATGGCAGGAAGTGATGAGTACCCGGCATCGGTAACCGAGGTGGAACACGGCTGGCTGGTTGAGTTTCCTATCAGCTACTGGATGCAGTCAGTTAAGGGATGCCTGCTGGTGATTGAACGGTAACGACTTATCGATTCACCCCGTCGGGAGGAATCTCTGAAGGCCCTCCGGAGTCAAAGTTCACACCTTCACCACTGCTTCCTTCTTCGAGTAACTTCAATCGGGTTTTCAAGGACGTTATAATCCCGGTAAGTTTATCAATATGATGCCCCTGATCGGCCAGAACAAGATTCATACGGTTAATCTGGTCTTCCAGGTGCATCAGCTGAATTTCCGTTGAGTAATCAGACTGCATTGCGGTCTTCCTCTGCTTTGGTAAGCTGAACCCGGGAAGAATCAGTCTTATTCTGCTCAATAGTTATCGCATAATCCTGCCGGCGGCAGATGGATTTACACCGATCCCCGTCCACACTCTGTATCAGACAACCTGTTGAATCAGAGCTAAATACCAAAAAAGATCCCGGATCGATTACCCTGCATGGCACTGAAAGATTAATAAGTTCCCCGGTATCCATTCGAACAAGAAGAATATGGTCAATTAAAGCTTTTACAACTAAAGCACTTTTCATACCCCACAACCGTATCACATAACTCTTTACCCCACAACGAAACAGTTGTTCATTTGAGTATTGTCATTACACGAAACCCCAGCACGCGAATGGTTACATGTATTTTTTGTCATCTTATCTACAGAAACAACCCATATCTGATTCACAAAGTCTTCACAATCGGATACTAAATTACTAATCAGTAATTGCGGGTGTCAGCAGCCGGCAAGAACTTTTTCATAGATTCCTCCTTTTCAGTGGTTAACCGGGCAGTACGTTGTGCTGCCCGGTTCTTTTATACTTTCTTAAAAGCAAATACAATTAATTGAGATACTGAGATATACTTGTATCGATAAATATGGAAAGCTGCGAACTTGAGAAGGATTTAATCCGTTACAAATCATTACCCGATACAAGCACTGAACAGGTTATTGAATCCGGTACATCCATTCTCTCCCGCCTCACAGGGAATAATTATATCGCTGATAGAGCTTATCTGCACTCACGCATCGGGAAAGCCCTGATTAACAGAGGAGAGTATGAGTCCGCATTCCGGGAGCTGTCTCAAGGCAGACAGTTGCATGATGAGCTGGGTGATATGGAAGAGGTGCTCAGAGACCAATTGGCTTTCGGTATAATTTATGGTTTATCAGAACAGCCGGAAACGGCATTTGAGACTTTCCTGACAATCAGAGATAAGGCACGAACCCTGGAGCTGATGGAGATAGAAGAGGCCTCCATTTGCAACATGGGGCGCATCTGTAACGATATGAATCGGTTTGAAGAAGGTTTCAGTTTCTTGAAGGTGGCCCAGAAACTGGTTGAAGTTACTGGAAATATGGAACATAAAGCCGCTGTTCTTCACGAAATTGGCAGAAACAAGCTGACTCAGGGTTATTTGGAAGAAGCCACCCCATATCTGGAGGAGGCCTGTCAGATTGCTTCTGAACAAATGGGTGCCTTCAGTTATGAGGTGCTCATTTCCATGGGAGAGCTGTACTCGCGCTTATCAAGATTCAAAGAAGCCTTCGAACACCTGAACAACGCCATTGATTTATGCCGGCAGAATAATATCAGCCATGGTGAAATCCTGGCTCTCTATCACCTGGGAAATCTGTTTGAGAAAACAGGGAAGTCAGAAAAAGCAGCAGAATGCTGGGAAAATTGCTTAAAACTATCAGAATCACTACAGCTCCGACAATACAGGATATTAAGCGGAGAGTGCCTTGTTGGATACTATAGGCAGATAGAAAACTATGAACAGGCATTGAAAATGCTGGAAATGATTCGGAAAGAGGAACAGGACTACCGCAACGAGAGACTCCACCATACCATCAGCGTTTACGATCAAAGTACACGTATTGAGGATCTGGATCAGGAGGTGCAGGCCTGGCGGAAACGATCAGGAGAACTTGAAAGAATACGAAGTGATAAAGAAGAATCTATCCGCGAATTAAAAACCATCAGAGATATCGGACAGGAACTCACGGCCTCCCTGGATCCGGATCAGATAATTGAAGTTCTTAACAATCGCCTTACTCAATTAGTCGTTGTAAATGGAATGCTCATTGCTTTTTATCTGAAAGAAGAGCAGGAACTGGATATAAGATATATTATTGAGAACGGAAAACAGCTGAAACCAACCCGTTCGCCTGTTGAAATAAATAAATCCTTGAGTGCCTGGTCAATTTTAAACGATGAAGATATCCGGCTTAACACAAGAAAAGAAAGCCTGAAATACACAGAACAACTGGGCCCGGTTAAAGGTAGCCAAACCTTTAATGAATCGTTTCTCCTTGTTCGATTAAAAATAGAAAACCGGATTATTGGAGTTCTGTCCGTTCAGGCAACGAAGAAGAATGCCTATACAGAACGGCATCTTAAAGTGCTTCAAGCCCTGGCGGGGTTTATAGCCATAGCCCTTTCCAATTCCAATGCCCATCAGAGTCTGGTTCTGGCCAATGAAAGAATCGCCTACATGGCAACTCACGATCCAATGACGGGATTGCCGAACCGAATGAGAATTATGGACCGCCTGGAGCAGGAACTGAACCGCAGCCGGCGATACGATAAAACACTGGCGGTTCTATTTATCGATCTTGACGGTTTCAAACGTGTAAACGATACCCACGGTCACCAGGCCGGTGATTTTGTTCTTAAACAAATTGCCGAACGGCTGTCTGCCGGTATAAGAGCAACAGATGCGGTTGGTCGACTGGCCGGAGATGAGTTTCTGGTTATTATTACTGATGACTGTACAAGAGAAAACGGTTTACAACTGGCTGAAAATCTTCGTAAATTGCTTTCTGAAAAGATCGTGTTTGAAAAAGCTTCTTTAACAGTAACTGGAAGTGTCGGCCTGGCATTCTATCCTGAAGACGGGAGCAATTCGAAAGATTTGGTAAAATTGGCTGACAAAGCCATGTATAAAGCAAAAGAGAATGGTAAAAACCAAATCGCCACCCAATCTTCCCCACTTTAAGCGACTCCCGCTTCGGCATGATGCTCCAAGCCGGCTCCCGCAGCCTTGATTCCTTTACGTTTCTCAACAAGTCTGTATAAAGTCGGGATAAGGAACAGTGTTACCAATGTGGATGTTACCAGCCCTCCGGCGATGGCCTGGCCCAGCGGGGCATAGATTCTTGCACCGGAACCTTGGGCAAAGGAAAGAGGAAGAACACCAAAGAACGTTGTAAGGGTTGTCATCATGATGGGCCGCAGCCTGGAAACCGAACCTTTTATCACAGCGTCATCCAGCCTCATTCCGTCATTCCGCAGCTGATTAATCCGATCAACCTGAACAATGGCGTTGTTCACCACAATGCCGGCAAGAGCGACTATCCCCAGAAATGAAATCAGGGAAATATCGGATCCGAATACAGCTAATCCACCGACAACCCCGATAAAACTGAAGGGTACTGAGGCCATGATTATCAAAGGCTGAACAAGACGCTCAAATTGAATTGCCATTACGGCATAAACGAGAAATAGAGCAATCAGGATTACAAGACCGAGTTCAGTCAGGGAATCTCCTATCAGGCCGCCGACACCCGTTAACCGCCACTCAACACCGCTATTCAGGGGTTGTTGTTCCAATGAAGATTTTAACCTTCTGGTGATATCCCGGATATTTTCACTTTTTGTAAAACCAATAACCGTTAAAGTTCTGGCCCTGTCGTGCCGCCGGATACCCGACACTCCGATATCATCATGAACAGAAGAAAATGTATCGATTGCTGTTAACTTACCACTGGAAGTCCTCACAGAAAGACGTCCCAAAGCTGCCGCATCCGGAGACTCTCCATCCAGGGTGGTATTAAGAAGAATTGATCTGTCGGGACTGTTTAATGGACGGTAGTCTCCTGCATCCATCCCTTCAAAGGCAATTCTTGCTGTTAGAGCGGCATCATACGCACTTACCCCCAATTGACCCATGGACTCACCATCAAGTTGAGCCGTTATAAATCTGCGATCTTCACTGATATCCCGAACCGTACTGAGAATATCCGGGTCGTTTCCAAGTATTGATTCAACTCTTTCGGCTGCAGTGTTCAAATCAGACATGGACGCTGAGGAGAGTTCCACCCTGTATCCGAAACCATCGGCACCCATGGAAACCAGGCGGTCAAATCCTCCGTTAAAGATGGTTACCGCAATCCCGGGTAATACAGGTGGTAAGGATTCGTTCAGAACTTCGATAATCTCCCGGAAATCTCTCTTTCTATGAATTTCAGGTTTGAGAAGCAGCTGTCCCCACACCGCTTCACGTTTTCTTGCATCTCCGGAAAGATCGTCCTCCATCCCGGCATAAAAAATAATTTCAGAAAGTTCCGGCAGCTCTGAGCGAATAAGGGCTTCAGCCCGGTCCGCTGCTGCGGTGCTTTCTTCAAGAGAAGAGCCGGAGGGAAGATCCAGCGATATAAATATTTCATCATAATCAGCGGCAGGAATAAAAGAGAGACCCATCATATCTGCTGCCAATACACTGATTATCAGCACCGCAGCAGCTGTAAAGATAACGGTTCCGCTCATATTCAATGATTGTTTCAAACTGGACCCGTAACTCTTCTCTATTTTTGACATAAATCCGGATTTTCTCTTACGATGCTCATTTCTCAATAGCCCTCTTCTCGCCAGGGGAGGAACCAGAAATAAGGCTGCAAAAAGAGAGGCCCCGAGGCTGAGAACTATTGTCAGAGATAGATCGGTAAGAACACTACCGATGATTCCGGAGAGAAACATCATTGGAACAAAGACACTTAAAGAAGTTGTTGTGGATGCGATAACCGCACTTGAAACACTCCCTGCCCCGGCCAATGCAGCTGTATCGGCATTTTCACCGGAGGCATGACGACGATGAATATTTTCCAGAACAACAATTGAAGCATCAACCACCATTCCCAATGAGACGGTAATCCCTGCCAGGGTAAGTACATTGATAGATTGACCGAACAATTTCATTCCGGCAAAAGTAATTACCAGACTGACAGGAAGTGATAAAGCAACAACCATGGTATAGCGCCAGCTCCGAAAGAACAGAAAAATAACCGCAATGGCCATAGCAATTCCCGTTAACGCTGATTTTACCACAGTACCCAATGAACTGCGGATCGTCCCACTGTCATCATGAAGAACAAAGTAGCGGTAACCTTCACTTCCTTCTGTTTCAAGTCTACCCAGACGTTCCCGTATCCCCCGGCTCATAATCAGGGCATTTCCCGTCTCTCTTTTCGTTACCTGGATAACCACAAGATCCTGCGCACCGGAACGGACTCTTTCAGAAGCCTCCTCATAGACTTCTGAAACAGTACTGATATCTGCCAATCTTACCGGTGAAGAGCCTTTGTTCCCTACAATAAGATTCTCAATATCAGTAATTTCAGTAAACTCACCTGCAACCCGGAAAGCCCATTCACCACCACTCCAATTAACAAGTCCTGCGGGAAGTGTCGTATTTCTATTCCTGATGGCTCCCATTACATCCAGAGGAGCAACGTTTACAGCAGCCATTGCGTCCACATCAAGTTTCACCTGGAGTACCAGCCTGCGGTCGCCCAGAACCTTGGCATCTGCCACACCATTAACCTTATAGATTTCGGGGATTACAGTATCTTCCACATATCGCGAAATTCGATCGGAATCCCAGGGACCGGATACGGCAAAACTGAAAACCGGGAGATCTGAAGCACCCCAGATGGAAACAAGAGGTTTCCCTCTGAGATTATCCGGCAGATCCGAAGAGGCCCGATCCACCCTGATTCTCACTTCCTGGAGAATCTCACTCACATTTGTATCTTCGGTGAACTTCAACTTGATGATGCTGATACCTTCACGGCTCTCTGAGTTCAAATCAGTCATTCCCGGTAAGGAGGCAAAATAATCTTCAAGAACGGTTGTAATATCACTTTCCACATCCTCTGCACTGACACCCGGCCAGAGGGTTACCACGGAAGAGGTTGGCATAACCATGGGAGGGACAAACTCCCTGTTCAGGAAAAGAAGTGCAATGATACCGAACAATACAGCTCCGGCAGTTATCACTAAAACTGGAATAGGATGTTTCAGAGACCAGGTACTCGGCTTCATATCAGGCACCTGCCTCAAAAACTGTAACAAGCTGCCCATCCTGTAAAAGGTTCTGCCCATCAAGAACGTAGAGTCCCCCGGACATTCCTTCCGGTATGGAAAATCTCTCTTTATCACGGAAAACATCATTCAGATGAATCCGAATTACTTTCTGATTATCCGGATTTATCTGCCAGAGATTGCCATCTGCAGAGAGGGCTCGTAAAGGTAGAGACCAAATGTTACTTTTTTCAGCAAGAACAAAAATCACCCTCATACCGGCGCCAATCGGCCATGGATTATCTCTGGCATCAATGGAACAAATCACTTCAAAAGTTTTATCATCCGGTGAAATACTCGAGGAAATCCTGATTATCTTAAATTCTCTGATACGTTCATCTCCTCCTGCAGGGTACGAGACAAGAGCTTTTATGGATTCAGGCCTGGTGAAATTTTCCCAGTACTTCTCAGGGACATGAACTTTAACCCGGGGATTTCCATTATCACCGATGAGAAAAAGAGGATATTCAGGGGATGCAGAGTTTCCTGAGTCGGAAAACCGTTTCAACAGCAAGCCGGAAACCGGAGCCTTGATTTCCGCATATCCAAATTTCATTTTTGCCAACTCGTATCTTGAATAAGCGGCATCCCGGGAAGCCTTTGCTTCATCCAGCTGTTGCAGACTGACACCGGAACTATCCTTTATACGGTTGAGCCTGGAAAGACTGCTGTCTGCCAGCAACCAGACGGATTCAGCAGCTTTCAGTTCCAGCAGGTAGGGTTCAGAATCAATTCTAGCCAGAATGTCACCCTCGGTAACTTCATCCCCTTCATCAAACGATATCCCAAGGATAGTTCCGGAAACTTTCGGAACCACAGTTACCATCCGTTCGGCTTCCAGAACACCGGTAAGCGTAATTTCATTCCGCAAATCATGGAGTTCCGGACGTACGGCGGATACAGGTATGGGACGGATTTCAACTGCTGTTTCCGGAGTTATCCTGAAATGAATCCAGAACCCCAGAAAAGTAATAAAAAGAACTGAAATTGTTGCTATTACTATAAATCTGTAACGTGATTTGGTTTCCACATTTTCAGATTAAAATGAAAACTGCAGATATATCAGAGAACAAACGTCAGAAACGCACCTGAAGAAGATCATGTTTTTTTAAGGAGGTTTGTCATAAGCGGAATAATACAGTTTAAAAGAATTTATCAGGGCAAAAAAACCGGGAGGCCGTTGATACGGCACAAGATGAATATCCCGTGGCCCCTCCGCATCAAGCCCCCCGCTGATTAGGAGTATAGGGAGATAATGAGACCACCGGTACGGGTCATACGTCATAATCGTACATGACATTCATCATTAAATTTCAGATTCTTACCGACAGTCATACGGCAGTCTGTGTTAATATTCAGCCAGAGATATGAAAAAAAGTACGTTTCAATCAGATGGGGAACACATCAGAATATTCAGATACTTCTCAGGAGGTGTTGCTCTGGTGTTTCTCCTGATGCAGTTAATTCCAAGTCCTCTGGATAGCAGTAATCCTATATATAGAAAGTCCATGACTCTATTCTCAATCACCTACGGGGCAATTTTCATCTATCTGCTTATTCCCGGTCTGAGAAAGCTGATGCACAAATATTACCTGCCGCCGGTACTCATCGCCGCAAGTATTATCCCGATTGCCATAATCAACGCAAAATACAAGGCACTGCTTGATGCCGGAAGCTCCATAAACACCCTCGATGATACAATGACTGTAACAATCCTGCTTCTATTCCCTTTGATAATCACCGCCTGGCAGTACAGTTTCCCCATTGTATTTCTTTTTTTTGTTGTACTTGGTTTTATGGATCCCTTGATTATCATTCTTGTAAATAAAAGCTTCACACCGGCCATCTATGGAGCTTTTAATGCTTCCCTGGTCCGTATATTGGCCCTTGGAGCTGTAGGATTCATGATTACCATGCTCAGGGATCAGCAGCGGATTGAACGGGCGGCTTTGGAAGACGCCAATCGCAAACTGGAAGAATACGCTTTGGCTAGTGAGCGGCTGGCAGCCAGCCGTGAGCGGAACAGAATAGCAAGGGAACTTCACGATACTCTGGCACATACCCTGAGTGGACTGGCCATACAACTGGAAGCGGCCAAAACCATTGTCCACGGGGATAACCCGCAACTTGTAGAGATGATGGATAAAGCAAAAATAACCATTCGTGAAGGTTTGGGAGAAACACGCCGGACACTTAAAGCATTGAGAGCAAGTCCCCTTGACGACCTGGGACTTTCATTGGCGTTGCAGAGACTTGCAGATGATGTAGCCGACAGGGATACCATAGTCGTTACAACGGAACTTATCGAGGAGAATCCGGATTGGAGTGAGAATCTGGAGGAAGGAGTTTACAGGATTGCTCAGGAATCCCTTGAAAACATCATCCGTCATGCAGCAGCTTCCAATGCCCTATTGAAACTGGAGGGAAACCATAATTCTCTCAAACTTACCATTACCGACAACGGTAGAGGATTTGAAACCAAAACATACCATGAAGATGGACGATACGGGCTTCGAGGTATGAAAGAAAGGTCAATCGGACTGGGCGGAGATTTATCAATCAACAGCCGAACAGGCATCGGAACAACGATTACATTCACATGGGAGGCACACCATGCCGGATCCGATTAATATTATTATCTGTGATGATCAGGATATCGTCCGGGAAGGGTTGAAAACCATTCTGGAAGCGGACAGCGATATCCGGGTAATCGCTACAGCGGAAGATGGTGAAGATCTGTTCAGGCAAATTGAATCCTCAGGTATTCCGGATATGGTTATTATGGACTTGAAGATGCCGGTAATCAACGGGATACAGGCCACCCGGATGCTTCGTTCCCGGCATCCAAATACAAAAGTACTGGTTCTCACCACCTACGATGACGACCAATGGGTTATGGACGCGATAAGAGCCGGAGCCTCGGGCTATCTTCTGAAAGACACACCGAGAATCGATTTAATTGATGCGATTAAGGGCACACTCCAGGGTCAAACTTTTGTCGATCCTTCAGTAGCAGGTAAAATGCTGGCCATGGCGGCAGGAACCATACCCCGGCCTGTCGAATCTTCCGCTCCTGACATTCGTCCAAGGGAAAAACAGATTCTGCTTCTTATAGCCAGAGGCATGTCAAATGCCGATATTGCAGCAGAATTGTACCTGTCTGAAGGAACCGTCAGGAATTATGCCAGCGCATTGTTCAACCGGATAGGAGTGACAGATCGGACACAAGCTGCGATTGCCGCATTACGATACGGAATCATCAGCCTGGACGACATTTAAACCTTGCCCAGCCCCGGACAGCATGAGTATCATGGGCGGTATGAATATCACTCAAAGAGCCCGGGAAGCCCGGGAGGCCAGCCGGCGGATACTGTCGGTGAGTGCCGAATCCCGCAGTTCCGCTCTCAAATCTGTCCGTCTGGCATTAATCAGCCGTTCTGAAGAAATTTTTGCTGCCAATAAAATCGATATGGACCGCTCTGCCGATGAAGGGCTCGCTCCACCTATGCTGAAACGGTTGAAGTTCGATGAAACAAAACTCAACAGGGTTTGTGAAGGAATCCGGTCTCTGGAGCTGGCTGAAGATCCCATGGGCCGGGTTCTCGAGAAACGGGAACTGGATAAAGGGCTTATCCTGAGCCGTGTTGCCGGGCCGATCGGGGTAATTGGAATGATATTTGAATCCCGGCCGGATGCCCTGATTCAGATTGCAACTCTGTGCCTCAGATCGGGGAATGCAGTTATTCTCAAAGGCGGATCCGAGGCTCTGGAAACTAATCGGATTCTTACCCGTATTATTGCAGAAGCTTCAAGCGGAGAAACCCTCCCCTCCGGGGGCCAGCCGGATGGCTGGATTCAATTAGCCGAAACCCGGGAAGAAGTAAGAGAGATGCTGATTCTCGACCATCTGATCGATCTTCTTATTCCCCGGGGGTCTAACGAGTTTGTCGCTCGTATCATGAGGGATTCCTCCATCCCTGTTCTGGGCCACGCTGATGGAATTTGCCATGTGTATCTTGATAAAGATGCGGATCCTGAAAAGGCTGTTCCCATCGTTCTGGACTCCAAAATGCAATATGTCGCCGTGTGTAATGCAGCAGAAACCCTCCTGGTACATTCAGCTGCAGCTGAAACATTGCTGCCCCTCATTCACGACAGTCTGACGGCTGCCGGATGTGAATTACGGGGATGTGATCGCACTCAGAATATTATTGCGGTTAAAGCGGCCCTTCCTGAGGACTGGGACACCGAATACCTTGATGCCATTCTCTCCATTAAAATTGTCGATACCCTTGATGAGGCTGTCGCACATATTCACCGCCATGGTTCCGGACATACTGAAGCAATTGTTACCGAAGATGAGAAATCTGCCGAAGCGTTTATGGCCAGGGTAGATGCCGCTGATGTCTTTCATAACTGTTCTACCCGTTTTGCAGACGGGTTCGTCTTCGGTCTGGGTGCGGAGGTAGGAATCTCCACTTCAAAGATTCATGCCCGGGGGCCGGTGGGTGTTGAGGGATTACTGAGTTACCGCTGGCAGCTCCGGGGATCGGGCCAGGTAATCAGTGATTACAACGACGGCCTGAAAACTTTTACACACAAAGAATTGTGAGAAATTTCAGTGATGTCAGACGCATTGTCGTCAAAATAGGAACAAATATTCTCGCACCGGGGGGTATCCCCGATGAGAAGCGAATAGAAAAAATAGCTGTTGATGTTGCAATATTAAAAAAACGCGGTTTAAGTCCCCTGCTGGTAAGTTCAGGTGCTATAGGTTTCGGTGCCATCGTTCTGGGACTGGAGGATAGGCCCAAAAAGGTTGAAATGAGGCAGGCCTGTGCCGCCGTCGGCCAGCCCATCCTTATGGAACACTGGCGCAAGGCCCTGAATAAACAGGGGATTACCACGGCACAGATACTGTTAAGCCGGGAAATTTTTGACGACCGCCGTTCTTTTCTGAATCTTCGTAATGCGGTGGAAAGCCTGCTGGAGATTGGTGCTGTACCGGTTCTGAATGAAAATGACAGTGTTTCAACATCTGAGATTGGAGATATCTTCGGTGATAACGATGCCTTGAGTGCCCATGTAGCCAGTAAGCTGGATGCCGGTCTGCTGGTACTGCTTACCGATATTGACGCTCTTTACGACAGTGATCCCCGGCATAATCCTGACGCCCGAGTGCTGAAAGTTGTGAAAAAAGTAACTGAGAGCATCAGATCCGCTGCGGGAAGAGCCGGAAGTGAACATGCTACCGGTGGAATGATTACAAAGATTCAGGCGGTTGAAGTAGCGGCCCGGGCCGGGTGCAGAACGGTACTTGCCGACGGACGTCAGAAAAACGTTTTGCTGAAGATTCTTGACGGTGAGGATATCGGAACTCTGTTTCTCGCCGGCCCGAAGCTGGGTGCCAGATCCCGCTGGATACTCGGAGCCAGACCCAAAGGAGAAATCAACATTGATAAGGGAGCACTTACAGCTCTTAACAGACGAAAGAGTCTGCTACCGAAGGGTGTTACTTCAGTCAGTGGAGTATTTGAAATCGGAGACGTTGTTCTCATTGAATCCCGATATCATGCTGTTTCCTCCATGAGTAGTGAAGAGATACGCCGAATAATGGGACATCACTCCAGAGAGGTTCAAACCCTTCTGGGACCGGGAAGAAAAGAAGAAGTAGCCAGAGCCGAAGATATCGTGGCACTATACCAATAAGGAAGCGGGTTATGACGGATATATCCTGGAAAATCCTCAATGAAGAGTCAGATATCGCCCTCATCCTTTTGGATGTTGTAATGGAGGAGGATGATTCAGGGCCGAAACTTGTAAAGTACATACGGGACGATTTGGGAAACAAGCTGACACGCATCATTCTCAGAACGGCTGTTCCCGGAGAAGAGTATGAAATAAACGATTACAAAGAAAAAATATATCTTTCAACAACCCGCCTTTTCACCCCTTATTGTAAAATCTCTCCGGAACTACCAGGATCTGGTAAGACGCCGGGATGTCAACAGAGAAATTGAAGAAAGCTATGCTTGCGACCAGCTCCCGTCAGAATGAGCAAATTCACTTCTCGCAAGTTCGCTTCGCGAACCCGCTGTTTTCGCTCATATTTAGGGTCGTGCCGCAGCGTAGCGAGGAACGATCCCGGCATTCGCTTGAGAATAAAAAAATCCTGATGCGGGATAATAACTGAAAAAGGACATTAATTATGGCAAAACGTATTGATATCGATAAAGCCGGTCTTGTGGAAATTGTCGGAAAAGGATTGATACTCAACTTAACAACTGACGATCAGGACAGAATTCTCATACGGGCAGAATCTGAAGCCGGTGGGTACCGTATTAAAATCAAGGTTCATGAAGACGATCCGGGAGTAATCACCTATGCTCTGGGCGAAGTAATCGGCGGGCCGCAGCTGTCAATCGTCAAGTAAATATCAATTCCCCGGGTATTCCTGCAGAATCTCGTCAATTGGTACCGGCTTGGAAAAGAGGTAACCCTGAAAATACTGACAGCCCCTATCGTTTAGAAAAACAAGTTGGTTGAGCATCTCTACCCCTTCTGCAACCAGATCCATCTTCAGGTTCTTTGCTATGGAAATTATTGAGTTGATCAGAGCTTCATCCCTGACATCTCTGGAAATACCGGAAACAAAGCGCTTGTCAATCTTTATCTTATCCAGGGGAAGATTCTTGATATAACTCAAAGAGGAGTACCCGGTACCGAAGTCATCAAGAGAAATCCTGTAACCCCGCTCACGTAATGCCCGCAGGTTTTTTACTACCTGATCGACATTTTCAATAATGGCTCCTTCGGTAATCTCAAATCCCAACAAGGATCCGTTAATCGGGCTGCGTTTGTTCAGTGCTGAAAAACGCTCAATAAGGTCTCTGGATTTCAGTATTTTCGGTGACATATTAACATTGATACGTACTATTCCATTCTCTTTTGAAAATAAAAGAGCGTCACTGACTACACGATCCATCATCCACCAGGTAAGGGGTATAATCAAACCGGAAGATTCGGCAACTGATATAAAAACTTCCGGAGATACGTCTTTCAATACAGGATGGCTGCATCGTGTAAGAGCCTCCATCTCGGCAAGAGAGCCATCTCCATTGACGATTGGTTGATAAACGACATGAAACTGGTCTTTTTTTAAAGCTTCCCGCAGGGCATTTGCGATAGACATATTTCTTAATGTCCGGCTTTCAAGCTCAGAGCTGTAAAAAAAGTACGTGTTTCTGTCCTTTTTCGCTTCAGCCAATGCGGTTTCACAACGCCTGAACACATCGTTCACATCATCACCGTCATCCGGCAGTATGACAGCTCCAAGGCTGACACCAAGATACAGATTGGAATTATCAATTTCAACCAGACTTGTTAAATCTTCAAGTATCTGTCTGGCAAGATCGAGAGCGTTTCCCCGGTCTCCCACATCATCCCAGATAATAGCGAACTGATTCCCGTAAAGGCGATACAAACGATCCCTTACACCGAAACGGTTTTCTATTTTATCACCGACATCCTTGATTACGAGGTCTCCGAAAGAGAATCCGAAGGTATCATTCACATCCTTGAAATTATCCAGATCGATAATGAATACCGCTTTTATTTTACCAAGAGAAATTGTTTCTATGAGATGATTGTTCAGATGCAGCATGAAGGATTTACGGTTCGGCCGGCCGGTCATTTCGTCGTAATAAGCCATGAGCATCAGCTCTTTTTTACTCTCCTCCATTGCATGAAAACTGTTTTCCGACTCAATTTCCCTGTCTCTGTAGCTATAGGATAAAGAAAGGGTTACCGAAATATAAAAAAAGAGAAGCCCGGAAAGCATCCCCGGATAGAACCCCAGAAGCATCCGGTAGTTATCAACAAACAGGGCAACTAATATGGCATCAAACAGACTTCCAAATGAGAGAATGAGATAACCGATAATCAGAGAGCCGTGAACATCCCTGCTGTTTTTATTTTTATGAAATAGCAGCATCAGCATAAAACCGGCAATCCAGTTAAACAAACTCACCGATGCCCGAACATACTGAAGAGAACCCACTACAACTCTTCCGTCGATATAGGTGCTCAGCAGCAGTACAGGTTTAATTACCGCCGTTATTAGAATTACCAAAACCACAACTGCATTGAAGGAAAACAGGCCGATCAACACTCTTCGAAGCATCTTTTCAGGCTCAAGAATCACATAGAGTAGAACAGGATTGACAAGCACAATGAGGATATAGCTTATTTGCACACCCAAAATACGATTAACAGAATCGGGATTAAGTATATGAAGTGTTTGAATTGCAGAGAAAGCGATACTTACAATTGAGAAAAAAACCAGTACAATGTAAAGCCGTGTCAGAGAAAATAAAGTCAATGCAGCAGTGTAAATTGCCGCAAGAATAAATACACCGAGAGAAATAAGAGTAAAAACTGCTGCAACAGGCATTATGAATCTATAATCGGCAGATGAAGCTGAAAAAAACATATACTAAATACCAATTTGATATTGGCATCATTTTTTTATTAGAATTACAAGACAAGGAATAAATATGAAAAAAATAATACTGGCTGTACTGGCTGCCGCTCTCTTTTACGGCACAGCTGCAGCCCAATCCCGTTGGGAAGAAACCCCGCGTGTCGGAATTGCAGTTGAAGATAAATCGAGTGCATCACTGGTGAATATGGCCGCAATCGGTGCAGGAGATGCAACCGGTATCGGCTGGTCCGGCTATTTCAAAAGCGGTGGGGGGATGGATAATACGGTAAATCTCTCCCTGGGATGGGTGGCCTACAATTACAGACAGTTCAACAGCATCAGCAACCATGAAATCGGAGTGGGATTCCCTCTGTACGATGGGTTGTACCTGGGAACCAGCCTGCGCTGGAATCCGAATCAGGGAACCGGATGGAACGCCCATATGTTATACAGGCCATATCAGTGGCTCTCAATTGGCATCAAAGGAGAATCCCTGAACAGCTCTCCCTGGATGGACTGGGGTGTCGGATTGCGACCCCTGAAATTCAGCAACTACTGGGGAACCCGGCTGACGATGTTTTATGATGCCCGGGTAACAAATACAGGAAAGTTCAACAGTATAGCCACTGGACTTAGAATAATGCCCATCGACGGTGTGGAACTCTACGGCCATTGGGATTTCCGGGACGACAAACTGGTTACAGGAATCAACCTGTCCTTGAACCGTTTCCTTCTGGGCGGCGATATAACCAGTGCCGGTACCGATTCCTGGAACGAAGGCAGTATTCAGACATTTGCATCCCTGAAACACATGCGCAGTATCTCCGGTCATCAGAAAACCATGGTGGTGTACGATACCGCTCAGGTTATTACAGATACGCCCAGACTTTATGCAGCAGCCCAGGACTTCAGGAAAGATCCCAGCCCTACCCGTTCTCTTTACGAGTTTCTTCAGGATATGAATGGATTACTCACATCACCGGAAGTTGAATCGGTTATTTTCTACAATCAGGCCTTTCAAACATCCTTTTCCAACCTGATTGAGATTGAACAGTCCTTAAAAAAGTTGAAAGCAGCCGGAAAAAAAATCTACTTTTATGCCGATACATTCGGAAGCACCCAGTACGCCCTGGCAGCTTCTGTAAGTGATAAAATCTTTATGAGCCCTCAGGGATCGCTGGATCTGACGGGTTTTGGAGTCTCAAACCTGTACTTCAAAGATCTTCTGGCAAAATACGGTGTGAATATCTATAACTTCCAGAGTCACGAGTATAAAACCGCCTATAATAACCTCTCAGAATCCTCAATGACCAATGCCCAGAGAGAATCTCTTGAATACGTTTATGGCGGACTGCAGGCAGAAATGGACCGGATGATAAATCAGGGGCGGGAATCAATGCTCACTGATAATCTTGAAAGTCTCTATTCGGAAGGCTACTGGATGTCTGCGGCCAGCGCCCGGGAAGCAGGCCTGGTTGATGAACTGATGTACCGCGACCAGATGGAAACCTGGGTGGGAATGCGGCGATACCGTGTTACCCTATTCTCACAGATTCGCCACGATATGAACTATGAGTGGAAAGCAGCTAATGATCCGACAATCGCCGTTATTTACGCAAACGGAAATATCTCTATGGGGAATGGCGCAAAAGGGCAGACGATCGGTGCTGCATCTCTGGCCGATGCCATTAAAAATGCCAGATTCAACCCTCTGGTTCAAGGTATTGTTATCCGGGTGAACTCCGGCGGCGGTTCAGCCCTCGCCTCGGATGTTATTGCCAGAGAAGTTGCACTTTGCACCGTAGGACCCCGTCCGAAACCCATTGTTATCAGCATGGGCGGAGTGGCAGCATCCGGTGGTTACATGATTTCAGCCCCGGGCTCCAAGGTGTTGGCCACTCCCGGAACGATTACCGGATCTATCGGGGTTATCACCATGATTCCTGATATATCCGGACTCCTTGAGAAGTTGGAAGTCAGTGTCGGTACGGTAACGACAACACAATCGGCGGATGTTCCCAATATCTTCCGTCCCCTCACCCCCCAGGAGGAAAATCGGATTCGCAACTCGGTGATGGACAATTACGATTCATTTATCAACATGGTTGCCGTTAACCGAAACATGGATGTACAGGCTGTTGATAATGTGGCTAAGGGCCGTATCTGGACCGGTCAGCAGGCAATGGATCGGGGACTTGTGGATAATATGGGCGGTCTTGATGATGCTATTGAGCTGGTTGAGGGGCTGGCTGGTGTCAAACATGCCCGGATTCTTGAGATCGATCCCGGCTCCATCCGATTTTCCATCCCCGGAATCCCCGGCGCCCTCGCTGCCTTTCTTGATTTGAAACCCAAAGATCCTCTGGATATGGTTCCCGAGGATTTAAGGGATGTAATTGAGTTCTATCAAACCGTTTCATCCTACGAGAGGGGAGAAGCCTTATTCCTGATGCCCTATACTCTTGAAGAAATGGATCTGGATAATAGAGATTGACCTCTGACGACAAGCCGGATTAATCCGGCGATAAGAATACAAAAAAGCCGCCGGTTAAACCGGCGGCTTTTTCTTTTAAAAAAATTCTTTAAAAGATCAGACTCTTAAGAGAATACCTTCCGGGACTGATCGTTCCTTCCCCGTAGAATTTCCAGAGAGAACTTGAGTTCCTTACTTCGAGTTAACTGAATCAAATCATTATACAGTGCGTAAGCTGCAGATAATCGACTTATTACACCTGAACTGATGGTATCCCCGGAACTCATATCAAGGGATTCCAAATTGGTTATATACGCAAAATCATCTTTGAGGATTTCTCTGGGCAGTTCCTGCCTCAAATGAATCCGGGTATCCGGATTTACCAACAGAGCATCCAGTATTTCCAGGGAAGAGAGCTCCTGATTCTTCAGGGTATCCAGTTTCCCGGCCAGTTCTTCAAGCTCCGGTTTTCCCGATGCCGTTTCTTCAGCCTGAGTAATCTGTGCAAGCTGATCCTTCTGATAAGAATAAGCGATGCGCAGAATATCATCAATTTTGGTTATCCCGTCAGCTTCTATATGCCGGAGGAAGTTGTCCACACCCTGGGCTGCCGTATGCCCGGTGGCTATTCCGGTAATCACATCGGGTCCTTTAATGATATCCCCGATTACAAACAGCCAATTCTCAGAACTCTGATAATACTCATCAACCTTAATCCGCCGGCCGTCATACTCAATGGAATCTGCAAACGTTCCCAGATAGCTCATGTCCGGAGCCTGACCGATGGACTCTACAACCATCACACCTTCATAAAGTTCAATGTCGTCTTTATCAAACTCGGGGCTGAATCGTCCTTCCTCATCAAACACCCGGGTACATTTACTGGTTTTCAAACCGACAATCTTATTATTCTTAATAACAATTTCTTCAGGCCCCCGGCCGGGATGGAACTCAATACCCTCTTCCATTCCCTCGACAATTTCTTCCTCATCCGCCGGCATGATATCCCGGGATTCAAGGCTGGTAACAATAAGATTTACTTTCCCGTATTTGGCTTTCTGCTTTCGAGCCAGACTCCGGGCGATATCCAGGGCCACATTACCGCCGCCGATAACAACCATCTTTTCTTCAACAGGAAATTCTTCCTTTTTTGTAATTTTCGCCAGAAGGTCAATTGACTGAAATACCATGGGATTATCCGTACCCGGAACTCCGGTACTTCGTCCCTGATGAAGGCCGGTGGCAATAAGCACCGAGTCGTAGGAACTGTGCAGAGACTCGAGAGTAACATCGGTTCCCACTCTGGTATTCGTTTTCAACTCAACACCCAGGGAGATAATAAAATCGATATCCTTATCCAAGATGTCATAGGGCAGTCGGTATTCGGGAATACCGTAACGCATCATACCACCAGCTTCGGGATAGGATTCAAACAGGGTAACTTTGTAACCCATGAGCACCAGATAATATGCAGCAGATAAACCGGCGGGACCGGCACCCACAATGGCGATAGAACGACCCTCAGACTCAACTACACGCTGGTTGATGAGAGTTTTGTACTCTTCAGAAGGAATAGCATCCATGGCATAACGTTTAAGCCACCTGATACTGATGGCCTCGCCCCGTACCCCCATGCTGCAGGCCGTTTCACAGTTATGTGTACAGATTCTGCCGCAGACATCCGGAAGGGGATTTGTTTTGTACATCTGCCGACCGGCTTCAGGAATATCATCCCGCCAGATAGCATCGATGTACTCAGGAATATTCATCCCGGCGGGACAGGCCGCGGTACATAAACCGCATGCCACACAGCGGCTGGCCTCAAGCTGGGCCTGCTGTTTTGTGAATCCCTTGACGATTTCCACAAATGAGGAATCTCTTTGTTCCGGACCCAGTGCCTCCATGGGGACACGTTCCAGATCCAGGAAGTTGATATCCTTGTTAGCCTGCCAGCCTTTGGGAAACTTCTTGTTGTGAATTCCATTCTCGTCGGGAAATATGAAGAATGAATTGGTTTCTTCATCAATATGGGTGTATTCCCTGGTCATGTTCAATGAGTTGGTGGTACAGATATCGACGCAGAGGGCACACCAGCAGCAGCGTCCGTAATCGATAACAGGCCGATACTCGGTTTTCCCCAATTCCGCTTCCCGTCCTACAACCGGAACCATGCGGATTGCATCATTATCACAAATCTCAGCACAGGTACCGCAACCGATACATTTGTCCAGATCGTTCACATGGAATCCCCGATACCGATCGCAGGCTTCCCGATACTCTGATGGAACATGTATTGTATCCGGCTTCTCGCCGAGGGTTTTAAGGGCTAAAAAAGGCTTCAGTACGCTGCCCAGTTTGTTTTCTGCCATATTCTACTCCTTACCGGTCCACTTCCGGCGGACATGCATCCAGGCTGAACATCAGCTGGGATGCATCTTCGATTCTCGTACCCACAAGCAGGTTCTCCAGGATGTGTACACCGTGGGTAACACTGGCTCCCCGAACGTGAACCCTGTAGGGACGAACCCCGCCATCGCTCACCATGTAATAGGCGTACTCGCCCTTGCTGCTTTCGCTTCGGACGTAGACGTCTCCTGCAGGAACTCTCCACTTCAGAGGATTGGGCTGCTTGTTCCACACCGGTCCTTCGGGGATTTTATCCAGCACCTGCCTGATAATCCCGATGGTCTGAACAACTTCCTTCCGGCGTATCATCAGCCGGGAATAGGCATCGCTGTCTTTTAATGTAGGAATATCAAATTCAAGCTCATTGTAAACTTCGTAGGAATCGTCTTTACGTACATCGTGAGCAAACCCAGCAGCACGGAGGTTCGGACCTGTAGTACCCCATTCCATGGCACGCTCCCGGGGCAGAACCCCGATTCCTACAGCGCGCTTACGCAAAATTCTATTGTTGAAAAACAAGTTGTCATAATCCGGCAGACGCCCTTCGATATAATCAAGAACATCCCTTACCCGGGAGGCAAAACCTGCAGGGAAATCCCGTCGGACACCTCCAGGCATGTTGTAGATATGATAAACACGTCCGCCGGTAAGTTCCTCGAATAAATCCAGTATGCGGTCTCTATCGGAAATAGACCAGTTCGGCATGGTATACAGACCGATAGTTCCCGCATGGCCGCCGAAGGTGAACAGGTGGCTCGCCAGGCGGCTCAACTCCAGAACAAGAACCCGGATAAACTGGGCCCGCCTTGGAACTTCAATATCCGCCAGAGCTTCAATGGCCCGGGCGTAATTTTCTTCATTGGGATCGGGGTCGGGAACACAGATCCGACAGACAATGGCAATATTCTGTATGAACAGCCGCTCTTCCATCAACTTCTCAAAACCCCGGTGCAGAAAACCAGCTTCAGTTTTAGCCTTAACGATGGTATCCCCTTCAAGGGTGAGTTTGAGGGCAAAGTTTCCTTCGACTCCTGGATGGTTGGGCCCGATAAACAGATTGTATTCACGGTTTTCCAGAGACTTCGCTCCTGGCATCAGGCTGCTGCCGTCGTTTGCGGTAACTAACTCAGACATCAGTTCCCCCTTCTCCGCGGTTGGAATGATAACCGCCTTTCACCAACTCATCCCAATCAGGCTCATAATCTCTGAAATGAAAATGATCGTGGGCAAATTCCCGGGTTATAAAATCTTTTCGCATCGGAGGCGGTCCGTCCCAATCGGAGAGAATATACTTCTCCAGATCCGGATTCCCCTCAAATACAACACCGAACATTTCATGAATGTCCCGTTCAAAGAACAAGGCCGGTTGCCAGAGATCGCTGACAGTGGGCATGGATGCTGTTTCCCTGGGAATACGTGTTTTAGCACTTACCAGGCAGAAATCCCGGTAGCTCCAGAAATGATAGACCAGTTCAAACTCATCTTCTGCAAGCCAGTCCACACAACTGATGGCCGAAAGATGCTGAAATCCCACACGGCTCCATATCAGTGAAGCCAGAGTGTGAAGTCTGTCTGAATCAACAGGGCCCTCAATCCGCCGGGGCGCCTTCAGCGAAAAGCTTTCATTACCAGTGGCATCCTGAATTGCTTTAATAATTTCTTCTTCAATCCGGGGTGAACCGGTAGCAGCTTCGGGCTTTCTTACCCGGGGATCTGCTGTGTGCGCTAAATAATTATCAGCAATCATTTTTCCACCTCTCCGATCTTGAAGTATTTTGCATCATCGGGAATATCGGTCCTCGTATCGATGGTTCCGAAAACATGTTCCTGATTTTTACGGTAGAACTCATAGTTCTTGTAGTAATCTTCCCAGCTATTCGCTTTGCCTTCACCGATTCTATCGATGAGTTCGGTAAAACCTTCAATAATCGCCTCGGGACGGGGCATACAGCCGGCCAGATAAAACTCTACAGGAATATACTGATCCAGACTCTTGATGGTGGCGTAACTGTTCCAATACATACCGCCGTTAATGGTACAGCTTCCGAAGCCCACAACATACTTGGGAGACTGCATCTGCTCATAAATCAATACGACGCGTTTGAGAGTCTTCACACTCAGGTATCCGGTAATCAGGAGTATATCAGCCTGCCTGGGAGTTACCATCGGCATGATACCGAAGCGTTCCATATCAAAACGAGCTGTCATTGTCGGTGGTAATTCCACTGCTCCACAGCCGGTACAGTAATGAAGCATCCAGAGACTGCGTTTCTGAAGCTTTGTGAGCACCTTGTCCCAGGCACTGCGTTGGGTAATAGTCTTTTCCATTGTATCCATTCCTATCCGATACCTAACATGATTCCCACAACACCGATGGCGGCGAGGGGCAGTGGAATCTTCCACATGAAGCGCATTGCATCATCAGTTCTGAACCGGCCGAATACCGAATTCACACTGAGAATCAGAGTAAAGAGTACAAACAGTTTGAACAGAAGCTCAAACCAGTTCTTTGCTCCTCCCAGAAAGAGATTTGCGTAGATGGTAAGCTCCACAAAAAGATTTATCAGGTGCTGAATGAACATCATACCCATGTATTTCCCACCCATTTCCGTCATCGGACCGGTAGCGATTTCATGGGGAGCTATTATCACTTCAAAGGGTTTCTCGTTCATCATCCCCTGAAGGGCAAACAAAGCGGCTATCCCCAGAAGAGGATGGGTAACAATGCCCCAGGTGGCAATGCCCCCGGACTGCTGAATCTGTACCAGCTCGTACATACTGGTGGTACCGTTCAGCATGGCCATACCGATAAAGGTAAGAACAAAAGGAACCTCGTATCCGAACAGCATCTGAAGCGCCCTGGAAATACCAATGCTGCCGTTAGGATTTGCCGTTTCTCCCACACCCAGAGCCATACCCAGAGAGGGAATCAGCAACAGGTAGATAATAACGACAAAGTCACCAAACTGACTGAAGTAATGAAATCCCGGTACAGGAATGAAATACAAAGACAGCATTGTTCCGCTGACGAGCATCATCAGAGAGATATCATGCATGTATCCATGACTGATATTTGTCCGCTTCCGCATCAATTTAATTACATCAAAAAACGGTTGTATCCAGCTTGGCCCAACCCGGCGCTGAACCCGGGCGGTAAACTTCCGGCCGTAACCACCGAGAAACACACCCACCGTAAAGGCAATCAGCGGGTAAAAAACAATCCAGACAACGAGTCCGATTACGGAGTTCATATAGCCCCCTTGAGGATAACAACCATAAGAATTACAGCTCCCAGGCTGTAAGCCAGGTATGTATTAAGCCCACCTGTGTATATTCTTCGGGCAAAGTCGCTGGCTCGCTCCACCAGAGCTACCAATCCTTCTTCACCCCGCTTAACGGGAGGATTAAGAAACCTCTTGCCGAAGATATGTTCGTAGGCGCTGTAGAAGTTGTAGTTGAAATTGTATTTAACCGTTTTATCCAGGAAATGACCTGCAGCATAGTTGTTGTACTGCCCCACAATCCGTCGGCGTCCACCGATAAGAAAGATGATAAAGGCCACCAGCATTGTGGCACCGAAAACAGAACTCACCACATTCATGTTCAGCTGCCCGGCCGAAGCTTGTACGCCGCTGAGGGTAACCGCCAGAGGTTCAACACCCAGAGAAACCTGAATTTTTGCCACCCAGCCGAGAATGAGTCCGGGGAAAACCCCGGTTCCAAGAACTACAAGCATAAGTATCCAGATGGGCAGCTGCATGAAAAAACCAACTTCCTTCACATCGTTGTAACGTTCTGGAAGCTGACCCAGGAAAATATTATGTATCAATTTGTACACAGAAAGAATAGTTCCCAGAGTTCCGATAAACGCGGCAAGTGCCAGGAAAGGATGCCCACCGAGTATCAGTGAACGGTAAATGAGCCATTTGGATACAAAACCGTTCATCGGCGGTATTCCCGCCAGGCCGATAATACCGAAAAGAAGTCCAACATAAGCAATAGGCTGTTTCTTGATTAAACCGCCCAGAGAATTCAGATTCGTTGTTCCCGTCCGGTACTCAACCGCTGCAATGCAAAAGAGTATGAGTGTTACATATGTCAAATAGGTAAAGATATGAAACAAACCACCGGCAACACCAAGGCTGGTTGCCGTAGCGAGTCCCACCAGCATATAGCCCCCCTGACCCACCGAGTGCCAGGCCATGAGTTTCTTGGCATCGTGCTGAAACAATGCGGTGAAGGTGGGAACCACCATTGTGAAGGCACCGATGGTCATAATCACTACCTGCAGGTTGAAATAATGCCCGGCACTCAGCTTCTTCATTGCCGTAAAACCCAACACAGTGAAGAGGAAAATAGCTACTCCGTAAAGTCCGATTCTCGTGGAGATAGCAGATAAAAAGGCGGTAATACCGGTTTCTGCGGAAGAATAAGCCGGAGCCATCCACCGATGTAAAGGATAAGCCGCAGATTCGATCAGCATGGGAGCCAGCAGAAGTACGGCGGCAAGAATCAGGGTTCTCATATCAAATCCGGCAACCGTCGAGGCAATCTCAGAGAAACCGAAGCTTCCGGATGCCTGATGGAGAAAGATGATACCGGCAAACAGAATCATACTGGCAATTATGGCGTAAATCAGGTATCCCATGGCTGTCGACCGGGCCTTTTTCGTACCCTGCTGAAGCAGGAAGTAGGTGGTCCAGCTCATGAACTCCCACATAATGAAAAAAGCCAGTATATCTTGGGAGAGTATCACACCCAGCATGCCCAGATTTTTGGCAAAGAGCCAGGCGTAATACATGGGGTAGGTTCCGCCTTCCCTGAGAGCCCCCAGGGAGAAAACCACTGTCAGCCAGCTTATCCCGCTTATCATAAGTGCGAAGTACCATGAAATCGCAGTAAGACCGAACTGCAGCTGCCAGCCGAACATCATAGGTCCGTAGATAATCGAACCGATCTCGCTTTTGGCCATAATTGCCACAAGGACAATGGCGGAAAAACCTAGAAATGCAAAGGTTTTTCCAACGACCAGACCCTTTTTGGAAAACGCCGAGAACAGTGCGGCAATCAGGAATCCAGCCAGGGGAAATATCAATAACAAAAATGTATTCATCTCACATCCTTCCTATAGGGCCAGTCCCGAAGGGATCAGCGGGAGCAGAAACGAACCGAATATCACCAGTAGAGTGAAACCGAATACCGCAATAAGAGCCGGAACATCCATCTCCATGCGGCCCTTAACAGCCCTTGTATTTCCGGTTTCAGGGTCGCTGTAAAGCGTCCGGACCACCCGGAACAGATAGGAGGCTTCCAGAACCGTACCCAGAAGTATCACCGCAATACCCAGCCATGCACCGGTCGCACCGGAAACTGCAGCGGCGGATAGAATCTTGAACTTGGTGAAAAAACCGAATAACGGTGGAACTCCCACCAGAGACAAGGCGCCAATTACAAAGAAAACACCGGTTAAAGGCATTCGCCGCCCAAGACCGCTGTAACTCTTTATATCCCGTTTGCCGGTTCTCACAATGAAGTACCCGGCAATAAGGAAGAGTATCGATTTGGCACCGGTGTGCATAACAAGATGGGCCATTCCGGCCTGCCGGCCGGCTTCTGTACCCAGAGTCAGGGCAAAGAGCATCAATCCCACCTGCCCCATACTGGAATACGCCAGAGTTCTTTTCAGCTCAGTCTGCCCGAAGGCTGCCAACTCACCGATGAGAATGCCTGCCAGTGCCATATAGCGCAGAGGCAGCATAAGATTCACCGAAGAAAACACCGTCATTGAAATTCGCAGAAGTACAATAAGTGCCAATTCGATAACAAATCCTGAGAGTACGGCACTGATGGAACTCGGTGCAGTGGAATGGGCATCAGGAAGCCATGTATTTACCGGGAATATAGCGGCTTCAATGCCCATACCCAGTACAAAGAGTGCTGCAGTAAGCATTACATAAGACAAATCAGCCTCACCCAGGGCCTGTGCTATATCGCTCATAGCCAGACTGCCGCTTACCCTGTAAGCCAAACCGATAGCCACCAGCATGAAGAGGGATCCTACCGAACCCAGAAGCAGATATTTCAACGAGGCCTCAAAGGAAGCTTTAGTCTCTTCACTGGCCACCAGAATATAGGAGGAGATACACAGGATTTCATAAAATACAAACAGGTTGAACAGATCTCTTGTAAGCAGAATGCCGAAAGATGCGGCCATAAGCAGAAGCAATACCGCATAATGCTTGCTCTGGGCTTCTTCAGATTTCAGATAGGACTGACTGTAGAGGATAACCAGAAATCCACTTACCGAGATGAGCAAAGCCAAAGCCGCTGAAAGCCGATCCATGGAAAGCTGTATCCCCATGGGGGGAGCAATCCCGGCAATCACTACCGATACAGGAGTAGAAAGATCGGCCCGGAACCAGAACCATGCCAGTGCACTGAGAGCAAAGCCGGTAAGCAGTGCCAGTATCCTGGCACCGGCATTCCGGTTCACCAGAACCGTCAGAAACGCGGCAGCCAGAGGTACCACAATAAACAGTATAGGACTTACCATTTGAGCCCCCTTATTCTTGCGGTATCAATAGAACCATGGGTAACAAAAAGCCTCATCACCAGGGTAAGGGCAAGAGCCGTAACGCCGAAACCGATAACAATGGATGTGAGAACAAGAGCCTGGGGAACCGGATCCACCATAGGGCCGGCAGCAGCCTGAGCACGGAAAATCGGCGCACTGCCATTGTCAACAAAACCGATAGTGACAAGAAACAGGTTCACACCCAGATCGGCGATATTTAAACCGATAATCATCCTTATCATGTTTCTCTGTGTCAGCAAGCTGTAAAGACCGATCAGTATCAGCAGAAAGGCCGACACATAGAGTATTTGGGGAACTGTCATTCGGCGGCCTCCCTGGACGCTGAACCTGCAGCCGTCAGTTTTGAAATAATATTGATGAGCTCACTGGCCACCTTGATGGCAACAATCGCATATATAACCGGTATAAAACCGGCACTTAAGAGAGATCCGAACTCACCCTTGGGAAGGATATTAGCCAGAAAAGACTGAGCTGGACTGTAAAGCCCGACAAAGCCGATGGCCAGGAATCCAAGTCCGGCCAGGGTTTCCAGAACATTAATCAATCCCCTGGGAATACTGAGGGTCTTACTGGTTAAAATCACAACGAACACAGCCGTAGCGATGATTACACCTCCGGGGAATCCTCCACCGGGTGAGAGATGCCCATGAAGTACGATGTATATACCCACAAGAACGATAAAAGGAAGAAGAGCCAGGCTGCCGGCCTGAAGAACAAAGCCGCCGTCATCATCAAACAGATCTTGTAAAAGTCCGTCTCGGATAGCCATGGCCAGCATGCTCACACCGAGGGCACTGGCAAAGAGTACAGTTACCTCACCGAGGGTGTCAAAACCACGGTATTGAACCACTACAGCTGTAACCGTATTGGCTGCCCCGCTTAAATCAGGGGAAGTTGCGAGTATTTCTGATCCGACCGAATCCAGTTCGGAGCGGGATTCAGCACTGAACAGACCCATACCGACAGTAATCAGATAAAATGCAAATCCTCCGATCAGAAGAATACCAATCAGTTTACGCATTATCAGTCTCCTTTCGCCGTACCGCCCGGGCACTTTCATCCACCCGGCGTACCGTTGCGGAAGTGTTCCCTTCAGTTGATTTCCGGGTTCTGAAAAGAGCGATAACAAAAATAACAGTCGTCAGAGCCGATCCGATTGCAGCCTCAGTGATGGCAACATCAGGAGCCGCCACAATAAGGAATGCAAGGGATGCGAAAAGACTCAGAGCCGAAAGAAGAATAATGGCAGACCGTAAGTCTTTTACGAGGACGGCGGCAAGAGCCATCCCGACGAGAAATACGCAGAGTATCAATACGATATAGGTCATTCGGTCGCCTCCTCTTTAGCCCAGTCATCCCGGACACTCCGGGAAGCCAGAGGCACACCACCCTTATAGGCACTGCGTCCGATGGTGCTTGATGAGACGGGGTTGGCCATGGCAATAAAGACAATCAGAAGAACGGCCTTGGTTAACATCTCCGGGGCCAGAAACGCACTTCCCAGAATAACGCTCATCGCACCCAGGGTAGTTGCTTTCGTTCCGGCTTGAAGCCGATTGTAGACATCCGGCATACGAATAAGCCCCAAACCACCTAAGGCGAGAAAGAGGCTGCCGATAAAAATAAGGATATTACCGAGTATCACCATTACTTACCCCCTTTGAGGAAGCGGGCGATGGTAACCACCCCGATAAACCCGATCACCGCATAGACAATGGCCACATCGATGTACAAATCGGTACCGCCGCTGATAACACTGAAAAGCACCAGAAAGGCCGTTGCAATCACCGTCAGGGTATCCGAAGCCATCAAGCGGTCAAAAGGAGTTGGCCCGGCCAGAAGTCTGATTACCGTTAACAGAGCCGATAATCCGATGAGAACAAGGGATACTATTATGATAGGAGTCATTCAACCACCTCCATTAATGTCCGTTCAAATCCTGCAACAATAGACTGTGTAGCTGCATCCGCATCCGTTCCCTTTACATCCACCCAGTGGACATAAAGAGAGCTACCTTCTATATCCAGAGTAAGAGTTCCGGGTGTAAGCGTGATTGAATTAGCCAGAATCAGCTTACCCAGTGGTGACTGAAGCTGAGTTTGTACTTTTACAATTCCCGGATTGATCGGCAGAGACGGAGTGAGTACCCGTCGGGCGATATCCAGATTCGAACGAATCAGCTGCCAGAGAAACACCATAAGGTAAATCGGGGTGAAGAGCAGCGCTTTGAGCGACAGCCTCAACCCCCCGAATAAATCCCGGCTCCGATGTGTCAGAAGTACGATAACGACAATCGCAACCGCTCCTGCAATCAGCTCTACCAAAGCGACTGACGAAACAATCAGCAGCCATGAAGCAGCCAGCAGAAAGAGTAATGCGAATGTTCCTTTCCAATTCCTCATTTAGAACCCCTTATATGATTCATTTAATAAGATATTTAATAATCGATATATATTTCTTTTTTCATGCGCATAATAATCCCAGCATCCCTGTATGTAAATAGAGAATACGAATGAATCTCAAAAAAAAAGGCATACCCTGAGGAGGGATATGCCTGATTAGTTAAATAATATTTATTTAAGATTATCAGATATCTCCAAACTTCTTCATATACTGCACCCTCTCGAGGCCTGCAGTATCAGCACCATTATCAGCGGACAATTTTCCAAGGAAATCATTAATGGATATAAATGATTTCTCATCCATCCACATTGAAATACCCTCGTTCATTTCGCGTATTCTTTTTTCTCCGTTTTTATACACAGTACTCACAACTTCCACAACTTTCGCACCTGCAAGAAGGAACTTTACCGCCGTTATGGCATCATAAATCCCGGTGGCCCCGGCAAAGTCGGTTTTTACAAGAGGGGAAAGCAGAGCCGTCCATCTGAGAGAAGAACGATACTCAGTTTCATCACTTCTTGCTGGAGCAGATTTAATACTCATTTTCTGAACATCCATATCCGGGGATGCATAGCGGTTGAAAAGAACGACTGCTTCAGCACCTGCCTCAGAAAGCCGGGAAACAAGGTTACCGATATTTGTGAAATACGGTCCGATTTTTACTGACAGGGGTAAAGAGGTTAAGGTTTTCACTTTTCGGACAATTGAGACATAGGTTTCTTCAATTCCCTCTCCGGCAACACTCACATCAAAAGGGCTGACAAACAGGTTCAGCTGCAGAGCATCGGCTCCGGCTTTATCCAGATCGACACAGATTGCCTGCCATTCCTTATCACTTGCCGCATTGATACTGGCAATAACCGGTATGGAAACAGCCTTTTTCGCATCCCGGATAAGATCCATGTAATCATTAATTGAATGTTTACGTTCGTAGAACGCGATGTAATCGTCAATGTCTGCCTGCCCGTAAACAACTCCCCCTTTTCGGGTTTCATGAGCAATACCCGCAAGTATCTGTTCTTCAAAAAGAGATTTTAATACAACAGCACCTGCACCGGATTCTTCCAGTTTTCTTATAGACCCTGTTTTTCCTGTTAATCCACTCGAACCGACAATGATAGGGCTGGATAGATTCAACCCGAGAAATTTTGTTTCAATATTTGCCAATGATTGCCTCCA
>Ga0164318_10000490_pt1 | contig 30402 bp, 25 predicted proteins | sample GuaBasSedimGuay9_FD_113734 | JGI IMG/M metagenome (GOLD analysis project Ga0164318, IMG submission 113734) | Subseafloor sediment microbial communities from Guaymas Basin, Gulf of California, Mexico - Guay9, Core 4571-4, 0-3 cm | ecosystem: Environmental > Aquatic > Marine > Hydrothermal vents...
ACCGGGAGATAGAACACGGTGACCAAGAAACTCGGGGCCTGGATAATGGGCCATCGCCTGTTGGTGATGGTACTGGTGCTGGCGGCGACGGCATTCTTCGCCTGGCAGATCCCCCGGGTGCGCATCGAGAGTCCTACCATCGATCTGTTTCCCTCCAGCCATCCCTACGTGGAGACCTTCAAGAAGTACAGCGACGTCTTCGGCGGAGCCAGCCGGGTGGTCATTCAGCTGGAGGTCAAGCAGGGAACCATCTTCAACCTTCCGGTACTGGAAAAGATCCGTCGCATCACCAAGGAGCTGGAACTGATCCCGGGGGTGAACAACTACCAGGTGCTGTCGCTGGCCCAGCGCAAGGTCAAGGAACTCAAGGTGGATGCCGAGCGTGGCTTCCGGGCGGTGCCGGTGATGTGGCCCGAGGTGCCCCGGACGCAAGTCGGTATCGAAAACCTGCGCCGGCGGGTCCACGCCAACCGCCGCATTCACGGTACCCTGGTATCGTTGGACGACAAGGCCACTCTCATCGTGGCCGGATTCTTCGAGAAGGATCTCGATCCCCTGCAGGTCTACCGGCGCATCGAGCAGATCGTCTCCCGGGAAGTTGACGACAACACCGAGCTGCAGGTCATCGGCCGGCCCATCCTGCTGGGAACGATAATGAACCAGTACGGGCAGCTACTATGGCTGTTTACGGCCACGGCGCTGTCGATCCTGCTGGTGTTGTTCCTCTACTTCCGGGATTTCTGGCGGGTTACCGTGCCGGTGCTGACGGCCCTGTTGTCGGCGGTGTGGGGGCTCGGCTTCCTGGGCCTGCTGGGGTTGAACTTCGATCCGCTGGTCATCGTCGTGCCCTTCATCATCTCGGCCCGGGCGCTGTCGCACTCGGTGCAGCTCATCGAGCGCTTCACCGAGGAACTGGCCGCCAGCGGTGACAAGGTCGAGGCCGCCCGGGCCACCTTTAACGGCCTGTTCAAACCCGGCCTGCTGGGCATCGTCACCGATGCCGCCGGGGTGCTGCTGGTACTGACCACGCCCATTCCCCTGCTGCGGAAGCTGGCCCTGATGGGCGGCTTCTGGGTGCTGTCGATCATCGTCAGCGATCTCATCTTCAACCCGGTGCTGCTTTCCTTCCTGCCGGTGTCCGCCCTGGGCCGGCGCCGGCGTCGCTCCGCCAGCGAACGCCTGCTGGGCGTGGTGTCCACCTGGTGCCTGGGCCGCCGGCGCTGGGTAGTGCTGGGCCTGGCCGGGATCCTGTTCGCGGTGGGATTCGTGTTCGCCAGCCGGTTGGTCATCGGTGACGTCCACCCCGGCACCCCCATGTTGTGGCCGGACTCCCGCTACAACCGCGACACCCAGCGCATCGCTTCCCGCTTCCGTAACACCGAGGAGTTCACCGTGGTGGTCGAGGGCGAAAGCCGCGATGCCATCAAGAACCCCGCGGTGCTGCGGATGATGGAGGCCTTTCAACGACACCTGGAGTCGATACCCGAGGTGGGTTCCACCTCCTCGCTGGTGGACCTGCTGCCGGGCATAATCTCCATACTGCACGGCTCCGATCCCCGCTGGGAGCTGATACCCAACGATCCCCGGGAGTCGGGCTTCTTCCTGGAGATGATCTACAGTTCCTCGGAGCCGGGTGACCTGGTACGCTACGTCACCATCGACAGCCAGAACGCCAACATCACCGCCTACCTGAAGGATCACCGGGGCGAGACCCTGCGCCGGGTGGTGGCGCACGCCCGCCAGTTCATCGACGAGCATCCCGTCAAGGGAGCCCGCCTGCGCCTGGCCGGTGGCTACGGCGGCCTGCTGGCGGCCATCAACGAGGAGGTGGCCCGGCACCAGGCCACGGTGACGGTCCTGGCCTTCGGGATAATCCTGTTGCTGTGCTCGCTGGCCTACCGTTCGCTGGTGGCGGGTTTGCTGTTCCTGCTGCCCCTGCTGGTCTCCAACTACCTGACCTACGCCCTGATGGGGGCGCGCCACATCGGCCTGGACGTCAACGCCCTGCCGGTGGTGGCCCTGGGGGTGGGGTTGGGGGTCGATTACGGCCTGTACATCGTCGAACGCATCCGCGAGGAGTTCGCCCGCAGCGGTGACGTGGCCGGTTCCATCCGCGTGGCCCTGACCACTGCCGGCAAGGCGGTACTGTTCACCGCCAGCACCATGGTCTTCGGGGTCATCTTCTGGGCGTTTTCCTTCCTGCGCTTCCAGGCCGACATGGGCTTGCTGCTGGCCTTCTGGATGGTGATGTCGATGCTGGGGGGGCTGGTGTTGCTGCCCACGGTCATCTCCCTGGTCAAGCCCAGGTTCATCTTCGGCCGTTGATCCTCGTCGCAGCGGTAGTTGTTGACAAGCGTGTCATAAAACCCTTAGATTAGGCCGTTGATCGGGGAAGAAAGTCATTTTTTTGAAAGGAGAGAGGAAAATGAAGAAGACGCTGACAATCGTTCTATCGCTGGCCATGGCTCTGCTGCTGGGCGTGGTGTTCATCAACTGCGGCGGTTCCGACGACAACAACGACACCTGCCCGGCCAAGTGCGGCGAGGGCAAGGAGTGCTGCGAAGCCTGCCCCTGCGCCCAGGGCACCTGCAACGCCGAGGGCGTGTGCGAGACGGCCGGTGACTGCTGCCCCGATGCCCCGGCCGGCCAGATCCAGATCGACATCGACGGCATGATCAAGGACGCTTCCACCGGCCAGGGGGCCCAGGTGCACGTGGCCGCCATCTCCCCCATGGACGCCCTGACCTCGGATTCTCCCGAGCTGTTGAGCGAGACCGACAGTGACGCCAACGGCGTCTTCCACCTGGGCTGCTACGATGTCAGCAACGTGGCCCTGGGGGCGGTGGTGCTCACCGACGACAGCCCCATGGACGGAACCGGGGGAACCTTCTTCCCCACCGGCACCGGCGTCAAGGGCTGGACCACCAACGACGAGAAGGTGTGCGTCGACAACGCCGTGGGATTCGCCGTGCCCAACACCATCATCGGGGCGCTGGACCAGCTTCCCGACGTCAGCGCCGCCGACGATGGCCTGGTGATGGGCCTGGTGGTGGACGCCTCGGGTAATCCCGTCGAGGGCGCGGTCATCAAGAAGCAGGACGGCGACAACTGGGTGGACCTGGGCTCCATCTACTACCCCAGCGCCGACTTTTCCGACATGAGCGGCACGGCCACGGCCGTCACCGGCATGTTCGTGATTCCCGGCGCCCAGGTGGCCGGTCTCACCGTCATCCACGCCGAGAAGACCGGCATGACCTTCGACACCGCCCAGGTGGCCGGCAAGTCTGGCTTCTGCTTCTTCGCCCTGGTGCCGGAGTTGTCTGAATAAGCCGACGGCAAGATTGCCCGAGCACGACGCCGCCGCCGGATAGCCTGCGGCGGCGTTGTTTTCCCCGGGAACCGGCTAAGGAGGATGGCATGAGCAGGTTCGGAGCAGTCAGCAGCGCGGCTATACTGTTGTGGTCGGCACTGGCTTCGGCCGGCGGTTTTCTGATCTACGAGCACGGGGCTACCGGCACCGGCATGTGCGGCGCCCGCACGGCTTCGGCCGACGATCCCAGCCCCATGTTTTTCAACCCCGCGGCCATCACCGAGCTGGAGGGGATACAGCTGGAGCTGGGCAGCACGGCGATACTGGGTTATCTGAGCTACCAGCCGGCCGGCCGGCCCGCCGACCCGCGTACTTACTCCACCTTCGATGCCAACGGCAACCCGGTGGTGGAAATCGTCAACGACGGGGAGAACCCCGCCGACGCCAAGGTCAAGCTGTTCACGCCCCTGCACTTGTATGCCACCTGGCGTCCCCGGGGGTTGCCGCTGGCGGTCGGCTACGGGCTCAACAACCCTTTCGGGTTGGGTACCTACTGGCCGGGCAACTGGGACGGGCGCTTCATCACCACCGAGACCGAGATGCGCACCTTCGTCAACAACCTGTCCGTGGCCCTGGACGTGGCCGAACTGGCCGGCTTCAAGGATTCCGTCAAGCTGTCGGTGGCCGTCGGCTACATGTTCGTCTACGGCCAGGCCCACCTGGCCCGGCGCATCGACCTGCGCGCGGCCGAGGCCTTCTCGAACGGGGCCATCCAGGATCCCTGGGGCGAGATGAAGATGGACGGTGACGCCATCGGCCACGGCTGGAACGTGGCCCTGTACGCGGAACTGCCGAAGCTGCTGGCGCTGGGCTTTTCCCTGCGCTCGGGGGTGAGCCTGCCCTTCGAGGGTACCGCCAGGTTCCTGTTCCCCATGGAGTCGGGCCAGCAGGCCCGCGCTTTCCTGGAGGGACTGGGAACGGTCTTTCCCGACGAAGACACCGGTTCGGTGGAGATCAACCTGCCCATGAACCTCAACGCCGGGGTGGCCTTCCTGGGAGTGGAACGGCTCAAGGTGGCGTTGGACTTCTACCTGGCCTTCTTCTCCAGCTACCGGGAACTGGCCATGAAGTTCAACTGTGTCGACGAGGGTACCTGCACGGCCGCGCTCAACACCAGCATCCCCACCAGGTGGCACTCGAGCTGGCAGATATCACTGGGGGCCGAGTACCTGCTGACCGACTACCTGCCCCTGCGCCTGGGCTGGGGCACGGTCAGTTCCCCGGTTCCTGACGACACCTACGATCCCACCCTGCCCGACGGCCAGCGCCAGCTCATTACCGTGGGTACCGGCTACCACGGTTCCTGGTGGAAGCTCGACATCGGCTACATGCTGGCCTTCTGGAAGGGAACCAAGGACAACGACGTCGGCCACGGCGACGATCTCAACCCCGAGGGCAAGGCCAACGGCACCTACACCACCTACAGCCACCTGCTGGGGTTGACCTTCGCGGCTCGTTTTTGACTAACGCTGGTCGGGGGACTCGGAGTCGGCTGCTTGTGCCCGCTCCTCCTGGCGCAGCTGTTCCACCACCCAGCGGCCGAGGATGTCTTCCTTGTGGATGTAGCCGTCGGCGCCGCATTCCGCGGCTACCTTCTGCAGCCGCTGCCGGTCCATGGTTGAACAGAGCACCACCTTGATGCCGGTGAACATCTCGTTGGACTTGATGAAGCGGCACAGCTTGCGGCCGTCGACACCGGGCATGATGACGTCGAGCAGCACCAGGTCGGGGCGGCTGTTCTTGCCCACCAGCAGGCGCGTGGCCTCGTCGGCGTTTTCCGCCCGCGAGATCTCCAGGCCCTTGCCTTCGAGCTCCGCGGCAATCAGGCGCATGGTCTCCGGGCTGTCGTCCACCAGCAATATCTTCCAGGCCTTGTCTCCAGGTGGTGGTTTCATGTCTTTTCTGCCTCCTTGCCGAACGGAACTCCCACACCAGTATACCAGCAGATGGGCCGCCGGGGAAAAACTGTTGCCGATTTCCCGGCGGCTCCCTACACTGGCGCCGGTGAAGATCCACCCGGGAGGTGAAGCATGAAGGGTTTACCGGTGATGGTGCTGGCGCTGGAATTGTTGGCTACGGCCGGCTGTGCCCAGCAGAGGCCGCAACTGCGCCAGCGGCAGGTGACGGCCACGGCCCCCGCCGACCAGCGGGTTGCCGAGGTGAAGTGGTTCCGGGATTTCCTGGGGCGGCACCAGGCCCGCCTGGCGCCGCTGGTCAAGGCCAACAACCTGGCCTACTGGATCGCCGCCGTCACCGGCAACCAGGATGCCTACACCATGAACAGCGAGCTGGAGGTGGCCATCCGCCGTATGCATGCCGACCCGGCCAGCTACCGGCGGCTCCAGCGCCTGCTCGATTCCGGGAAGGTAAAAGACGCCCTGCTGGCCCGGCAGCTGCGCATACTCCACGACAACTTCCAGGAGAACCAGACCGATGCGCAGCTGACCAGGCGCATCGTGGCCCTGGCCACCGAGGTGCAGCAGGTGTTCAACACCTACCGGGGACAGGTCGGCGGCAAGCGTCTCGACGACGGCCAGATCATCGACATCCTGAAAAACTCGGCCGACACGGAGCTGCGTCGCCAGGCCTGGGAGGCCTACAAGAAGCGGGGGGCGCTGGTGCGCGAGCGGGTGATCGAGCTGGCGCGGCTGCGCAACCAGGTGGCCCGCGGGCTCGGTTTCGCCAACTTCTACGACATGCGCCTGCGGCTCATGGAACAGGATCCGGCCGAGATCAGGCGTATCTTCGACGAGCTGGCCCGGGCCACCGACCAGCCCTTTGCCGGGATGATGCGCGAGCTGCGCCAGCAGCTGGCCCGGCGCTACGGGGTGAGCCCGGCCGACATCCGGCCCTGGCACTTCGAGGATCCCTTCTTCCAGGAGGCCCCGGCCGCGGGCGCGGTCGATCTCGACGGGTTCTTCGCCAAGGCAGACCAGAAGCGGCTGGTGGGCGATTTCTACGCCGGCATCGGCCTGGACGTCTCCGACGTGCTGGCCCATTCCGACCTGTTCGCCAAGCCGGGCAAGATGCCGCATGCCTTCTGCACCGACATCGACCGGGCCGGAGACGTCCGTATCCTGGCCAACCTCTCCCCCTGCGAGACGCAGACCTCCACCCTGCTGCACGAGGCCGGTCATGCCGTCTACTCCAAGTACATAGATCCTTCGTTGCCCTGGCTGCTGCGCGAGGAGGCGCATCCATTCACCACCGAGGCCGTGGCCATGCTCTTCGGTCGCCTCACCCGCAACCCCGGCTGGCTGCGCAAGATGCTGCACCTCGACCCGGGCCGGCTGCAGCCGCTGGTGGAGAAGATCAGGCGGCAGCAGCGGCTGGGCATGTTGATCATGGCCCGCTGGACGCTGGTGATGGTGAATTTCGAGCGCGGCTTCTACGAAAATCCCGACCAGGATCTCAACAAGCTGTGGTGGGATCTGAAGAGCCGCTACCAGCTGCTCGAACCCCCGCCGCGACTGCCGGGGGCGGCCGACTGGGCCTCCAAGATCCACATCGCCGCCTGGCCGGTCTACTACCACAACTACCTGCTGGGGGAGATGATGGCCAGCCAGCTGCACTACTACCTGGCCCGGAAGGTGCTCAAGGTGCCTCCCCGGCAGATGGACTACGCCGGCCAGAAGGCCATCGGCGAGTTCCTGCGTACCCGGATCTTCGCTCCCGGCAAGAGCCTGCGCTGGGACGAGCTGCTGCGCCGGGCCACCGGCGAGAGCCTCAATCCCCGCTACTTCGTGGAGCAGTTCGTGGGCCAGTAATGTCTGGCCCGCCCAGTACATCCCTTTCACCACCAGGCCATTGTCGAGCAGCTACTTCGGCGGGCTTGCTTCGGTGCGGCACAAGTGCTACACTGAATTACAGGGCAACTGACGAAAGAGGGACCCCATGGCCGCCAGGAATCCACGCTTGAGCATCGTCGTAGAGGAACGGGTCTATCGGCTCATAGAGGAATTGGCCAGCAGAGACAACACCAGCATTTCCAAAAAGGCCCTGGCGCTGCTGATTGAGGCGTTGGAACTGCACGAGGATCTCGCCCTGAGTGCCAAGGCCGCGCACCGTGAAAAGACCCTGAAGAAAAGCAAGCTGGTAGCCCACCAAGATGCCTGGTAAACAGCGTCCCTACCGAGTCCTCTACCACCCCCTGGTCGTTGACCGCGACATCCCCGTGCTGCCCGCGAAGATGAAGGCAAGGATCAAGCTGGCCATCGAACAGCGCTTGACTACCCAGCCCCAGCACTACGGAAAACCACTACGCTACTCGCTCAAGGGGCATCGCCGGCTCAGGGTGGGGGACTGGAGGGTGGTCTATCGCATCGTCGCCAGGGACAGGATGGTCATCATTCTGGTTATCTGCCACCGGAAAGAGGTCTACTCCACGGTGGTTTCCCGGTTGCCGCGGGACTAGGCCCGCTTTCTTCCGCAAAGTGCCAACTGGCGAAGTTGCTGCCGGGGGTGGGGGGGCGGTCAGCCCTCGTGCCATTCCACCACTATGAAGTTGCCCTGGCTGTCGCGCACCACCCGGCGCCGGGGGGGGCGGGGGGTGGGATCGTCCGGGTCGAGTACCTCCCAGTCGGTGCCGGGAACGTAGAAGCCGGTACGCTCGGCGAAGCGCCGGAAGGGATCGAAGCGGGGCCGGGTGTAGCCGGGGGCGTCCTGGTAGCCGGGATCCCCCAGAAACATCCGCGCCCGGGCCGAGGCCTCCTCGGCCAGGGACATGAACAGCAGAAACGCCGCCAGCAGCAAAAACCAGCCCGAGCCGAACAGCCCCCACACGGCCATGCCCATGGCCAGGAAGCGGGCCACCCGGGCCGAGATGGTGGTGGCCCGGTAGAAACCGACCCGCCGGGCCAGGGCCGCCCGCAGCACCCGGCCGCCGTCCATGGGCAGGGCCGGCAGCAGGTTGAAACCGCCCAGCATGAGGTTTATCCGTCCCAGCAGCAGCAGGAACACCGAGCCGCTGAGCGCCCCGGCCAGCGTAAACAGCCCGGCCAGGGCCAGGCTGGTGGCCGGCCCCACCAGGGCCACCACGATCTCGTGGGTGGTGGTACGGGGCGGGGCGGCCAGGCGGGCCATGCCGCCGAAGGGATAGAGGGAAATGTCGACTATGGGCAGGCCGTAGCGCCGGGCGGCCAGGGCATGGCCTACTTCGTGCACCACCACCGAGGCGAATACTCCCACCATGAGCAGCACCCCGGCCAGGCCACCGCCCTGCAGCAGCACGAAGCCGAGAAACAGCAGCATGCTCCAGTGCACCCGCACGGGAATACCGAACAGCGATCCCAGGTTGAACGACCAGCGCATGTTCCTCGGTCTCCTCTCTTACCAGCATAAGTCTTGTTTTGGGGATTGACAAGGAGGCCCTGCTTGACGCCCTCGCTGCCCTCGTTGACGCCCGGCCGACGGTGTGCTAGCAAGTAGTGCCCGCGCCGGGGGTCAAGGAGACGGGAAAACCATGACACAGGCAGAACAACTGGCAGCGACACTGCATCCCCTGGAAGTGAAGCTCTACGAATCCCTGGGGAGGCAGGAGGAGTTTGCCGAGACGGGAATAGCCGCCGCCGCCGGCATGAGCGAATCGCAGGCCCGCACCGTGGTCGAGTGGCAGAAGGCCAAGGGCTGCCTGGAGGTTGCCGGCAGCGCCACCCGCCAGTGGGTGGAGCTGTCCGAGCTGGGAAAGCGCTACCTGGAGACCACTCCCGAACTGAGGCTGCTGCAGCGGGTACGGGAGGAAGGTCCCGAGGTGGAGGTAGCCGGCCTGCTGCAGGACGACCGTCTCGAGCAGCGCGAGGCCGGCACCGCCCTGGGGGTGCTGCGCCGGGCCGGGGTTCTGGAGGATGCCGGCTCGGGGCGGGTACGACTGGCTGCCGGCGCCGATACCTCGTCGTTCGAGGCCCAGTTCGAGCTCATTCGCCGGGTGGGACAGGCCGGCCGGGTGCCCTGGGACGAGCTGGCGGAGGCCGAGCGGCAACTGGTGAGCGGCGCCAGTCGCAAGCGGGGCAAGGGCAAGGGGGTGTTCCGCCTGGGCGAACAGACCATCCGCACCCTGCGCTGGACGGAACTGGGCCGGCAGGTGGGCCGGCAGGTACGGGCCCTGGGCCGCAGCGGTGACGAGGTCAACCTGCTCACCCCGGAGATGCTGGCCGACGATTCCTGGCGGACGAAGAAGTTCCGGCGCTTCGACCTGTCCATACCCCCGCCGCGGCGGGTGGCCGGGCGCCGTCACCCCTACCGCGAGTACCTGGATTTCGTACGCCGGCGCATGCTGGCGCTGGGCTTCGAAGAGATGCGCGGTGAGCTGGTGGAGAGCGAGTTCTGGCTGATGGACGCGCTGTTCATGCCCCAGTTCCACGCCGCCCGCGACATCCACGATGTTTACCTGGTGGCCGAGCCGCAGCGGTCGCCTCCGGTGAGCGGGCCGGCCGCCGAGCGGGTGGCCGCGGTGCACCAGGACGGCGGCCAGACCGGCAGCCGGGGCTGGCGTACTCCTTTCGATGCCGAGGCCAGCCGGAGGCTGCTGCTGCGCAGCCAGGGCACGGTGCTATCGGCCCGCTGGTTGCAACGGGCGCGGGTGCCGGGCAAGTATTTCGCCATCGCCCGCTGCTTTCGTCCCGACGAGGTCGATGCCACCCATGCCGCCGATTTCTACCAGTGCGAGGGCATCGTGCTGGGTGAAAACATCGATTTCGTCACCCTGCTGGGCCTGCTGCGCCTGTTCGCCCGCGAGGTGGCCGGCGCCGAGGAGATACACTTCGCCCCGGCCTACTTCCCCTTCACCGAGCCGTCGGTGGAGGTGCACATCCGCCACCCCCAGGTGGGCTGGATGGAACTGGGCGGGGCCGGCATCTTCCGCCCCGAGGTCACCTGGCCGCAAGGCGTGGAGGTTCCCGTGATCGCCTGGGGCCTGGGGCTGGATCGCATGGCCATGATGGCCCTGGGCCTGGACGATATTCGCGACCTGTTCTCGGCGGACCTGGGTCGGATCCGTTCCACCCGGCTTCGCCACGGGGTGTGAGCCATGCCGACGATACTGGTCAACGCGGACGATTTCCGCCGCTTGCTGGGCGAGCAGGTCGACACCCGGCGCCTGGAGCAGTTGCTGGCCCTGGTCAAGGGGGAGTTCAAGGGGGCCGACGAAGAGGGCAATTGGCGCATCGAGCTAAACGACACCAATCGCCCGGACCTGTGGTCGGCCGAGGGCATCGCCCGGCAGATAGGCTGCACCCTGGGCCGGCGGCGCGACTATCCCTTCTTCCGGGAAGATCCCGTCGGCCAGATCCTGGTCGAACCGGGCCTGGAAGAGATCCGTCCCTACGTGGCCGCCTTCGTGGTCGACGGCCTGGACATCAGTGAAAGCACCCTGGTGCAGATCATCCAAACCCAGGAGAAACTGGCCGAGAACTTCGGCCGCCATCGCCTGGCGGTGGCCATCGGGGTGTACAACCGCCGCCGGATTACCTTCCCCGTGCATTACCGGCCCCAGCAACCGCAGGGGCATTCCTACATTCCCCTGGGCGAGGATGCTCCCATGACCCTGGCCCAGATCCTCGAACGCCACCCCAAGGGAATCCAGTACCGGCAGACCATCGCCGGGCACGAGCAGGTGCCCCTGCTCATCGACGACGCCGGCATGACCCTGTCGATGCCGCCCATCGTCAACTCCCGGGAGACGGGCGAAGTGGTACCCGGCGACGCCGACCTGTTCGTGGAGGCCACCGGCACCGACCTGCGGGCGGTCATCCTGGCCCTGAACATCATGGCCTGTGATTTGGCCGACCGCGGTGGCAAGGTGCAGCGGATGCGTACCATCTATCCCCAGGCCACGCCGCTGGGACGCCAGCTCGATGTCCCCCGGCGCCTGGACAACGAGGTCGAGCTGTCGCTCGATGATTTCAGCCGCTTGCTGGGGGAGCAGCTCAACGCCCCCGAGGTGGCCGACGTGCTGGAACGCTACGGCTGCGACGTCACCCTGGAGGGCGAGCACCTGCGGGTGCAACCGCCGCCCACCCGGGCCGACTACCTGCACGCCGTGGATGCCATCGAGGATTTCGCCATCGCCCGCGGCTACGACAGTTTCACCCCGCGCATGCCCCGGGAATTCAGCGTGGGGCGTTTCCATCCCCTGGCCGAGCTGGAGGACCGGGTACGAGACCTGCTCATCGGCCTGGGCTACGAGGAAGTGATATCCAACTTGCTGGTGTCGCGCCTGCAGGTGGCCGAGAGCATGAACCAGCCGGGCAAGAAGCTGGTGGAGATACTCAACCGCATGAACGAGAACTACGCGGTGCTGCGCGACCAGGTATTGCCCTCGCTGTTGCAACTGGAAGCGCACAGTGCCACGGCGGCCTATCCGCACCGGGTGTTCGAGGTCGGAGAGGTGGCCGTGTTCGATCCCTCACGGCCACATGGTTCCCGCACCGAGTTGCATACGGCCGCCCTGGTGGCACATCGCCAGGCCGGACTGTCGGAAAGCCACGCCGACCTGCTCTACCTGGCCGAGCAACTGGGACTGGAGCTGCGCCTGGAGCCCGGTGATCACCCCTCCTTCATTCCCGGCCGCTGCGCCCGGGTACTGCTGGTATCGGGCGAACAACTGGGATTGCTGGGAGAGCTGCATCCCCAGGTGCTGCGCAACTGGGACATCGGGGTGCCGGCGTCGGCCTTCGAGATCTCGCTGAGCATCTTGCCCGCGGGGGTCGCGGGTGGCAGCGACCGATGAAGACCTACGCCTGCCAGCCGGGTGCCATCCTGGAGGCCATGCGTCGCCACCACGCCTCCCAGGCGGTGGAGGTGGAGGCTGCCGCCCTGGAACACGAGCTGCGCGCCGAGCATCCGGACCGGCAGGTACTGCTGCGGCTGGCGCGAGGCTTTGCCCGGCAATATCCGGCCATCCTCCTGCGTGAACAGCAGGTGCTGTCCTGTATCCTGGGTGCTTGCCTGGAGGCGGTCAACCATGCCGGTGAGCCCCTGGGCTCGCAAGCGCGGCTGGTGCTGCTGGAGATCATCGTCGCGGTTGCCGAGCAGGCCCTGCGCGAAGATCCGCAGACGGTACCCGCCCGGGTACCGCGGCTGCTGGGTGATGCGCTCGGCTCCGTCGAGCTACAGCATGCCTCCCGCCAGCATCTGGGAGAGCTGGTCGAGCAGCTGTTGGCCATCGGCCGCCAGGTGGCCCTGGTCGGCGAAGAGGGCAATCCTCCCCAGCCCTGGTTCGAGCTGTTGGCCCACACCACCCGCCAGGCGCTGCTGGTCTGCCGGCGGCGCCTGTACGAGCAGTTCACCTACGACGGCCGCCTGGAAGCGGCCGGACTGGGCCAGGAGCTGGGGAGCACGTTGCTGGCCCGGCTGAACCAGGAGCAGCTGGACGCCGATGGCAAGTGGCTGGACGAACTGCGCCGGCAGTTCGAGCAGGGTGCCCGTCCCGCGGTGGACGTGTTTCTGGAGTTGTATACCTGGCGCCGGCGTTCCGCTGGAGACGACCTCTGGCAGGAATGGCTGGGCCAGGTAGCGGCCCGGGCGGTAGCGGGTGAGCTGAGTCGGCAGGCCGTTGACGCGGCCCTGGCCCTGCTGGCCGACCTGCTCGGACAAACCCGTGACCGGCGCTTCCTGCACTTGCTGGTCAGGAGCCTGCAGCGGCACCTGCCCTACCTCCTGGCCGCCGGCCGGAGGCCCGGGAACCTGGAACTGCTGGCCCGGGCCAGCCGCGAGCAGTTGCCCCGGCTGGCCGAGGATGACGAGCTACGGCAGGAGTTGCTGCGGCTGGCAGAGCAGATCAACGGCTGATTCCGGCGGTCCTTCCGCTGCCCTTTCCCGTGCACGGGTCTTCAGCGAGTGGTGATGAGCCGGGGAGGGGTTTACAGGGTGATCAGGCCCCGGCGCAGGGCGATGACCACCGCCTCGGAACGCGAGGAGGTTCCCAGCTTGCGGTAGATGTGGGCCAGGTGGGTACGCACCGTGCGTCGCTCCATGTCCAGTACCCGGCCGGTCTCCTGGTTGCTCAGTCCCCGTGCCACCATCTGCAGCACGTCCCGCTCGGTTTCCGTCAGTAGCGGGGGCTGCTCGTCGCGGCGGCCGGCCTGGACGCTCTGGAAGTAGTTCCAGAAGCGGCGGGCGATGCGGGGCTCGATCACCACTCCCCCGTTCATTACCTCGACGATGGCCTGGTGGATGCGTTCGGGGCCGAGGCGTTTCACCAGGTAGCCGCTGGCGCCGGCCTGGATGGCCTGGTAGACCTTGACCTCGTCGTCGAAGCTGGTAAGGATGAGCACCTCCGCGTTCGCCGGCAGCTTGCGTATGCGCCCGGTGAGCTCGATGCCGTTGCCGTCCGGCAGTTCCAGATCGAGCAGGACCAGATCCGGTTCCACCGCGGCCACCGTGGCCAGGCCTCCCTCGCCGCTGGGACTGGAGCCGACCACGGCAATGTCGGGGTAACAGCTCAGGGCCTTGACCAGGCTGCGCAGGGTGCGCGGGTCATCCTCGATGACCACCACGTCGATGGTTGCCTCGTCTCCCATGACCGTCACCTGCTGCGCCGGCGTCGCCGCCGCGGCTGACGCTGGCGCTGGTGCCGTGGCGCTCGACGGGTTCGGGGTTTGACCGTTGCGGGCAGGATAACCTTCAACTGCTGGTGCCCCCCGGGCTCGATCACAATGGTCTCGTCCAGCAACTGCCTGCCCCGGACGGTACGCGCCATCACCCGGTGAGGGCCGGCCCGCAACAGCTTGCGGTGTAGGGGAGTTGGTTGTTCCAGGCGCTCGCCGTCGATGAATATTACCAGGGGTTGCCCGGCGTCGATGCTGAGAAAACCGACCTGGGTGACCGCCTGCTCGGGCGCCGCTGCCGCCGTCGGCTCGCTATCGGCCGGCAGCAGGTACCAGGTAGCGATGACCGCCGACAGCAATACGGCGGCGGCCAGTGCCAGCCACTTCCAGGGGAAAGGTCTCCGGGGTCGAGATGGGCCGGCAGCCTGCTCGCGCCGGGTGGTGGCGTCTGCCGTAGACGCGACGGCGCGAGCCTCGGCGTCGGTGTCTTCTTCCGGGGTGAAGGCGATCTCGGCAACCGGCATCTGGCGGGTGCGGGTGGGCGCTTCCTCGTCCAGCGGCTCCGCCGCCTCCACCGGCGACCAGCCGGCCCGGTTGGCGCCGGCGGGCACGGGTGGCGGCGCGGGCGGATCCGGCGGCGGTGAGGGTGGAGGCGGCTGGGGGCGCGTGGGTTCATCGCTTCCTGCCGGTGGCGGGGGAGGAGCTGGTGCCGCGCTGGGAAACGCGGGCTGCGGGGCCGGTTGCGGCACCGCCATCGGTTCCGTCTGGGGCGCACGCCGCACCGGCGGTGGTGGCGCCGCCGCTGCCAGGGTGGCGGCATCCGGCCGGGTGTCCGCGGGCTGGCGGTCGTTGCCGCTGGCCGGTGGAGCGGCCCGGGTGGCAGACGGCGGGGGAGCGCTGCGCCCGGCCCGCCTTACCTCGTTGGGAAAGATGTTACGAGCCAGTTGTACCAGCTCGCCCTCCTCCTGGCCGCTTCCCGGCAGCGAAGCGCGCAACCTCCGCAGGGCCTGGGCCAGGGCGTTGCCATCGGCGGTACGCCGGACCGGCGAAGGGGCCAGGGCATTGCTGAAGACGGCATCGCAGGCGTAGGGCAGGCTGCGGTTGAGGCGCGAAGGGGGAGTGACCTGGCGAGAACGGGTGGAGACGCTGCCTTCCGCCGACAACGCCGACTGTCCGGTGAGCAACTGGTAGACCAGGGCGCTCAAGGCCCAGACATCGCCGGCGGGCGCCGGCGGCCGGCCCTGGGCCAGTTCCGGGGCCAGGAAATCCTTGCGGCCGCGTACCAACGGGGTGCGCAATTGCTTGACCTGCATCAGCGTCCAGGCGAAGCCCACGCCGGCCAGGCGGGTCTTTCCCTCCGGCCCCAGCAACAGGTCGCTGGTGATGAGCAGGCCCAAACCCAGGCCTGCCTGGTGAAGGACACCGCAGGCGACAGCCAGTTCCTCGCCGATTTGCAGGGCGGCCGGGGGAGAGATACGCACTTCCCGGGAAGCCAGGCGGCTGAGAACCAGGTCGAGGGGGATGCCGGGCCAGGCCGCTTCCAGCCAGTACCAGTTGTCGCCCTGCTGCTCGAAGCCCAGGTGGGCGACCATCCCCGGGTGGGCCAGGGAGCCTGCCTGCTGCGAGGCCTCGCTCAGCCGGGCGATGGCATCGCTATTGCCGGCCAGCTTGTTCTTGAGACGGCGCACGGTGACTTCTTCCCCGCTGTCACGGCGCCGGCCCCGGTGCACCTCGACCAGGTCATCTTCATGGAGCTTTTCACCTGCTTCGATATTCTCGATCACCGCCTGGCTCCAGCGGAAGCGGATTCACGGGCCGCCCGGCGGGCCTCGCTCAGCAGCACGCCACACCAGGGGCAGCGACGGGCCCGGGGCTTGGGCAGCACGGAAAGGCAAGCCGGGCAGCGGCCCTTCTGGGAGGCCTCTTGTTGCCGCCGCCGCTGCTTTTTCAACTCCGCCAGCACCTTCTGCAGGAGTCGTCTTTCGGGGAGTTGCAAGCGGCCCCGCAGGGCCGCTGCCAGCAACACCGCCAGGGCCCGTTCCAGGCGCAGCAGGCGCAGGGAAGTGGAGTCGGTCCGGGAGCGCGAACCTGCCGGGGATTTCGCCGCCATGGGCCAACGGTGCCACAGGAAGCGAGTGGATTCAAGGTTGCCGTTGCCGGCCTAACGACGGTTGAGGCGGGCCCGGATTACCTGTTGGTGGTTGTCGGCGGTGAGCAGCACGGGCATCAACAGGTCTTCGTAGCCGGGCTTATGCAGGCGCAGGGTCATGTCCAGGTCGAGCGGCAGCTTCTCGATGCGTGCCGGGGTGACTCCATGGTCGCTGCCGTTGATGGTGATCCGGGCTCCGCTGGGCACGGATTGCACCTCCAGCGAGCCGCTGGTGGGCCTGACCGCCTGGCTGTCGACCACGGCGTCGTTGGCAGAAGACGATTGCAACAGGATGTAGACGCTGGCTGCCGCCAGTGCCACCAGCAGCACCACCACCACCAGGGTGAGGCGGGACAGGAGCGGAGCGGGGGTCTTCTGCTCGCCCCGTTGACGGCGGGCAGGCTTAGACCCGGGCTGGGCGGCAGCCGCTGGAGACGGCGTAGAGGTTGCCGCACGCAATTGCTCCTGTTGTTGCTCCCGGCGCTCCTCTTCCATCTCCTGGTATGGTTCCCAGGGTACGAACTGTTGCTGTTGCCGGCGTTCCTCTTCCTCGGCCCGACGCCGCTCGCTTTGCAGCAGGTCGCGTATTTCGGCCAGTTCCTCGGGGAAGAGCTTCTTCATGAACTCGCTCAGGTGCTGGGTGCCCACCGTCCAACCGGAGCGGGAGAGGTATTGCTCCAGGGCCACGTGCAGATCGTGGGCCGTCTGGAAGCGATCTACCGAGCGCTTGGCCAGCGTCTTGAGGATGATCGCTTCCAGGTCCGGGGGCATGTCGCCGCGCAGCTCGCGGGGACGGGGAACCGGCTTGCGCAGTATGGCCTCCATGGTGAGCAGCTCGCTGCTCTCCCGGTAGAGATGGGCCCCGGTGCAGACTTCCCAGAGCACGATGCCCAGAGCGAAGATGTCGGAGCGCTGGTCGAGCGGCATGCCGCGGATCTGCTCGGGAGACATGTAGGAAAACTTGCCCTTGAGAACTCCCTCCTCCTCCTCCATGAAGGTGACCTTGGCCTTGGCCACGCCGAAGTCGATCAGCTTGGCCAGTCCGTCGAAGGTCAGCAGTATGTTGTGGGGGCTGATGTCGCGGTGAATGATACCCAGCGGCTGGCCGGCGGCATCGCACTTGGTGTGCGCGTAGAACAGGCCCTCGGCAATCTGGCTGACGATCTTGGCCGCGTAGGGCAACGGCAGCAGGCGGCCGCTCTTGCGGGTCTGGCTGGAGATGCGCTGCAGGTCGACACCGTGGGCGAACTCCATGGCAATGAAGTACTGGCCGTTGACCTCGCCCAGGTCCAGCGTCTGGGCGATGTGGGCATGCTCCAGGTGCACCGCCAGGCGGGCCTCGGCCAGGAACATCTTGATGAAGCGCTCATTGCTGGAAAGATGGGGAAGGATGACCTTCATGGCCACCGGCTTGGTGAAGCCGCGCAGACCGCTCTTGCGGGCCAGGTAGACCTCGGCCATGCCACCCGCTGCCAGGCGCTTGAGAATGACATAGTCTCCAAAGCGATCGCCCGCTTCCAAGCGGCAACCTCTCTTTCCCTATCCGCTGCTGTATACTACCAGCACTGCTGCTGCCGGTAAAACTATATCCTGGTGCGATCTGCTCACATGTGCAACTCGATGACGTCGCCGTCCGCCAGTTCCTGGTCGCGCTGGATACGCTGCCCGGCGAACTTGCCCGTTCCCCAGACCCGCGCGTATCTGAGTTTCTCGGCGAAATCCTTGTGCACCACCCGGGCGAAGTCCAGCAGGGTGTCGCCCCGGTGCATGACAAAGGGCCGTGACCGGTCGGGGTCCTTGCCGGGAGACTTGGAGTAGACCCGCACGATGGCGTTGGCCCTGAAGATGGCCTGGCCCAGCCGGGAGTAGTCGTCTTCCAGGGCGGAAAAGGGGACCACCTCCGCCGGCGAGAAGCGGGAACGCAGCAATTCCATACCCCGGGCTGCTCCGTCGAGGTCCATCTTGCCGGCCAGCACCACCGTGGGCAGGTGGCGCACCGGGCCCTGGTCCGCGGCCGGTGTCGCGGTCGTGTCCAGGGCGATCTTCTTGACCTGCAGTATCTCCAGCACCTGTTCGAGCTGCGGAAGACAATCGACGGCGGCGGCGTCGGCCACCAGCAGGGCGGAATCCGCTCCGCGGATGATGTCGGTGACCCAGGGTTCCATGTACTCGCTGGACACCGGTGGCAGGTCCACCAGTTGAAACTGCAGGTTTTCAAACTGCAACATGCCGGGGACCGGCGCGCGGGTGCTGAAGGGGTGATCACCGACTTCGGCCCGGGCATTGGTGGTGCATTCCAGCAGCGTGCTCTTGCCGGCGTTGGGTGGACCGACCAGGGCCACCTGGGCGGCACCTTCCTTCTCCACCGTTACCGCAAAGCCGCGCCGTCCCCCCTTCTTCTGCAGGCCCTCCTTGAGGCGGGCGATGCGCCGCTTGAGGTCGGCCTGCATCTTCTCGGTTCCCTTGTGCTTGGGAATGGTGGAAAGCATCTTCTCCAGGCAGACCAGCCGGGCCTGGGGATCACGGGCCCGGCGATACTCCTCCTCGGCGGCCTTGTACTCGGGTGTGAGGTTGGCGGGCATGCGCGGACCCTCCTCACTCGGCGGCGCCCGGGGGCCTCCCCGACGCCGTGCCGGTGGCGGGAGTCTTGCCGGCCGCCGGCGATTTTCCGGTGGCGGTGCGGGCGAAGCGGGCGGCCAGTTCCCCCACCAGCCGGGCGTAGTTGTGGGAGGGGTTGTAGCGAAACACCGCCCGGTAGGCGGCCGTGCCCCGGCGGTAGGGACCCCGGCGGTAGCCGTGCCGCTTGAGGTAATTGGCGGCCGAGGCCAGGGCGTCGGGCCAGCGGGCCAGGTCGATGCGGCCGTCATGGTCGTAGTCCACGCCGTAGGCACGGATGCTCGAGGGCATGAACTGCACCAGCCCCACCGCCCCGGCATAGGAACCCAGCACCCCCAGGGGATCGTCACGGTACAGCTTCAGTAACTGCGCCAGCTCGCGCCGCGCCCAGCGGCTGCGCCGGGGATAGTCGATGACCACCGTGGTCAGGGCGTTGAAGGCGGGGATGGTTCCGGGTTTTTTCCCGCAGTGGGTTTCCGTGGCCACGATGGCCGCCAGCAGGTGGCGATCCACACCGTAGGACTTTTCCACGGCCGCCAGCAAGTCGGCTCGCTGCTGCAAGAAGTCGGCGGCTGCCTGCAGCAACGCCGGCTTGAAGAACAGGCTTCGATAGGCCGGGTAGGAGCGCTTTTCGGCCGGGTGCCGGAAACGCTCCACTACTTCCGGCAGCAGCCGGGCACGCCGGTCGCCGAACCAGCGCAACAGTTGCTCCTCTGCGAAACCCTGTTTCTGCAACCACTGCAGCAAATTCCGTAGCGCCAGGTTCTGCCGCTCCTCGAGCAGGCTCAGCACCCCGGCACCATCACCGGGGGGAGCGCTCACCCGGCCGCGGTCATCGATGCGGGCGGCGGCCGGGCCGAAGTCCTCCCGGCTCAGCTTGCGCAGCAGGGCGATGGCTCGCCGTTGCCGATCCGGCAGCGCCCCGCCCCGGCCCTGTTGCCGGGTGGGTACGATGCGGGCCGCCAGGAAGCGGCCGTCGTCGGCGGCAAGTTCCACTCGCAGGACGGCGGCGATGCCCAGCGGGCCGCCCAGGCTGAAGCGGCCGTAAGTGCAGAAATTACCCAGGCTGTAGGCGACCAGGCGGCGCCGGTACACCTCCAGGCCTCGCAGCACGTGCGGCCCGTGTCCCAGCACCAGGTCGGCCCCGGCGTCGATCACCGTGTGCGCGAAGCGACGCAGCTCACCGCGGGGCTCGTTGCCCAGTTTCTCCAGGGCATAGGGCACGTGGGCGGCGGTACGCCCTTCCCGGCCTCCGTGGAAGCTCACCAGCACGATATCGTGCCGGGCGGCCAGCTCCTCGACGACTTGCCGTGACGCTTCCAGGTCGAGCAGGTTATGGGAATGCTCGGCGGTGGTGAAGGCCACCAGGGCCACGGACCGGCCGCGAATGGTGAAGCCGGCCACGTCTCCCGGCGGGCCGCTGTGGGCGATGCCCAGCCGGTCGAGAACCTGCATGGTACTGCGCCGCCCCTCCTCGCCGAAGTCCAGGGCGTGGTTGTTGGCCAGGCTCATGACGGTAAAACCGGCCTCGACCAGGCGGGTGGCGAAAGCCGTGGGCGTACGGAATGCGTAGCAGCCAACGCCGGGGCCGCACTTGTCGGTGGTTCCGCCGTCGGCCAGCGGTCCCTCCAGGTTGCCGAAGACGATGTCACCGCTGAGCCAGCGTCGTACCGGTGCCAGCAGGGTGCGACCCTGGTCGGCCGGCAGGTAGTCTCCGGAGGGATAGGCACTGCCCAGGTTGACGTCACCGACGGCGGTGACCACCAGGGGCGGCGGGGCGGCCGGGACGGGAGTGGCGAACGAGAACAGCAGCAGGGTGATTGGCAGCAGGCGAGTCATCAAGTGCTGCCACCCAGTTGCCGTTCGTCACCGCCGGCACCCATGCCGAAACGACGTACCAGGCGCTGATACCTTTCCTCGTCCAGGGACAGGGCGCGACAGATGCTGTCGCGGGTGGCATTGCCGTCGCTGGTATCCAGATCGGCGAGCTGGGCGTCGAGTTCCTTTTTCAGGGAGGCGTCCACTTCTTCCTCGATGCCCAGGTCGACCAGGTACTTTTCCTTGGTCAGGGCCAGGTCCAGGCGCTGGCGAAAATCGCTGTGTTCCAGGATTTCTTCCTTGAACTCGTTGCGGATGCGGGTAACTTCCTCGTCGATTTCCAACTCGCTGATGCGTTCCTTCAGCTTCTCCAGGGTGGTCTTCATCTTCTGGGCGGTCTTGGCCAGGGAGCCACGCTGCTTGTGCAGGTGGCGGAAGATGCTCTCGCTCTCCCGCCGGTGCAGGGCCCCGGCCAGCTTGTGGTAATGCAGGGCCCGCAGTACGTCTTCTTCCTCGAGGGGGATGCCGGGCATGCCCGCGAACATCTGGTTGAGGCGTTCCACCAGGTCGGAGCGGCCGAACTTGACCTGGTTGATCAGCCCGGCCAGCACCTTCTTGCCCTTCTCCTCGTAGAGCATGGCAAAAACCGCCCGGGTGCCGCCCCGGTTGGCCTGGCGCCGGGGTGGCGGCGGCGGAGGCGGCAGGGGCGAGGAGGAACTCTGTTTCTGGGTGATCTTGCGCTCGCGGTAGCGCAAGCGTTGGTAATGCGTGGCGCACAGCCCCCGGGTTGTGGCCGGACGATCACAGCCCGGCTCGGAACAGATGTTGTTCTTGCCGCTGGCCTTGCTGTCTTTGCGGGGATCGACCCGGTAGCTTATGGTCGGGCGCGATACCACCCGCCGGGGACGGGGGGCCGGCTTTCCCGCCGGAGGCTTGTTGCGGATGAGGTTCGCCAGTGACGACAGGGGCAGGCCCAGCCCCGGAGATGGTGCGGCCCGCTTGCCGGCCTCCGGGGCGGGTGCCGATGACGGGGACCGGGCCAGGCGTTTTTCCAGGTCGTCGAGGCGCTGCTGCCAGCGCTGGAAAAGTTGCGAAGAAGCCAGGCCGTCGACGATTCCCCGGGCGATCTGCTCGGCCAGCCGTTCCACCAGTTGCTCGACTCGCCGCTCCAGGGCTTGCTGGTCGTTGTTATCACCGGTTCCCATTCCGCTCCTCCTGTCTCCGCCCGCCCCTGTCGTGCCTGGCAACTAGATGCTCGCCATTACCCGCAGCGCTGTTGCCCGCTTGCCTGCAACGTCGTTTACGGTTTCCAGGCCCGACGGGCCGCGCCTAAACTCCGCGGCGCCCGCCTTCCCGGATTTCCTGCCTTCTGGCTTCTCCGGCTCGGGGCCTTCCGATCATCTTCTAGCAGAGCGCAGGGTGGTGGTCAAGCCCTCGATACCCTCGACCAGGGTGTCAACCGTGTCCGGTCCCAGCGACATGCTGCGCTCGTACTCGAAACGGGCGTCGGCCCACTGGCGGTGGGTGATCACGTAGCCGAGGTGATCCAGGCCCAGGGTGATCAGCATGTGGTAGGGTGCCGTGAGGCGGGCTTCCAGCAGGCGGCCGACCGCCGGGGTCAGCTCGGCCGGGACGGTGGCGATCTGCAGCTTGCCCAGGTCTATGAGTTCCATCTCGCTGAGCAGGCGCCCGGCGGGCAACGGCCGCGGCTCCAGCAATCCCAGCCGGAACACCAGCGCGATGGTGGAGCCGGGCTGCAGGGAAAATCTCACCGGTTGCCAGGCCAGCAGGATTTCCGGCTGGTCGCAGGACTCCATGCCACCGATGGCCAGGTTGATGGCTCCGGCCGCCAGGCTGCCTCCCAGGTGGCGGCAGAAGGCCAGCCGTTGCGGTTCCGGATCGTCGGGCCGGTTGGCCGGTTCGATCATGCCGCCCGCGGGAGCGGAGAAGAACAGGGTGACTCCCCCCAGGGCCAGGTCGACCTCGCGGCACATGACCCCGGGCCAGTCGGCGCTGAGCCAGCGGTTGTGATCCTGCAGGGCCTCGGCATGATTGCCCCAGTTGATGACGGTGCCGATGGTGCTGTCGTCGCGGGCGTCGGCCGCCCGCAGCACGGTGGCCACCAGGGGCAGGTCCTCGGGTTCGCGCAGGTTGACGGCCAGCCCTTCGGGAACGGGGAACCGGCCCAGGTAGAGACGTGCCGGCCGGGCCCGGGCCACCGCCCGCAGGATGGCGCGGGCCACCCGTCGTTCCACGCGGTCCAGGTATCGCTGGTCCACCCCGGAGCGGGTGGGTACCATGCCCAGCAGTCCCGGGCCCCAGATTCCCTCGGTGTCGGGGCCATCGTGGTTGTGGGTGGCGGCGACGATGATGCTGTGCGGGTGGCGGCGGGTGACGCGGGCGCGGATGCGCTGGGTGCGCGGATACATCCAGCCGATGAAGTCGAGCGACACCAGCACCACCGCCTGGGGGCCGCTGTCGAGATAGAGTACCCGCCCCCACAGGTCGTCGAGGACGCCCCGGCTGTGCTTGCGAAACACCCCGTGACCGGCGATGCGCACCCCCCGGCGAGTGGGGGTGAGCTTGACCTTGGCCGCGCCGGCCAGGAACTCCGGCCGGGTCAGCCGCTGGCGGCGGGCCCGGAAGCTGTCGAACCAGTAACCGGCCGTTGGTGGCCTCACCGGCGGCGGGGCCGGCGGCTGGTGGCAGCCGGCCAGGCCGGCCAGCGACAGCAGCAGTATGGTCACGGTAGCGCTACGCCCGATCATGATTGCTTCTCCTCGGCGGCAGCTTCCGGCCAGCTGTCCGCCAGTCGTTCCACCAGTTCCTCCCCGCCGCCCGGCGGCCCGAGGGCGTCGGCGGCCCAGGCCACCGCCCCCAGCACCGGCGCCACGCGCAGGCGCACGAAGCGTGCCCCCGGGTAATCGTTCCTCAGCAGTTGCCGGACGGTGTCCACCAGCAGGGGGTGAGAACCACGCTGAAACACGGCGCCGCCGAAGACCACCGGGAAATCATCGCGTCCGGGAAAGAGCCGGTCGGCGATGACGGCGGCGGCCCGGGCCACCCGGGCGCCGGCCCGGCGCAGGATTTCGGCGGCCACCTCATCGCCCCGGCCGGCCGCCGCGAAGACCAGCGGGGCCAGGGCCCCCAGGTCGAGGGGGGGGCCGTCGTGGTCGTAGAAATCGTACTCGATGACATCAAGGATGTCGTCCAGCCCCAGCCGGCGGCAGATGTCTTGTTGCAACGCGGTGGCCGGGCCGCGGCCGTCGCGGGCCATCATGGCAGCCACCACGGCCTGTTCTCCCAACTGCCAGGCGGAGCCCCAGTCGCCCGACAGCCGCCCCAGTCCTCCCACCTGGAGTTTCTCGCCGGCGGCGTTTCGTCCCACGGCGTTGGAGCCGGTTCCGGCGATCAGGGCGATACCCACGCCGTCGGCCGTACCGGCGCGCAGGGCCACCAGGCTGTCGTTTTCCAACCGGTAGCGGGCGGCCGGTACCAGATCCCGGGTGAAGGCCTCGATGGTGGCGAAGTCGCGGGGACGATCGGCGCCGGCCACTCCGAAGCAGGCGGCGGCGATGGACTCGCTGCCGGCGCCGGCCTGGCTCAGGGCCGCGCTCACCGCCCGGGCCAGTTGTCCGCGGGCTCCGGCTCGGCCGCAGGCCTGGAAGTTGGCCCCGCCGGCCCGGCCCACGCCGGTTACCCGGCCGCCGGGCTCGGCCACCACCGCCAGGGTCTTGCTGCCTCCGGCATCGACTCCCAGCACCAGCTCCATTCACTTGCCTCCGGCGGCGCCGCGCCGGGACTGGAGCCAGATCTCCACCGGGGCGGCGACCGGCGGCGGCCGGTAGGGCAGCTCGATACGCCGGCCCGAGGCGGCCGAGGCATAACAGGCCAGCATGATCTCCAGCACTGCCCGGCCGTCGTCGGCGCTCTCTGCCGGCTGGGTGCCCGTGCGGATGCACTCGATGAAGTGGGCGTCTTCCTGGGGATAACCGTTCTGCCAGCTCCACTCGTAGTCGGGATAACTCCAGCCCCGGGTGGCCGGTGCGTATTCACCGTAGCCGGGCTGGGAGTAGACCTGCAGGCCCATGCCCTTGAGCAGGTCGGCGTGGATCACCCCGGCGGTGCCGAAGACGTGGGTGATGGAGTCCATGCCGCCCAGCAGCGCCCAGCTGGATTCCAAAAGGGCCGTCTGCCCGGTGGCGAATTCCAGCAGCACGATGACGTCGTCTTCCATCTCGGTCTTGTCGCCGTGCAGCACGGTGTCCATCCAGGCGGTGACGGCACGTACCGGCGGTTTGCCCAGGAACCAGCGCGCGAACTCGATGGAGTGACAGCCCATGTCCATGAGAATGCCGCCGCCCGCCTGCCGGGTTTGCCAGAACCAGGGCGAGTAGGGACCCTCGTGCTTCTCCACCTGGTTGACGCGGTAGACCTGGCCCACGGCACCCGCGTCGGCCAGTTCCTTGGCGCGCAGGTACTTGGGCACGAAGCATAGCTCCTCGGCGTAGGCCACCAGTACTCCCTGGCGCCGGGCGGCGTCGATGATCTGGTCGGCCTGGTCGAGAGTGAGGCAGAGCGGCTTTTCCATGATCACGTGCTTGCCGGCGGAGATGACGTCCAGTGCCATGGGGGCATGCAGGTGATTGGGAGTGGCCACCACCACGACATCGACGCCGGCTTCGGCCAGCAGTTGCCGGTGATCGGGGTAGCTCTCGGAGATGCCCAGTTCCTTGACGAAGGCCAGCCGGCGCTGCTCGTTCGGGCTGCACTGGGCCGTTACCCGCACCCCGGGCAGGGTGGCCAGGGCCTGGCAGTGCACCCGGGCGATGAAGCCGGAACCGATCATGCCCACCTTGATTTCCTTCATGGTAATGGTCCTCCCGGGGGTCGTGGCGGAAGCGTGTCGTCAGCTGGCGAGATCCGCCGCCCGGCGGCGAATCTTGTCGATGGCCTCGGCAATCTTGTCCATCTCCGCCCGCCCGGCCATGAGCAGGGGGTGGTGCAGCCACACCGCCTCCTGGTAGGCGGCCCGCTCGGCTACCGGGCAGCTGGCGCTGTGCGGGCCGATGGCCTCCCCGTAACGTTCGCGGATGGCCGGGAAACGCTCGGCGGTCACCGGAAACAGGGGGCTGCGGTAGATGGGCACGTAAAAATCGCCGTCGGCGGGAACGCCCTCGGCACACAGCGCTTCGACGAAGCGGTCACGCGGCAGCCCGGCGAAGGCCTCCTGGTGGTAGCGGAAGATGTACTGGTAAGCGGCCAGGTGGGTCACCCGTTCGTCCACGCGCAGGGGACTGATGCCCTCGATGTCCTGCAACAGCTTGGTGAGGTAGTGGGCGTTTTCCTCGCGCCGGCGCCGTTCCGGTTCCAGGTCGGGCAGGCGGGCCAGGAGCAGGGCGGCCTGGAATTCGGTGATGCGGTAGTTTCCGGAAAAGACGCTGCCGGCGAACTGGTCGTAGCCGGGTTCCTTGCGCCCGCAATTGACGTAGGAGTGGCACTTCTGGGCCAGCTCGTCGTCACTGGTGAGGATGATGCCGCCCTCTCCGGCCGTCATCAGCTTGGAGCTCTGGAAGGAAAACGAACCCAGGTGGCCGTGGGAACCAACCCCTCGGCCCTGCCACCTGGCCCCGTGCATGTGGGCACAGTCCTCGATGAGGACCAGGTCGTGGCGGCGGGCCAGTTGCCGGAAGGCGTCCAGGTCGGCCACCGACCAGCCCAGGTGCACGGGGATGATGGCCCGGGTGCGCGCGGTAATGGCCGCTTCCGCCGCCTGGGGACTGAGGCAGTAGGTGTCGGGATCGATGTCGGCGAACACCGGCACGGCGTTGACCAGCACCGGGGCCCCGGCGGTGGCTATCCAGGTGTAGGGGGTGACGATGACCTCGTCGCCGGCGCGGATGCCGGCGGCGCGCAGGGCCACCTCCAGGGTGACCGAGCCGTTGGCGGCGCAGATACCGTGGCGGGCGTCGTGGGCGGCGGCGAAGGCGGCGGCGAACTCGCGGGCGCGCTGGTTGGGAGCCGGGTAGCCGCCCCAGTTACGCGACTCGAGCACCTCGATGAGCGCCTGGCGATCCCGCTCACCGTAGACGGGCCAGTCCGGCCAGAAAGAGTCGAACACCTTGGGGCCACCCAGAATGGCCAGCTTGTCCATGATTACCTCCAGGAAACGACCGGCATGATCAGCTGTGTACCCCCCAACGTTGCAAGAAGCAACGTTGGGGTTTCATGATGAATAGGTGTTGATGCGGGAATCCGGGCCATGCTTCGCAAACTGCAAAAGTCATAAAAAGTGAAATCCCGGGCCGTTGCGCGAAGCGCTGTACGTACCAGCCAATTCAACCGGCAACACTGCAACCCCGCAATTGCTTACGCAACTGCAGGGTACCCTGTAGTGGTGGTCGCGGTCAAGCGTGGTCGGTGGTTCCTTCACTCCGGTGGTTGCCCGGGCGGCGAGGTGTGAACCAGTGGCACGGTCGCGGGTATTCCAAACTGGAAGCAGCGGCGGCAGGAACGCCCTGTCGGCCTGCTTGAAGTTTTTCCGCCCGGGAGCGGTCTCAATCGCCGTGTTGCTTGCCAGCACGTTGAAAAGATGGAAGGTTGTACGTCGATCACCGGAGAACGATTCCTGTCGCCGGCATCTGGCACGGCACTTGCGTTGTGAATGGCAGGCAGGAAAGGAGATCGCCATGAACAAGACAGTAAAGATGATCCTGGTCGGAGTGCTGTTGCTGGCCGGTTCACCGGCCAGCCGGGCCGGTGGCACGCATTTCCTGGTGGAGCCCTATACCGGCATGGCCTTCAACCTCGGCTACAGCAGCGAAAACGCCTTCGGCCTGGAATCCGGGGCGGTACTGGCAGTGGGCGGCAAGTTCAAGGGGTTTCCTCCCCGCTTCTACGCCTATTTTCGTGCCTCCCAGGCCTTCTTCGGCGAGGACGACGTCTACGTCTCCTCACGAGCGGCCAACGTCTCCGTGTGCCGGGAGGTCAGGGCCCTGATGGGCGGCGTGCGGGTGGTGATTCCCCTGTGGTGGGAGCTGCGGCTCTACCTCGAGGTGGGCGGCGGGCAGCTGTTTACCGACAGCCACTACCGGGAGCCGGGCTACTCCTTCGGCTACAGCGAGAAATTCGGGGCCGTGGAGCTGGGTACCGGGCTCAACCTGCGCCTGTTCCGCTGGCTGTCGCTGGGGCTGGTGATCGACTACACCTTCGTGGCCGAGCCCGAACACGGGGACCTGATCGCCACCGTCCTGGGCGAGGCCGACCGCGGCTCGCAACCGGGCTGGCTGCGCACGGTGGCCACCCTGGGGCTGCACTTTTGATGACTTGCGGTCTTGCCGCGAGGACGTGAACATGAATCGCCGCAACTCGCACACCCGCCCCGGCCTGCTGGCCTGGTTGCTGCTGTTGCTGCCGGCCACCGTCAGGGCGGGTATCGATGCCCCCGGCTGGCTGAGCGTGGAGTACGTACGCAACGAGCTGGAAAGTTATGAGAGCCTGGAAGAGATCCCGGCCGGCACCATGCTGGCGGCCGATGCCTACTTCAGCAGCAATGCCTCCTCCTACGGGCCCGACGGGGTGCTGGTCTGGGCCGGCTTCACCACTCCCGGCGAACAGGGCCGGCGCTACGGCATTTTGCTGCTCGACATCGACCTCAGCCGTGCACCCCTCGACGGCCAGACCCCCGTACCCGCCGGCGCCTGGCAGGCCAGCTTCCTGGAAAAGCGGGGCAACGAGATCGTCTTTTCCGGCCGGGCCGTCCTGGGCGATGTCTGGGTGCTCGATCTTTTCTTCTCCCACGGCGACGACGGTGCCTTGGAAGCCGACCTGGCCCTGCTGTTTGCGGACGACGGCGGCCGCTTTCCCGGGTGTCGCGCCCTGTTGCAGGGCCGCCTGGAAAGCGATCCCTCGCCGTCGCTGCTGCGCCAGCAACGCGGCCTGCCACCGGACTCCAGCGACACCGTCTACGTCGATACCGGTTGCAGCGGAGATGTGTACCTGGCCGACGATACCGGCCAGGGCTGCGCCTGCGGCGGCGAGGACCCGGACGCCGGGGGCTGCGAGGGCGACACCGGCGGCGACAGCGGCTGCGAGGGCGACACCGGCGGCGGCAGCGGCTGCGAGGGCGACACCGGCGGCAGTGCCGCCTGCGCGGCGGACAGCGGCGGCTGTGGAAACACCTCGGGTTCCGGTGCCTGCTCCGGTTCCAGCTCCAGCAACTGCTCGACGGCCGGCCGGCGCCGCGGGCCCTGGCGGCGCTTCAGCCGCTACCTGCCCCAGCTGCTGGCCCTGCTGGTGTTGCTGGTCGGCCGGAGGCGGAGATCCTGAATAAAGCTCCCGCTACTGGCTACCCGACCGCCTCGCTCGGCGCCGGTTTCCAGTAGCGGGGGTTGTCAGCAAGGATAAAGGTCAGTCCTCGATGAGCTCGACACCCTCGGCGGGAATGGCCTTGCCGCGCCAGAGCAGCAGCTGCTGGCCGGCTTCCACCAGCAGCAGCTGGCCGCTGGAGGCCTGGTAGATGCCCAGCCGGGTGCCGTCGGCCAGCCGGCCGGGCGGCGATGAACGCTCGAAGGATATCTGGTCGTGGAGCAGCCGCTCGGGCAGATCGGCGGCCCCGTCGAGACTATCCAGGCGGCCGGGGAAGTAGCTGGCCTGTTCTCTTCCCCGGTGCCAGATCAGCCGGGCCGACCGCTCGCCGCCGAGCAGCAGCAGGGTGTCCGATTCCCCGGCTTGCTCCACCCGTTCAACGGAAAAACTACGCCCCAGCACCGATACCACGTCTCCGTCCTGGAACTGGCCCGGCTGGCGCCGGCCGCGCCGCCGGGCACCTCTTTCGGCACGCACCTTGGCACGCAGCAGCACCGCCAGCAAGATGAGTGATCCGAAGACCACGAGCAACAACAACAGCAGCGGCACCAGCTTGCCGGCCGCCTCGGCGATCTGATCTCCCATGTCTACATTCCCTTGCGGCGGGCGACCATCTGGTAGAGTTTCTCCACCCCGCGCTCGCCGTCGAGCAGGTAATCGGCCACCTGGTGCAGGATGCTTTGCCAGTCGGCCGGTTGTTTTTCGTCGGTTTGCTCGGGATCCTCCCGGTGCACGGCGGCGATGACCTCGCCCAGATCTCCCAGCGGGTGGTCTTCATCTGAGCCGTCGCTGCTGCCGGCGGCGTTGCCCAGCAGCTCGCCCAGCACGTCGCGTCCGGCGACCACGATGTCGCTGAGGCGGGCCAGCAGGGTCATGGTGCGGCTGGCCAGGTCGTTGGGGGGGCCCGGGGCCAGGCAGCCGCTGCCCGGCAGGAAGCTGCGTCCGGCTCCTTCCGCATCCAGCAGCGGCGCCAGGGCCTGGCCGGCCGGCACCACCACCCGGTCGACGAACAGCTGCTGCAGCAGCCAGGCAACCTCCTGGCGCAGCCGCCGGCGCCATTGTTGGTCGGTGCCGTCGAGCAGGTCCAGGGCCAGGGAGTCGATCTGGTCCGGCAGCTGCGCGTCGGCGGCGACCAGCTCGAAGGCCTGCACCAACCGCGGCAACAACCGGCCGCCGGCCAGCTCGCGCACGTCGTCTTCCAGCTCGGCCAGCTCGTCCGCCAGGGTGCCGGCGTCCCGGTATTCTCGCAGGCGGTCGCGGGCGAAGGCCAGGGAGTCGAGCAGCACCGTCCAGGCGCGCCGGTTGGCCAGCCGCCACAGCTGCCCGCTCTGCTCCACCTGCAGGAAACGCTCGTGCAGGCGTTCGCCCACCCGGCTCAGGGCCGCGTCGGCGGCCGGGTCGCCGGCCACGGCGTCGTCGAGCCGGCGCCAGGCGTCCAGCAGCAGGTAGAAGCGGTTCAGGGGAGACACCTGGGTGACACCGTCGGCGGCGAACACCCAGTTGGCCCCGTCGTGGCGCAGCAGCGCCGAGTCGGGTTC
>Ga0164318_10000492_pt1 | contig 30387 bp, 23 predicted proteins | sample GuaBasSedimGuay9_FD_113734 | JGI IMG/M metagenome (GOLD analysis project Ga0164318, IMG submission 113734) | Subseafloor sediment microbial communities from Guaymas Basin, Gulf of California, Mexico - Guay9, Core 4571-4, 0-3 cm | ecosystem: Environmental > Aquatic > Marine > Hydrothermal vents...
TAATCCGATAAAGATAATCATTCCCGCAGCAACTATTATAACATAAAACTTAGGATTCCCGATAGGAAGATTGCTTGGCGGGAAAAATCCGACTACAAGAGAAAATATTACACCAAGCAGTCCTACACCGGCAATTACACACATTCCCACAACTCCACCCGGGACTTTATACGACCGAGGCAGATCGGGTTGTGTAATACGTAATTTTATTGCCGCTGCATACATCAAAATATACATGACAAGATATAAAGTAATAGTCATTGCTGAAAGGAGGAAGAACGCAACGCTCACATTTTTCATAATAAAATAAAGCGATGTAAGAACAGTAACAATAATTCCTTGAATCATAAGGATACTTATTTGCATGCCGTTTTTATTTGTTTTTTCCATAAAAGGAGGTATTTCTCCCTGCTTCGCGGTTTCCAGAAGCCCGCGACTCGGTCCGCTAATCCACGACATAACTCCGCCTATCGCTCCGAAAGCTGTAAATAATCCAACTACCGGAATCAGAAATGTAAGATGAAATTTATCAAGCAATTCTTTAAATGCCTGCATAATCCCTGCTGTTAAACTTATGTCGTCAGAAGGAAGAACAGTTGCAACGGCAAGAGAACCGAGAAAGAAGAGCAGAAAAATAATAATCATGGCTATAAACAGACTTATTGGAAACTGTTTTGCCGGATTTTCAAGTTCGTTTGCATGAACGGCATGAACTTCGACACCGGCAAACAGTAAAATAATACCTGCAAGAAAAGCGATATTGCTCAATCCTGAAATGTGAGGAAATAAACGGGCGTGAGGTAATTCCCCAACAGCTTTTTCTGCTGCTGCCACTGCGTGACTTGGTTCAAGAAAGGAAATAGGATTTCCATGACAAATCCAGATAATAGCAAGAACAATAATGAAGATTCCAGGAAGGACTGTTCCAATAAGTACGCCGTATTTTGTAATTGAGCTTACTACTCCGGTTCCTTTAAGTGCGAAGAAAGTAGCCAGCCAGTAAATAATGAGAATAACCGTGCCGTTATAAAAACCGTTTTCCGCAAGACCGGGTTTCATAAAAAGATATGCCAAAGCTCCTGCCGCGAAGGCCAAAGTGGTAGGATACCAAACAACATTTTGTATCCATTGGAGCCATATTGCGAGAAAGCCCCATCTGGAACCGAAAGCTTCTTTCACCCAGGTATAAACTCCGCCACCTTTTTCGCTGAATGCACCGCCAAGTTCCGCAGCGACAAGCGAAGCGGGCAAAAGGAACATAATCACGGCAAAGATGATATAAAAGATCATAGAAAGGCCTTCTTTTGCCATCATTGGCAGTCCGCGCAAGCTTGTTACAACTGCTCCCACGGTCATAAGACTGAGAGTAAGAGTTGTCATTTTTTGTTTTTTCATAATTTTCCTCGCCTGGTTATTTTATTAACGGTTGCAGATTTGTTTATAATCACAGTATTTGCAATTATTCATATTTTCTGTTTTGCGGAATTTTATTTCAAGAGATATTTTATCGTCAATTATTTCCTTTAGAAGATTTTGAACAAAAGAAATCGCTTCTTCTTTTTTCTCATCATCAATATTTATTATTTTATACTTTATTTCATTCTCCTTCGGGGGAATATTGAAAAATGCCATCTCAGGCCACTTGCCGATCCTCTTAAAAAGCCAATATGCATAGAGGATTAATTGAACATCTTTCCACTGTTGTTTTTTAGTTGAAAAAATATTACTGTCGTTTTTATTTTTATTGCCTGTTTTAAAATCTATAACACTATATTTGTTGCCATTTTTTTCAATTAAGTCAACATAGCCTTGTATTTTAATTTTTTCATTGTTAATTTCCAATTCGGGAATAATTTCGTATTCAGCAATTTTTTCTCCTTTTTCATCTTCCATAACTTCCCAGCCGATAAAATTGTCACGAAATACTGTTACAAATTTTCTAATCCGGCGTTTGAGATTTTCCTGCTGAATTTGAATAATCGGATTAAGCGGATTACCATATAAACTTACAATAATATTCTTCAGTTCATCAAGAAAAGCATTGATTACTTGTTCATTATTTTTATCTGAATGAATTAGGTTGAGATTTTTATTTATGATAGTATGAAGGATATTTCCTATATCCAAACCTTCAAGTTCATTTGAAAATTTCTTTGGAGCATAAATTTTTCTTACCTTTTTAAGAAAAAATTTGAATGGACAAGAGATATAATCATTAATTGACGAAACTGAAAGTGTGCTTAAGAAATCAGTATTTAATTTAAAATTTTCAGGAAGTTTTAATAAAGTAATATGCTGCTGCACATTCGTTGATAAAATTTGTTGATTGTCATCAACATAATTTGTTGATTGAGCGGTTTGTTCGCCGTTTTCTTTACTCGCTTCTGCCGGCGCGTAAAATTCTTTTAAGATTTTCGCCTGCTTCTCAAATTCCTGACAAAATAGAATTTTGCCCGGCTTGAGCGGATTATTTTCTGATGAGCGTCTTCCCGTCAGAAAAAAACATTTACTGTTTTTCTCTGTAATACATTTTGTAAGATATTTATCTCTCAAAAACCGTCTGGTATAATTCGGCAGATTAAGTTTTTCGCGTAATGTATTCGGCAAGAAAGGATCGGCCGAAAATTTTTCCGGAACCATTCCTTCATTAAAGCCGGTTATAATAGTTATCGGTGAGTCAGCAAGCGCGATTTCCAGCCATCCGGTCATATCAATTACCGGTTCAACCGGTTTAGGAATAAGGTTGGTATTTTTCAATAGAGAAAGGCATCTTAGAATTGTAGTTTTTGCATCACAGATTTCTTTCCATTGAACTTTTGAATTAATTATTTCATCGCACAACTGAACCCATTTTTCAAGAGCTTCATCATGAGCCGAACAATTAACATCGTCAGGCAAATCAAATTGAGTGGAAAAAATGTTTTTTAATATTAAGTTAATTTTGTTTAGCCAATCAATAATATTAGCTTTTGCAGAAAGTGAAGAGATAATATTTTGAAAAATGAATTCCGGAATTTGTTTTACAAGAGGATATTTTTCATTTTTAAAGAAATGAAGAGTGTTTTTATTAATTATTTCAATTTTATGTTTGCAAATTATATTAAAAATTTCACTTGATAAATTATTGTAATTCTCAATAGAATTTATGTCAAAACTCTTAATTATTAAATTCTCAATAAGCGGATGATTTATTAGTTCAATAAATGACTCTGTTTCACAACCGTTTTTATCAAGACAATTCGCTAATGAATTGAGCAAACAACCCGTTTCTGTTTCCTTAAAAGGAATTCCCGCAGCATTGTGGCAGTTTATTCCCACGGATTTAAGCGCCTGAACAATCGGCCGATAAGTCTGCGAATCCGGCGCGGCGATGACAAAATCTCCATAGCCGAAGTCATTAGCATATTGTTTAATAATTTCAATAATTTCACCTGCTTGTTCATTTGGAGAATTTAAGAATCGGATAGAATTTTGTTGGAAGCGAACAAAATCATTTTCAAGTTTCGGATTTTTAACTTTAAGGAAACCAAGCTTATCAAAATATTCCTTTTTACCCAAAGAAAAGATTGTGAGATTTTCACTTTGCGTTTCCACCGCTTTCCCAAAAAGATTAAATGAATCAACAACGTTTATGACAAGAAGATTATCAAAAATCATTTGTGAATTTTGGCGTGCCGCGTCAATTGCTATAGTAATTGCACCATATGGGTCGATTAAATTATTCTTTTGAAGTTCGTTATAATATTCTTTTTCAACTTCTGCCAGTGCCAACCATCTTTTTTTTTCTTCGTCCAGGTCATCAATCAGCAAGTTTTTTGATATCTTTTTTATTGACAAGCCCTCTCCACTTAATGTTTTATGAAGCGGCATGATTAATTGAGCAACGCGAAAGAAATCTCTTTCCGGAGATTGTGATAATTTATTATTTTTTACTAGGATTGACTTTATCGCGTCTTCGCATTTTTCTGCCGCGTTAATCCACGCGATAGTTTGTTCAATAGAAGAAGCGATAGGGATATTGACAAAATATTCAGCGAAAGTTTTACAAAAACTTTTCGGAGTAAAAAAAATCGGCGGTGAAAGCAAAGCATTTTTTTTCGCGCTTTTTTCGGAAAGGATTTCAAGCAGTCTTCTTTGTGAACGTTTGCCCGAAAGAATAATAGCGAGACCGGATAAATCACAATGGTTATTATTGGAATAATTATTGAGGATAATATCGGTAATTTCCTGCAAAAAATTTTGATTAAATGGAAAGATAATAGTTTTCATTAAAAATTCAAAAAGTTAAAATATAATATATACTCCGGCAAATTATACCATAAACCATTATAGTATTCAAACTGAATTACTAAATTTGTAAAGAACGGATCATTTTGTTTTAACTATCGATATAAAGGTTATTTACGATAAGCAAATGCCGGTAACCCTTTTGATAATCGGCTATTCAGCCGTTCAATAAGTGTGAATGTCCCGCTATATTTGCGATAGAAAACACAACATCTTGACAAATTGATTTAAATAGAGTACAATATATGCAACAAAAATTTTAACGGACTCGAAAATTATGTGATTTTTTTCGTGATTTGTTTTGCGAAAAAAATATTTTGAGTCATTATTTTTCTTAATCTTTATAACCATGGAGGTAAGTAATGAATAAAGGTCAATTAGTAGAAGCAATCGGAAAAGCAGCAGATCTTTCTAAAAAAGATGCACAAGCCGCTCTTGAAGCAACACTTGCTACAATCCAAAAATCTTTGAAGAAAAAAGATAACGTAACGCTTATTGGATTCGGCACATTCTCAGTTGTAAAACGCAAAGCACGTACAGGAATCAATCCTGCAACTGGTGAAAAGATCAAAATCAAAGCTAAAAACGTTGTTAAATTCAAAGCTGGATCAAAACTCAAAGCTTCTGTATAATCACATCTGATTAGCTGAAAAAATAAACGGGATAGGATCGTAAGATTCTATCCCGTTTTTTATGGATTAACGAATATTAGAATATATCCAAATAAACAAAAAATGATATAATATTAATCGATCTTTTTTTGAGCTTTAATAATTTATTTTTGGTGCTGCAAAAAATCTATGTCAAAAACTAAAAAACAAATTCAAAAAACAACCTTCAAAGGTATGATTATTAACCTGGCATTGACGGCAGCGAAATGTTCTGTTGGTTACTTGAGTAAAAGTCAGGCCCTATTCGCGGATGGTATTCATAGTCTGTCGGATACGGCAACTGATATTATGATAATCATCGGCGCGAAATTCTGGGAACAGCCCGCGGATGAGTGTCATCCCTACGGCCATGCGCGAATTGAAACTTTGGTGACAATTATCATCGGAGCCGCACTTGCTTTTACCGCGTTATTTATTGGTTGGGAAGCAGTAATCAGTTTTAACGATAAAGTGGATAAAAATCCCGGATGGATAGTTTTTTCTATTGCAATAATATCAATAATTGTTAAGGAAAGTTTGTTTAGATGGACAATTTCTAAAGGTAAAAAATTTAAATCTTCCGCGCTGATTTCTAACGCGTGGCATCACCGTTCAGATGCATTAAGTTCAATACCTGTAGCGATTGCTGTTTTAGGAGGATATTTTTTCCCGAATTTAAAATACCTTGACCAAATTGCCGCAATGCTTGTCGCAATAATGCTTTTAAAAGCATCGTGGTCAATTGCGCATCCGGGGATTCTTGAAATATGCGAAGCGAGCGCGGGAGCGGAAACGAAAAGATTTTTAAAGGAATTAGCTTCTCAAATCCCTGAAATAAAAGAAATTCACGCTATAAGAACACGAAAAATTGGAGGTTCGGTTTTTGCGGACCTCCACTTGCTTGTTGATCCGAAAATCAGTGTTGAATCCGGGCATAAAATTGGAGGAAAATTTAAGAAAATGGTTTTGGAATCAAATAAAGATATAGTTGATGTATTGGTTCATATTGAACCATTCGCGTAATCCGTAATCCGAAATAATAAGCGCTTGAATGCAAGCGTGAAAGTGCGTTTATTGCATAATTAATTTTTTTTCAACGAGAAAATTAATTATTATTTTAACAGTTAATATTCAATAATCAAGATAATTCCGGCACGTAGATTCGTATATTTTTGAAAAAATCATTTTGACCTTAAATTATTTAGCTTTTTTCTCGCTTCAGATAACGCTTTGCGAACTTCCGGCAGTTCCCCGTTATAAAGCCCGTTAGTATAATTCCATACCCAGAGCAGAGCGCCCGCGTAACCTGCTTTATAACATTTTTTTCTTAATTCTATAATTTTTTTAGCTCCTTCATTATTATCCTTTGCCTGATAAGTAAAGACGCCGTATTCACCGACAAGCACCGGGAGTCCGGATTTGTTTATCGCATTTAATTCATGAGCTTCTCGATTAATCAGAAATTTATTTCTCCAGGGATATACATGAATATCCAAAAAATCAATTTTACTTTTTGGAGAAGCAAAAACTGAAGGACGGGGAGGAAAACGCGAATCAATATTATCGGTGTTTATAATTCCGTTTATAGGCGGTCGGGCATGAGCGTCGGAAGTCCACATCCCTATTGTAACCAATCCATTGGGATCTTCTTTATGAATAGCATCGGTAAGTTGATTTGCCCAATAGAGGAAAGATTCATCCGCGCATTTCTGACGCGAATTAAAATCAGCCATATCATAAGATTTTCCGTTCGCGACTTTAACAATCCCTTTGTTAAGGTTAAACGGGCCATTTGAAGATACTAAATAAATTTCATTAGCAATAGACCAACCCAAAATAACGTTTAACAAATTAGGGTCAGTAGCTTTAATAAAACGGATTGTATCCCGCGCGGCCTGTTTTCTTGCGTCAATAAATCCTTGTAGAAGAATATCACTGTTGTGATCGGTAATTTTTTTATCGGCATTTTGGGTTCCCTTTATGGCAATAGATTTGTATTTTTCATTTGCGGGTTTTAAATCCAAAATAGGAATAACATAAATTTTCCGTTTAGTCGCAAGACGTAGAAAATCACAAAAGTTTTCCATATATTTTTTGTTAAGTGAATTGGAGTCCGGACCACCCCAAATTCCACTTCCTTTGTGATCGGTTCCCCAGAGCCACACGCGAATAGTATTTGCGCCAAGTCCTTTCATTTCAGCAAGAACTTTATCAATTCTTTTTGAGTTATAAGTACCAACATTAAAAACAGCATGAGGAATTTTATAGTTATCAACATCCCCGATAGTATGATTGTACCCCTCCGGAATAAATTTTTCTCCTGTTTTTTTATAAAAAAAATGTCCTGATTTCCCATTTCCCCGTTTGACACTAATCTTAGGTTCCGGTTTTACACGTGACTTAATTGTTGGCATCGTAATCATTTCTTTTGGGGTGTGAAATTTTGGAGTAACTTTAGTTCCTTTAAACTTTATATCGTCAAATGAGGCTTCATTTCCATAGTTAATCAAAGAAATATAACCGCTTTTGTATTTCCCGTCATTAAGTTCTGCGATTTTGTTCCCGTTTACATAAATTTCCATTAGCGACCCCGTCATTTTTACGCCGAGCTTGTTGCTTTCTTTGTTTGTAACAGGACGAAAAATTCCACCGGTTTTTATTCCTGTTTTCATGCAAAGCGCAGTAATAACACCATGAGGATAAAGAATCACAAGATAACCATTGTCCCAAGGCGCTTCATACATTGGCATATCAGATCGGAGATGAAAGCCGGCCCATGTTGTTTTTGGGTTAAGGTATTCTTTATTAATTTTTATATTTGCTTCTATAATAAAATCAGAAACGGGTCCGAAATTAGCGACGGCGATACCGCTATGACTAATTTTATCATCACTAATTAACTCCCCGTTTTTCACTTTCCAGGTGTCGTTTTTTAAAATCCATTCTTTTGGAATTTTACCATCGGAAAAATCCCAGCTTCCGGAAACCTCGGCTTTGGGGGCCGATTGACACGCTGTAATCCAAAAAAGTAATATTATAAACAATAATAATTTGTTTTTCATAAAGTTCTATTGCAAACGATTAGAATTATTCCGCAAACTAGAGGAAACAAATAATAAGTCCGTAAAAAATAATAAAATAAGCAGCGGACCTTTACTCCATCATTCCAGCAATTGCCAAATATATACAAATTTCTAATTTGTTTATATTTCCGAGCGCCCCGATTCATCGGGACAAATAATCCAACAATCTATCTTCTGTTTCCGCCTTGCAACTCAAAAAACAGTTCTGTATAATATTCACACCGTAACTTATTGCCGAAGTGGCGGAATTGGTAGACGCGCTGCGTTCAGGTCGCAGTGGGGGTAACCCTGTGAAGGTTCGAGTCCTTTCTTCGGCACCAAATCACTCTGTATGCAGAGTAAATAGCTTATTCAATCAATTTTACCACTCAGGCTCGCGTGTTTACGGCACACAACTCACAATTTAACTGCTTATTAATAATTTCTTTTCGTTTATATCCCTATATTATTAAGCATATTTACCACATCTCTTAATGACGCAGTTAAATCCGGATGAGTTTCTTCGAAATGTTTAATTGCCTCCGCAAAAGTTTTTTCTGTTTCAGAATGTTTAGTTTCTTCAATTAAGTTTTGAGTTTTACTCTTGACTGATTCAAGTACTTTTAAAGTTTTATCATCAATAGAAACCGACTCCACTTTTTTCAATTGATCGGATAATTTAAAAAGCGTTTTTTTAAATTGTTCTTTAGGTGTGATTTCTTCCATGTTTTTGCCCCCTTTGTTTTTTATTTATGCTTGTGTTGTTTCGCTAACCGGTTTTTCTTTTTTTACGGTTTTCTTCAACGGGCGGCCGTCCCAAATCGCGTTTGTGGGGCAGACAGCAACACATTTCCCGCAAAGAATACATTTTTTAGTATCAATTATCGCATGATTATTTTCAATTTTAATCGCGTCAACCGGACATTCTTTAACGCATTTTGTACAGGCGATACATGCGACTTTACACGCTTTTCTCGCGACAGCGCCTTTGTCCTGTGATGAACATAAAACGAGCACACGTTTAGATTTCGGTCTTAAATTAATAATATTTTTAGGGCATATTTGCATACATTTTCCACACGCCGTACATTTTTCCTCAATTATAAAAGGTATTTGCCCCGGTTCCCACGTTATCGCGTCAAACTGGCAAACATCCATACAGTCACCCATCATAAGACACGCATTTTTACACGCATTAGGACCTTGATTCACCAAAGCGGCGAGTGCGCAGGATTGAACACCGGCATAATATGAATCTTTAACCGCGTCTTTTGCACCCGCGCATTTAATAAAAGCGGTTTCCGGTTCTGAAGTTGTAACTTCAACACCGAGAATTTCAGCAATTTTCTCCACAACTTCAGCTCCGCCTGGAGAACACAAATCGGGTTCCGCTTCCCCGGAAGCCACAGCGGATGCGTAACCCGAACATCCTGGATAACCACAGGCGCCACAATTTGCGCCCGGAAGAATATTTATCAAAGCTTCTATTTTCGGATTAATTTCAACAGCGAATTTTTTTGAGGCATATGCCAGTCCGGCACCGAAAGCTATACCAAGCATACCCATACAAATCAAAGGAAAGAGCCACATAATATAATATATTTGTGATTAGAATTATTATTAAATACTTATTTAATTTTATCAAAATAGAAAATAAGTGTCAATAGTAGGCTTAGTAAATTCATCCCGTTGCAATGAATTTAAAATTAAGAGAATTTTTATATGGTTACAGATCTGGCGCGAAATCGCAACTATTACCTACGGGAATGTAATCTTCCGGAAAAGATCCTACAATATAGTGTGATCGGGAAATGGTAGATTTGCTTTAAGAATAGATTTTATATATAATATAAAATATTATCGTGCATTATTACTTACAAATACAGCTCAACTCGTATGTTGCGAATTTAATGGCACAGTAATTGCGGTATATCTAACCAACTTAAATTTGCAAAAAATATTAATTGATTTAATAACAAAAAAGGAAAAATTATGAGTAGCATTATTAGAAAAAACGCTGTGGCTAACATTGCGGCAAGAACTCCTGATCTTGAAACCGCCTCATCGGCAAACATTTCGGAAATTTATGGAGAAAATGCTTTTACGCTTAAAACTATGAAAAAAGTTTTGCCAAAAGCTATTTATAAAAAATTAAGAGAAACTATTAAAAAAGGGAAAATCCTTGATAGCGATATCGCTGACGTCGTAGCAGGCGCAATGAAAAACTGGGCTATCGCTAAAGGCGCAACCCATTACACTCATTGGTTTCAGCCTCTAACAGGGTCAACAGCCGAAAAACACGATTCTTTCATCGACCCGGATGGTGAAGGTGGAGTAATTTTGAATTTTTCCGGTAAAGAACTTGTGCAGGGTGAACCCGATGCATCAAGCTTTCCAAGCGGTGGAATAAGAGCCACTTTTGAAGCTCGCGGTTATACAGCTTGGGACCCGACAAGTCCGGCATTTCTCAAAAAATCAAAAGCAGGTGCAACTTTTTGTATTCCTACCGCTTTTTGCTCTTACACAGGTGAAGCTCTTGATAAAAAAACTCCTCTGCTTCGCTCTATGCAGGCTATTTCAAAACAAGCAAAGCGCGTCCTTAAATGTTTCGGGAAAGATAGTGACGGAATGGCATTGACAACCCTCGGCGCGGAACAGGAATATTTCCTGATTGACAAAGAACTCTTCCTTGCGCGTCCTGATTTAGTACAAGCCGGTCGTACTTTATTTGGAAATGTTCCGCCAAAACATCAGCAAATGGACGATCATTATTTCGGAGCTATTAAAGCAAGAATTATCGCTTGTATGGAAGAAGTGGATAAAGAGCTTTGGAAACTCGGGATTCCGGCCAAAACCCGTCATAACGAAGTTGCTCCGGCAGAATTCGAAATTGCTTGTGTTTATGAAACATTAAACCTTGCTACCGATCATAATATGATGGTGATGGAAATTCTAAGAGCTGTTGCCGATAGACACGGATTGGTGGCTCTTCTTCACGAAAAACCTTTCGCGGGAATTAACGGAAATGGTAAACATAATAACTGGTCTATCGCTTCTCCGGATGGTAAAAACTTGCTTGAGCCCGGAAAAACGCCACACGACAACGCAATGTTTCTTACTTTCATTTGCTCGATTATTAAAGCTGTTGATTCTCACGCCGATCTTCTGCGCGCAACTGTTGCAACAGCAGGAAATGACCATCGTCTTGGCGCTAATGAAGCTCCACCGGCGATTGTTTCAATTTTTCTTGGTGAACAATTAACAGATATAATAAAACAAATTGAAAAAGGCGGAGCAAAATCTTCTAAAACTCAGGATATTCTAAATATCGGCGTTGACGCTTTACCAAATCTTCCGAAAGATGTTACTGATCGAAACAGAACAAGTCCTTTTGCTTTTACCGGAAATAAATTTGAGTTTCGCGCTGTTGGCTCACAACAATCTTGTTCAGGACCTAATGTGGTATTAAATACCGCGATAGCGGAAGCTTTAGATGAAATTGCGACGAAACTTGAAAAAGTTAAAAAAGCTGATTTCAATAAAACACTTCAGAAAATTCTTAGCGATATTATTAAAAAACATAAAAAAGTCCTCTTTAATGGCGATGGGTATACTGCTGAATGGCTTAATGAAGCTGAAAAACGTGGACTACCCAACTTGAAGAAAACTCCGGAAGCTTTAAAATCTCTCGTCTCTAAAAAAGCTGTCAGCTTATTCGAAAAATATGATGTCTTAAGCAAAACCGAAATCCTTTCAAGATACGAAGTTTACCAGGAACAATATGATATGGTTATCGATGTAGAAGCAAAACTTACTTCGGATATCGCTAAAACCATCCTCCTGCCGGTTGCATTGGAACAGCTTGCCGAACTTGCGGATACAGTTGCCGCGCTTGCGGATATAGGTGTAAAAGCCGGGCAAGCAGCCGCAAAAACTAAAATCACCAAAATCGGTAAACTGGTTGATGAAGCTACAAAAGCAGTTGCGGCTTTAGACAAAGCAATTGCTGCGGGAAGTTCAGCTAATATGATTAAATTTATGGACGCGGTAAGAGTTTCTTGTGATGGTCTTGAATTAGAAGTAGATGATGATAAATGGCCGTTACCTAAATACAGTGAATTACTTTTCGCGTATTAGTATTAAAGTTTATTTAGAAAAATAAAAAGGCGGCGGGAGTTTTCCTCCGCCTTTTTTTATTTTTCTACCTTAAGTTATTGCAATTTAAAAACGTTTTTGATATTATTTATACGCAAATATTAATATTGATTACCGGTAACCAGTAACTGATAACTAATTACTGATTACTGATTCAATAGGGCCCATAGCTCAGTTGGTTAGAGCAGCGGACTCATAATCCGCGTGTCGTAGGTTCAAGTCCTACTGGGCCCACCATCTTTCTTTCCTTTCAATATCTTTTGTTTAAGACATTTTAAATTTGTATTTAATGATTGAAAAGTAAGTCGGCTTTTCGAATCCAACTATTCGCGGTAAAAATTATCAATGATTTCCAACCGTTTTAAATAATATAAATAATTCCGAAAATTTCCATGTTTCTGTATTCTGTGTAAACCTTGACAATCTTCATTGATTAGTATAGAATTATTATCATGTATAAGAGCATTATTGAAACAATAACAAGTGACGATGACACCGTTCGTAACAGAACTGAAGAAGCTCTTCTTTCGGGAAAAAGCAAAGAAGAACTTCTTCGCATGGCAGAAGGATTGGAGTTTTTCAGGAAGCAATCTGATAATTTATATCATCGTGTTCGCGCATGTCTTTTTATTCACGCAATTTACAGATACTATCTGATTGACCGGAAAGACGTACCCAAAATCGGATTGATTGACTATGACGGCATTCGTGCGGTTTTATCACGCGGATATGATGAAGCAATAGAACGATTTCGCGCGGCAATGATGTCACAAGGCTGCAACGAAGCACTGCTTAGCGCGTTGGCGGAAGCTTATTTCCGACTGGCATTCAAGTACCTTGTTGATCAGGTCAGGCAAAGCGTTCGCACAAGTATCGGGAATAAATGGATGTTTGCTATTAACACACTCAGACAATACCCGTTAAAAGTTTCCGCCGAATACACAACACCGGATATTGAAACAGGCAATTATTCCGTAGGGGCAGATAAATCACCTTTACGCGCCGATCCTTGTCATTCGGGCTGGTCAGATATATTTTTCCTCGGCATGGATTTCCCTGAAGGCGCACGCGTTGTTAATATGTCTGTTGACCTCGCCGTTCGTGGTTTCGGGCAGCCGAAGCCGCCTGTTACGTGTTATTGCAGATACATTAAAGAACCTGTTATTCGTCTTGTTTCATTAGACCTTAATTGTAAAACCGATATTACTTCACTTGCCGAAATATTTAACTTTGGAATTGACCATCTTGGTTTGTTAAAAGCCGGAGTCATTGCATCGGGTGTGATACCATCGTCTTATGAAGGTAAAGATATTCCGTTAGGTTCAATTCTCAAGAAACTTCTTGGAAAGCGTGGTGGATTTGAGCTTGTTACAAATGTGCCCGGTATACCAAAAGGGTCACGATTTGCGGTATCAACAACGCTCCTCGCAACAATCATCACAAGATTGATGCGATTCAGCGGGCAGATACAAAAGCAAAAGGGAGGACTGAGTGAAGAGGAACGAAGAATTGTGGCTTCCAGAGCGATTCTCGGAGAATGGCTCGGCGGATCAGGTGGAGGCTGGCAGGATTCAGGCGGAATATGGCCGGGAATCAAAATCATTGAAGGAGTTGAAGCGTCAAAAGGAGATCCCGAATACGGAATAAGCCGCGGGCGACTTTTACCTTCTCATTCCGTACTTGCCAGGGAACAACTCCCGCCGGATATAGAAGAAACATTACGGAAATCAATCGTCCTTGTGCACGGAGGATTGTCAATGAACGTCGGGCCGGTACTCGAAATGGTAACAACACGTTATCTGTTGCGTTATCGAACAGAATGGCTTGCGCGTCAAAAAGGGCATCAATATTTTTCAGATATTGTCGAAGCCATAAAAGAGGGCAATATGAAGTCTCTGGGGAAATTATGTGACGCGGATTGGAATAATTCGATAAAAAAAATAATTCCATGGGCATCTAACGCTTTTACAGAAAAATTAATTGCGCAGGTAAAGAAACAATTCGGGAAAAAATATCTGGGCTTTATTATGCTCGGCGGAGCATCAGGTGGAGGAATGGGTTTTATTGTTAAACCTGAGATTCATAGTGAGTTTTGCGCCTCGATTCTCAAAATAATGCGGTCACTGAAAAAAAAATATGAGTATGCTCTGCCGTTTGCAATGGAACCGATTGTTTATGATTTTAATCTTAATTATAAAGGCATACAGGCAAAAATTATGAAAGGGAAATTCGCGATAATCCCCTGCAAAAGTAAAACTTTTCGTTTGACACAATCAACCGAAACGGATAATCAGGGCAATAAACGCGAAAATATGAATGAAGAGATGAAACAAATTAAAAATGCGTATGGCTTTGATGAAAAAGCTCATAGTAATTACAAGCAAATGCTCAAAAGCGGACGTATAGGTGTTGGTAATAATCGTTTACCCTTAACGGCTGTTGTTGAAAATGTCAGCTCAAAAGATATTACTGTTGTGTCTAACGACCTTAGTAATTCCGATATCGCAAAATTTAAACGAACCGGACAGGAACTTTTGCGGAAAAACGCGGTCGCGGTTGTAACTTACAGTGGTGGACTCGGCAGTAGATGGTGTGAAGGCGCGGCGGTAGTTAAGGCAATAAACCCGTTTGTTGTAATGAAAAGAAAACACCGGACGTTTGTGGAAGTACATCTTGGAAAAACAAGTGAAATGAAACACAGATATGAACAGCCGGTTCAACATGTTTTTACGACAAGTTATCTTACACACGAGCCCTTGCGCAACGAGTTGGAAATTTCCGGAAACTATGGTTACAATGGTCATGTTTATCTTTCACCCGGGAGGTCAATCGGTCATCGCGTTTATCCGATGGAGCGAGATTTGCGCTTCCTCTGGGAAGAATTGTCACAGCAGCAACTTGATGAGCGCGCGGAAAAAGTACAGAGCGATGCCAGAGAAGCGCTAATAGAATGGGCAAGAGCCCGTGGTGAAGGTGAAGATTATATGAATAATGCAGCTATTCAGCGTTTTAATCCGCCGGGACATTTTTTTGAAGTGCCGAATATGTTTCGCAACGGTATATTGAGTCAAATGCTTAAGGACAATCCGAATTTGGAACATTTGATGGTTCATAACGCCGACACTCTGGGAGTGTTCTTGAGTCCTATTATGATTGGTATGCACCACTTGGGAGGCAAAACAATTAATTTTGAAGTGACACCCCGTCGTTACGAGGATAAAGGAGGGGGACTCGCAAAAATAAACGGAAGAATTCAACTCGTTGAAACGCTTGCGCTTCCCCGTGAAGAAGATGAATTCAAACTCACTTATTACAACACACTGACAAACTGGATTAACATTGATAAATTTCTTAAAACGCTTGATTTGTCCCGTGAAATTATTGTATCGGCACCCAAAGATAAAAAATCAAGAAAGAAAATCGACAAAGCGTTGAAGAGGCTCGAATCACAAGTTCGAACTTACGTTACCATTAAAAATGTGAAACTGCTTTGGGGCGCCGGACAGGAAGACATTTATCCTGTTGCTCAATTCGAGAAATTGTGGGGCGATATTACCTGGCTTGAAGACTTCAACTGCGGATTTTTTGCGGTTGAACGACGACGCGGCCAACAATTAAAAGATCCTGCTCAACTTGATAGATGGGTGCGTGATGGTTCGCGTGATTATGTTGCCGGAAAGGCACGATTCAATGATTCAACAAACGATTAGGCAGCGTTCGAAAAACAATGAAATGATTTGTATATTATTATGAAAAAATCCATTAATCTTATTAAAAACTATTTCGCCGTTGGTGAGAAAGCAATTGATTCTATTTCGAGAGCGGAATCACAGGCTATTTCATCTTCGTTTTCAATTATCAGTGAATATTCACCTGAATTATTTAAGAGCAAAGTATACAATTCACAAAAAAGGATTACTAACAAAATTCTTGCTGATGATTTTATCAAAAATATATGTTCCGATGAAAAAATTTCTCTTGAAAAATTAAATTTTATTAAATTTAATTTTAGACAAATCAACTCCCCGCTTTCTATTCCATTTCCCGCTCCAAACAAGCAACTAAGAAATTCAGCTGTTCCAATTTTAGCTCTTTCGGGCACAGTAATCGGAATGTTTCTTACAGCATTTCTGTTTCGCTTTTTTATTGGAAATGATTACAGACAGTTTGGTATTATTATTGGCGCGTCGGTTGGTGCTTTTCTTTTTTCATTATTAGGAATTTATTTATCTAAGCGGGAGATTTTGCTAAGATTTCTGCAGGGACTTTTCGGAGTCGCGATTGCCACGGAATTATTTACTTTATTTACCGGCGCGGTAAACCCGGTAAGTATTTTATGGCGTAAACTTACAGGTCGATTCGGTAATAACTTATGGGGAAAGCTGAAACGAATTATCACGTTTACTTTTGGTATTTTATTATTACAAATCGCTGTTCCTGAAACAAAAATTCCGAAAGAGGAGTTAAAGCTCAACACATATTTTGCGATTAAGTCCTGGCTTGAGCAATCATTAAAGATATTAATTCTTGTTATTAACGAAGCGAATGATTCGATTAGTCAAACTATTAATAGTAATTCGGAAAAAACTGATATCCAACTTTTAAAATCACTTGTTAAATTAATAAATTCGAGAGACACTTCCGAAACAAATTTTATAAAAAAAGAAGTTGTTTTATCATTTAAAAACGCTGGCTATGAAGTTAAATCGAAATATCTGGATAAATATCCTGCTTTTTCTGAAATCATGAAAAATGAATTCGATATCGAGGGGTATATTGATGAAGGTGATAATTATAAAATTTTTGAAATGCCGCTTTATAAAAATGATGAACTGATTATTCGAGGTAAACTTACAAAAATTATTATTGAATGATTTAACAATTGAAATGATTGAAATGATTAATAATAACTAAATCATTAAATCGTAAAATAATTATGAATAAACATTATATTGGAATAGATTTCGGCACAAGTAATTCATATTTCTGTATCACTCCTGATGACGTTTTACAACCTAATCCTATTTGTTTTGATAACGATACCTCTATAGAAACAGCTGTTCTTTGGGAAAATAACGAAGTGAAAGATTTCGGATCTTCCGCGGTTAAAGGATGGAATTATGCTTCTCCCGCCGATAAGCGGAACTGGCGATTGAGTCTTCAGTTCAAGCCCGATATTTCTTCTTCTGCCCGGGCTAAAGATGACGCTGTTGCGTTTTTAAGAAGTGCCGCGCGGTATATGAAAGAAAGGAATCTTCTTCCTAATGCCCGGGAGATAAATAATTTTAATGTTATTATCGGCATTCCGGCAAAAATACTTGCAGGACATAAAGATGCCATGCGGGAAATTATGACGCAAGCCGGCTTTGATAACTTTAAACTTGTCGAGGAACCTGTCGCCGCGCTGCTTCATCACATTATTCGTCATGATATTAACACGGAAGATATAGGCAATGGGATTCTTGTGATTGATTTTGGGGGGGGAACCTGTGATGTGGCATTTATGCTCCGCCTTGATGTAAAGCATAAATTTGGCGATCCTCTTCTTGGCGGTCGATTATTTGATGATTTATTTTATCAGTGGTTTTTGAGTCAAAACGCGAATGTTGAAAGTAAATTTGAAGGAGCAAGCGACAGTTATTATCTTCACTGGGTAAAGTGCCGTGAAATGAAAGAGACTTTTTCTAACACGATGCGGAAAAATAAAAATGAAATTTTTAGTTTTCATATCCCGAATTACGGGCATCTCGATAACGCGACCTGGGAAGAATTTATTCACAGGGCAGAGAATTACACTCCTGATAAATCTTTTCTTAAAGAACTTAAGTCTTATGGAAAGGCTTATGAAAAACTAACGTCTGAAAAAACAATAAATTTAATTCAACATTTTCGTGAAGCGATAGAAAGTGTCATTAAGAATAATAAAATTAAAATTGAAAACATTGAACATGTTATCCTTACAGGCGGAAGCAGTGTGTGGTCATTTGTCCGTGAAATTGTTTTGGAAACTTTTTTTCTTGAAAATAAACAAATTTTAGAATCCGCAAATCCTCGCGCGGCAATCGGTGAAGGGCTGGCTTTACTTCCGTTAATTAAAGAACGATTTAATGTAATTAAAAACAAGTTAAAGCGGGAGCAGTATGAAAAAAGCTTAGAAATTACAAAAAGCGTTATGGCTGATGTACAGGATTTTTATAGTTGCATTAGTGATGAAATTATTGAGAAAATATTTAACGAAGCTGTTGCTCCCGCGGTTAATTCTTTTTCAAAAAAGGGTGGAACAACTGAACAATTAAATTCGCTTATAAGAGTTAAAGTTGAAGATTTACAACCTGAATTTGAAAAAATTATTGAAATTCAAAAGCCCGAACTCAAAGCGGAAATTTCTGACCGTATTACAAATATTTTAAACAATTGGTTTGAAAGTCATAACATTAAAAAACATAACATTGATATTAATCTGCCTTCTGTCAGAAACACAAAAATTCAGTTCGGTAATATTAATGTCCCCTCGGAATTAGAATTTATTATCGCTTCTATTGGAGGGTTAATTACCGCTTCTCTACTCGGCGGTGGAGGAATTGCTCTTCTTATGGCCGGCCCCGGAGGATGGCTGATAGGACTTGGAATTGGAACTGCCGGGATTTTTTTTGGAATGAAGAAATTAACTTCCAAGATACCGATTCCAGGCATGTTAATGGATAATATTGTCACGCGAAAAGCAATTGATATTTCGCTTAAACGCGCGAAAGCGAAAACGAGGAGAAAAATGCTAAACTATTTAAATAAACAATTTGTTCAAAATAAAGAAATATTAAATAATCAAATTAGTAATTTTATTGTTGACCAAATAAAATCTCTTGACGCAATTAACTCAATTTAAATAATTTAATGACTACTGCATTTTTTCCCGTTTACCTGATGCAATAAAAAAATTGAATATCCTAATATTATTAATAGTACTATTGCGCTCGCAATTTTGACCGATTGGGGCAACATCCACCCGCTATTAGTCGCGTGCCATCCTTGTTTTTTGACGAATTTAAAAATGAAATTTAATAAAAAGCCGCTGATTAAAGCTGAAATCACAACTGTTGTTAAATAAATAACAGCAACCTTTTTACCTAAAATTTTATAAATCGTCATTATTCCCGCCGCGTTAGTCGCGGCTCCTGTAATCAGAAAAACAAATGCCGCTCCAGGAGAAATACCTTTTAAAATAAGTGCGGCTGCAATCGGAACAGAAGCGGTTGAGCAAACATACATTGGTATGCCGATAGCCATCATAACAATCATCGGCAGAAAACCTGTTCCGAGTTTGCTTGCAAAAAAATCATCAGGAATAATTGCGGAAATTATTCCGGCAATAAAAATTCCCAGAAGAAGCGGCTTGGCTACATCGCCGGGTATAGTTATAAAGCCGTAGCGTAAAATTTGCAGGATTTTATTTGGCGTTTTTTCTTTTTTTGCGGAACAGCAACTATGTTCACATTTTTCTTCTGTGGTGTTATTGGGAACCGTTTTTTTATTATTATCGGTTAAATCAACCCAGAAACCCGCGATGATTCCCGTTATAAGAGCAATAACAGGTCTAAATATCGCAAAAACGGGTCCAAGTAGACTAAATGTAACAAATACACTGTCAATTCCTGTTTGCGGAGTTGATGTTAAAAATGCCGTTGCCGCGCCATTGCTCGCTCCGCTTTTCTTCATAGAAACTGTTACCGGTATTACGCTGCAGGAACATAAAGGCAGAGGAACGCCAAACAACGCGGCTTTAAATACCGACACAAAGCCTTTTTCGCCAAGATGTTTTTCTACTGTTTTCGGGGAAATCGCTACAGATAAAATTCCCGCGGCGAGAAAACCAAAAAGAAGGTATGGCGCCATATCGCATAGCGTCATCCAAATATCGGATATAATGTTTATGATCATTAAATTATTGGATTATTGGATTTCACTTAAGAATTGAACATTTTTGTTTTAAAAGTGCAACTGTGACATATTGAATATTTATTTCGGGTTTGTGCCAACTGTTAAACGCTTAAACTCCTCCATTTTCATATCATCCCGAATTCCGAAACGAGTTAAAGCAAAATCGTACCGCGCGGGATCTTCCGGCACAAATTTTGCGAAGCCGGCTGTTATTTCCACAGCGGTTTTAAGATTTGCCTGTTTCCTTTTTGTAAATCCTAAAATAGTGCCTATTTTAAACATATGCGTATCTAAAGGAATTATCAACTTTGATGTTGGAATTTTTGACCAGCCGCCCGGATCGACATTATCTTTGCGAACCATCCACCTAAGGTATAGATTTAATCTTTTGCACGCGCTGTTTTTTTGGGGAGAAGGAAGAAGATAAGACTGTTTTTGGTTCGTTAATTCATCAACAAAACCTGCCATTGCCGAAAGAATATTTTTATCATCAGGTTTCAAACCGGCAAAGAGGCAATTTTCCAATGAACCGTATTTTTCGCGATTCTTTTTAATTCCAAGAATTAAATCAGTAATATCTTTGCCGTCATTAAATCGGTATTTAAAATTAGCGAATAATTCTCGTAACTTTTTCTCAGAAACTTTTGAAACAAATTCTGAAGGAGAAGGTTTCATGATCTCAAGAATATAATTCACACTTTTTAATATTTGTGCCACACGACCGTAGGCAAGTGATGAAGCAATCATCCCCGCAATTTCTCTGTCATCGACTTTTTTAAAAGGAGTAATGAATTCCAGAGGGTCGGGACTAATAAATTCCGGTCGGTTATATTTTAGGTATAATTTATCGAGTAAAGATTTAAGTTTTATATTTTTCATAATAATTAACAATTATTCAAATATTACAATACTATTATACCATTTTATTTATTTTTTGCAAGTATTCTTCACCACTTGCAATTTAAAGTAATTTTTAATATAATGTTGTAAGAAGTGGATTGATGACATACCTTTAAGTTTTTTCTAACGTCGGCGGCGCGATGGTGCTGCCTATTAAACCAGGGCGTTATCTATCCTTTTATATATTTAACACAAAATAACGAGTGCTTAATTACTCTATTTGATATAACCTTATTAGACTTTAATATTTATGGAAGATTTAATTTTACAAGCAAAAACACGCGAATCAACCGGCGGGTTAACCGCAAGACGTTTACGCAGACAGGGATTAACACCGGCTGTCGTTTATGGTCATAACGAATTAAAAAGCATTTGCGTTAATTATCACGAGTTTGAAATGTTAACTCACGTTATGCATTCTGAACATGCGGTAATAAAACTAAAAATTGACGGAAAAGAATTCGATGTCCTTACAAAAGATGTTCAGCGTAATTGTGTAACTCATAATATTTCACATATTGATTTTCTGGTTATTAATCTTGATGAAATTGTTAAGATTGAAGTACAGCTTGAAACCCAAGGCGAAGCTGAAGGTGTTAAAAATCATGGCGGAGTTCTTGAACTGCTTAGACGCGATGTTACTGTCGAATGTAAAGCGGGAAGTATTCCTGAAGCAATTAAGATTGATGTTACAGCATTGAACATTCATGATGTAATTCATATTAAAGAACTTCCGGAAATTGACGGTGTTACTTATATCGGTGATCCCGAAACAACATTGATTACAGTTGCTCCTCCAACAGTACATGAGGAAGAAGTAGAAGCAACAGAGGAAGAAGCTGAAACAGCCGAACCTGAAGTGATCGGTGAAAAGAAAGAAGAGGAAGAATAAAAGTGATACGCTGTATTGTCGGTTTGGGAAATCCCGGACGGGAATACGAAAACACGCGGCATAATATCGGATTCCGCGTTGCTGATTTTTTTATAAAACAATCCGGCTCAGAGTGGAAAAAGCGCTGGTGGCAAAATTATTGGCTTGCTCAAAGTAATTACGGAACAGGTAAATTACTTTGCTGTAAGCCCGCAACTTATATGAATTTAAGCGGCAGAGCTATTTATAAAGTTGTGAAAAAATATAAACTTAATTCTGATGAATTGCTGATTATATATGATGACATAAACCTTCCTTTAGGAAAATTGCGCATCAGAGCCGGCGGAAGTTCCGGTGGGCACAACGGCTTAAAATCAATTATAAATTATCTCGGCACCGACAATATCCCGAGATTAAGAATTGGAATCGGCAAAAGTAATAAAGACAGAATTGGTTATGTGCTTGGTAATTTTGAAAATGAAGAAATGGAACTCGTTGAACAAATGATTAAAAAAGCGGTTGAAGCAATAAATCTTTTGCTTTCTGAACCGTGGGATAGAGCAGTTCAACAGATAAATACTTTTTTTAAAAATTGAATTAACTTTAATATTATTTATACGAAAACTTAAGGGAGACAAAACCTGTGAAAAAATACGAAGCGTTGTTTATTATTGAACCAGATGCCGCAAGCGAAAGGTTTGATAAAGTTAAAAATGAAATTACCGACAATATCGAACGTGTACAAGGCGTTGTAAGTGAATGCGAAGAACTTGGGCAAAGGGAGTTATGTTATGCCATTCGTCATCACAAAGAGGGCTTTTATTATTTAGTTAAGTTTACAATAGAGCCAAATGAAATTAATAAAGTACGCGACAGATATGAATTAAGTAAAGATATTTTACGGTTTTTAATTACTTCAGTAGAATAGCAACAGCATTAGCCATACGGCTTTTACCATGAAATCTCTTGTCTTTAAAACAGGATGCTTGCTTTTCACCTTTATAGGAATTGTCCTTTTTACAGGATGCTCAACTTTTACTTACGAAACTCAATCGTGGCGAATCGCCGAAACATCCGGCAGTTCAGCAGAGGTGATTGTTCGTTATGTTGGTATTGGCGCTACATCAAAGAATATAGAAAAGCGCGCCGAAAAAGCGAAAGAGCTGGTAAAAATAGCGTCTGAAAAGAATACTGATGATCCGATTACTCCAAAGCTGCAGAACGTTCATCGAAAAGTATTTCTTCAGGACGGTAAAGTAGTAATAGAAGAAACAGGCACAATAAGAAACCCGCTTTCCTGGTTTGAGCAAACGGGATTAAACTTTTTCAATTGGTTTTACGACCCGATAGATCTTTCTCTTTCAGGAAAGTATATTGTTAAATCAGGATGGAATGATTCGAATATTTTGTTAGCAACAAACGGACGGGTGATTGATGAAGACACTTTTGCATCATCAAGACTTCGCTTAGATACTCCACTCGCAATTGGCGGAGATACACAATGGTTCCGTGATGTTCCAAGAGGCGAATCGGATTTAATAGAACGGGATAAGCATCAGGTAATTGTATGGCCCCAAGCTTCAAGAATATTTTACTGGAAGCTTTCCGGTCCGGCATTTAAAAAAAGCTGGCAGTCGCTTGCTCATGAATTCAGCGCATTGATGAAGGCTTCGGAGAACAATGTAAATTCAACGCAGGACGTGAACGAAATAAAAGAAAAGAAATAAAAAGCAGACAATTTAGAAATAATTAACCTTAATTTTAACTGAAATTCTTATGGCAACTATTAGAAAAAGACCAAGAATCGAAAAAGCAACATGCAATTTTTGTGAAAACAAAGTTCGCCAAATCGATTATAAAGATGTGGAAACACTTAAAAATTATTTGAGCGACTATGGACGTATAACCCCGCGTTATATAAACGGCAACTGTGCAAAACATCAGAGAATGATGGCTCACGCAATTAAGCTTGCGCGTTTTATGGCGATGCTGCCCTATGTTGGCGCAGTTCATGGTGATGAATAAACTTTGATATAATGGAGAAAATAAAATGGATGTAATCCTACGTTTTGATGTTCCTAAATTAGGCCGCGCGGGACAAGCGGTTAAAGTGTCCGATGGTTATGCAAGAAATTATCTTTTCCCGCAATCTCTTGCTGAAGCGGCAACCAAAGACAACATGGCAAAAATTGAAGCTGAGCTTCGTAAACGCTCTGTTGCAGAAGAAAAAGAAAAAGAAGCATGCGAAACTTTGGCTGCTAAACTTGCTGAAGTTTCTGTAACTATTCCCAGAAAAGCCGGTGAAGATGATAAACTTTTCGGTTCTGTTACTAACATTGATATTGCAAAAGCTCTTGAAAAAGAAGGTGTCTCAATTGACCGTAAAAAAATCCTCGTTGATCCTCCTATTAAAGATCTCGGTGTCGTTTCGGTCGATATAGCTTTGCACCATGATGTTACTGCCACTGTGCGCGTCTGGGTTGTAAGGGAATAATGTTCTATGCCCTCATACGAATCAACTTTATCTCAAAGTACTAATATCACCAACCGCATTCCTCCTCACAGCAAAGAGGCTGAACAATGCGTTCTTGGTGCTATGATGCTTGATGAAACTGTCCTGGCTGCGTCTATTGATGCTCTTGACACAAGGTCTTTTTATTTTCCGGGACATAGACATATCTTTTCCGCTGCAGAAAATCTTTACAGTAAGCAGTCTCCTGTTGATGTTATTACCATTACAGACGAACTGACTTCCGCGGAACTGCTCGAACAAGCAGGCGGGCCGGTTTATCTGAGTGAACTTGTTGATACGGTTCCTACTACAGCAAATTATGAGCATTATATTAAAATTGTTCGTGATAAATGGCTTATGCGGGAATTAATCTCCGCTTCTAATCGGATTGTAAGCAAATGCTATGAAAGTAATCAGGATATTAGCGAGTTACTTGGCTCTGCTCAGATAGAACTCTTTGATGTTGATAAATTGCGCGAACACGGAGAGTTCAAAAAGTTGGGGGCAATGATGGGCGAAGCTGCTGCGCATCTCAAAAAACTGATTGACAATAAAAGCGGCCTTACCGGTGTTGACACAGGATTTACTAAACTAAATGAAATGACGACAGGATTACACGGTGGTGAATTAATTATTATTGCCGCTCGGCCTTCTGTTGGAAAAACCGCTTTGGCGCTAAACCTCGCCGAAAATGCGGCTGTTAACGGCAATAAAGCTGTTGCGATTTTTTCTCTTGAAATGACCGCGTTGCAACTTACTATGAGGATTTTATCTTCACATGTAAGAATTAACGCGCAAAAACTGCGCCGCGGCGGTTTAACTCAGCAAGACCTTTCTCTACTTTTAAACGCAAGTGCCTCGCTTAAGAAAGCTGATATATATATCGATCCTTCCGCCAGTCTTACTCCTCTTGAAGTTAGCGCTCGTTGTCGAAGATTAAAGGCTGAAAATCCTAATTTAGGACTTATTATTATTGATTACATTCAGCTTATGCAAGGTTCAGGTAAAAGTACGGAAAACCGGCAGCAGGAAATTTCTTATATTTCTCGTTCGCTTAAAGCTTTGGCTCTTGAACTTGAATTGCCGGTTGTTGCTCTTTCTCAGCTTAACAGAGAATCTGAAAAAGGCAATGAAAAAGGCGCGCGACCAAAATTAAGCCAATTGCGCGAATCAGGCGCAATCGAACAGGATGCCGATTTGGTTCTCCTGCTGTTTAGGAAATATATGACTTCCCATGATCCAAAAGACGAAAACACGGCGGAATTAATCGTTGCCAAGCAGAGGAATGGTCCTATTGGAAACATTCTTCTTAAATTTGAAAATAATTATGCGCGATTTGAAGATCCGCCAGATGGATTTGCGGAAATATATTATGGTGACAATGACTAATTTAAAATAATCTATATGGAGATTTAATTATGAATTTTTTGTTTACTTCCGAATCCGTTTCTATGGGTCATCCCGATAAAGTGGCTGACCAAATTTCTGACGCGATTCTTGATGCAGCTCTAACTCAGGACTCTGAAAGCCGTGTTGCGTGTGAAACTCTTGTTACTACCGGTCTTGCCGTTATTGCTGGAGAAATTACAACAAAAGGTTATATAGATTGCCAATCCGTTGCAAGAAAAACAATTGAAGAAATCGGCTATAATAATCCCGAAGACGGCTTCAGTAATGACTGTGGCGTGATTGTCGCTCTTGATTCTCAATCACCTGACATTAGCCAGGGCGTTACTTCCGGAAAAGGGCTGCATAAAGAACAAGGCGCCGGTGATCAGGGAATGATGTTCGGTTACGCATGTAATGAAACAAAAGAATTAATGCCCTTACCTATTACGCTTTCTCGCAAGCTGCTTGACAAACTCGCGCGTCTTCGTCTTTCAAAGAAAATTAAGTGGTTAAAGCCTGACAGTAAATCACAGGTTACTATTGAATATACAAAAGATAAAAAACCTGTTCGTGTTCATACTGTTGTTATTTCTACTCAACATAGTGATAGCGTCAAACACGCGGAAATAAAAAAAACTCTTATTAAAGAAGTTATTAATAAAATTATTCCTAAAAAACTTATCGACAGCAAAACTAAAATCCACGTTAATCCTACAGGTCGCTTCGTCATCGGCGGGCCTCATGGTGATTGCGGTGTTACAGGTAGAAAAATTATCGTTGATACTTATGGCGGTATGGGCGCGCATGGCGGCGGTGCTTTTTCTGGTAAAGACCCGAGTAAGGTTGACCGAAGTGGTGCTTATATGGCACGTTATGCTGCAAAAAATATTGTTGCGGCGAAACTTGCGCAACGGTGCGAAATAGAAATTTCTTATGCTATTGGTGTTGCTGAACCGATTTCAATTCTTGTGAATTCCCACGGAACAGGTATTATTGATGATTATACATTAACAGAAGCGGTAAAAAAAGTTTTCGATTTTCGTCCTGCGGCAATTATTAAAAACCTGAAACTTAGAAGGCCTATTTACAAGAAAACTGCCCGATACGGTCATTTCGGAATTAATGATCCCGATTATACCTGGGAAAAAACTGATAAAATTAATGAACTTAGAAAAGCAGCAGGTATTAAATAATTGACTTCATTATAATGAAGAAAATTTTATATAAATTTGCGATGTTACCCATTGCCGCTATTTTAGTGGCAACAATTATTTCTTCCTGTTCGGGACCTCATGCGATTGGTTATTCAATTGATCCGATTGAGGGATTCCCTATTAAGTATGCCACTCCGCTTCTTGTCCGCAATTTTGCCGACGAGCGACCGGTTAGAGAAAGATTTTATTCTAATCAGATTGATAATTTTGATTTTTACAGTCTTGACAAAGATTTTAAAGTCCCGGTTGATAAAAGTATTACAAAAGCTTTTCAAATTGAACTTGCTAATGCGGGTTTTGAAGTAGCTGATGCCGGAAATTTTATTATTGGAGATAAACCTTATATCAGAATTACAGGTGATATTCTACACTTTAATGTTATAAGACAAACACTCCCTATTGCTACTATTCAGCACAAGAAAAAATCTCTGTGGAAACGTCAGCAATTTACAGTTCTCGTCTCTATCAGAATTAAAGTAATTAACGCAAAGGCAAGAAAGCTTATTATGGATCATACATATACAAGTAATGATTCTTTCGATTTAAGGTCGGAAATGATTGATGTTAAAGCATATACAGAAGGAAAGCCTATTGAAAAATCAAAATGGCAAAGCGCCGGGGATGATTATTCAGTTCAATTGCTAAATGCTCATCTTAAAAAAGTGCTTGTTAAAGCAAGGCAGGATATTGTAAAACTGCTTACTCCTGTAGATTTGAAACTTTCTGAATAATAAACTAAAAAGCAAAAAAATATATTGAAAATTCTCCTTTGTCACAATTATTATAAAACACGTGCGGGAGAAGGACTTGTCTTTGAACACGAGAAGAATCTTCTTATAAATCGCGGGAATGATATTCAAGTTTATTCTCGTGACAATAATGAAATTAATTCTTTTTCGCCCGTCCAACGTTTTTTTTCTATTCTAAACGGTTTTAACAATAAAAAAACAAAAAATGATATTGACCGGATTATTGCGGAAAACAGACCTGATGTTGCTCATATCCATAATGTTTTTCCGCTCATCTCACCGGCAATTTATGTGGCTCTCAATCGGCATAAAGTGCCGATTGTACAGACTTTTCATAATTTCCGGTTTGTTTGCCCAAACGGTTTGCTTTTTATAAATGAAAAAAAATGCCTTTTTTTTCTAAAGAAGGGGTTTCATTGCATTAAAAATAAATGTTACAGACAAAGTTATGTCTATTCCGCATGGTATTCCGCTATTCTTGCCTATCACAACCGACAAAAAACGTTTGTTGATAAAATTGATCGGTATATCGCCCTGAACAGTTTTACAAAAAGTATTTTTGTTAAGGCAGGATTTGATAAACAAAAAATTATCGTTAAACCTAATTCCGCTTCTGTTGACGCTTCATCTTTTAATAAAAATCCTGATAATTATATCCTCTTTGCCGGAAGATTGTCTCAGGAAAAAGGTGTTTTTACTTTGTTGAAAGCTGCTGTAAAAGTGCCTGAACTCCCTTTAAAAATCCTTGGTGATGGCCCTCTTGAAAATGAAATTAAACAATTTATTACTGAGAATAGTTTGAATCATATAGAATTACTCGGTTGTCAGCCGCAAAAACAGTTTGAAAAATATCTCGCTAACGCACTCGTTACAATTATGCCGTCAGAATGTTTCGAGAATTGCCCACTGACGGTTATAAACTCGCTTTATCTCGGCACTCCGGTTCTCGCTTCACGAACAGGTGGAATTCCTGATTTTGTTCCGGAAGAAAAAGCCGGCTGGCTTTTTACACCCGGAAATGTTGACGAATTAACACAAAAACTTCAAATGGTTGAAAATAACAAAGAAAAAATTATCAAAATGAGACCCCAAGTGCGGAAATGGGGCGTTGAACAGTTCAGCCCGGAAACGAATTACAAAAGATTAATAAAAATCTATGAGGAAATAATGTAAATTTCTAATTGATCTAATTTCTAATTACCTAAACAAACCTCAAAATCCGATATCAAAATTGGATATTTCTTAGTTTGTTCATTGGTTATTTTTTAGATCAATTAGGTCAATTAGACTAATTAGACTAATTAGATTAATTATGAAATCAGCTTTCATCACAAATTTTTGTCCTTTTTACAGAATTAAACTTTTTAAAATTCTCGCGAAAGAGATTAACGCAAAATTCTTCTTCTTTTCAAACGCTAACGAAAAAAATTGGGAATCCCTTAACTCAATTAATGATGACGGTCTGCCAATTGTTCCCCTACTCGCTCCGGGAATGAGCAAGATTCAACTTCTGATTAGGCTTTGGAAACAGCTCCGCGCTGATGATTATGATATTTATATTCAAGGTATAAGTGGTCGGTTAATTGTGCCGCTAACTTTCATAACCGCAAAACTAAGGAAAAAACCTTTTATTGTATGGACAGGTTTTTGGAATCATCCGAATACTTTTTTTCATCGCCTGACTTTCCCTATTGTAAAATATATTTATCGTCATTCCGATGCGGTAGTAACTTACGGAACGCACGTGCGTGACTATATAATTTCACTTGGTGTGGATGAAAAAAAGATTTTTATCGCGCAAAACACCGCTGACAACGAACTTTACAATAAAGAAGTGTCTTTTGACGAAAGAAATGAATTGATAAAATCTTTAAACGCGGAAAATCAAAAAATCATCCTCTTTGTCGGCAGATTATCAAAAGAAAAAGGGATTAATTTTTTGTTGCAGGCCGCTGAAATATTAAATCTAAAATCGCCAAGCCCAAATTTCCAATTTCCAATTTCTAATTTCAAAATTATTATTATCGGTCGCGGTGATGAAAAGGAAAACCTTGAAAATTATTGCAAAAAAAATAATATAAATAATGTTCTCTTCCTCAATTATATCGCAAATGACCAACTTTATAAATATTATAATATCGCCGATATAGTCGCTGTCCCATCTGTTACAACTCCGGTTTTTAAAGAACCGTGGGGATTGATTGTTAATGAAGCAATGAACCAGGGCGCGGTTGTTATCGCGTCTGACGCGGTTGGCGCCGCAATGGGCGGATTAATTAAAAACGAGGATAACGGCATTATTGTTCCGGAAAAAAATGCTGAAAGACTTGCTGAAGCAATAGAAAAAGTTTTGTCGAATGATGAATATCAAAATAAACTTTCGCTATCCGCAAAAAATACGATTAAGAGCTGGACTTACGAGAAAATGGCGCAGGGATTTATTGACGCTGTTGAATCCGTAATCCGCACAAAGCGTCCGCCGAGGTAATCAGTCGGTAATCGGTAGTTGGGAGTTGGGAGTTGGGAGTTGGTGGTTGGGATTTTTCAAAAGACAAAAAAATGTCACGCAGCGCAGCGGAGTAAATTGTCCCCCCTTCCCACTTTTATATCGCCCTGCAATAAAATATATGATAATGCAAATAAGCAGTAAAATCTACCTCTGA
>Ga0164318_10000493_pt1 | contig 30376 bp, 24 predicted proteins | sample GuaBasSedimGuay9_FD_113734 | JGI IMG/M metagenome (GOLD analysis project Ga0164318, IMG submission 113734) | Subseafloor sediment microbial communities from Guaymas Basin, Gulf of California, Mexico - Guay9, Core 4571-4, 0-3 cm | ecosystem: Environmental > Aquatic > Marine > Hydrothermal vents...
GCATGTCAATAGTTACAGCTACTATTTACATGTGTACATATATACACAACATATGAAGATATCATGTTGCTGCAACAGAAGTTCAAATGAATTATGGGCCGATTCTTCTGAAACTACAGTCTAGAAACAATAACATCCCCATTGGGTTAATATATATCCGCAGCACCTTTGTTCCAAACTGACACAACTGGTAATTGATCACACTGCTATGCTTGATGATCTGCGTTCTTTCCTTACAGAGCAGTGAATTCAGTTGTAACGGAAATTAATCGCACTGCTACCGTAAAAACTCACGAGCTCAGAATGAGTTCCCCCTGCAGGTCTGACTCCATGCGGTAAAAGGGAACAGATGATCCGTCACTGATTGTAACGGAACCCTGGCCGGTAACCTCAAACCCGACACTTGAATAAGCTCTGATGGCTCTCTCATTTGCTTTGCGCACGGTAAGCCTTACACTGGTGATTCCCAGGATGGTAATCGCCTCTCTGATTGCCATCGAAATAGCAACACGGCCGATTCCTCTTCCCAGAATGTCCGGTTTACCAATGAGTATCCCAAGAATACCCAGTGTTTCACCGGGACGGCGTCTGTCTATCCATACACCGCCAATGGGTTCATGGTTCCTCATTATAACAAACCACACAAAATCCTCTCCCCATTTACTTAGATCGGAAGGTTCTGAGTAGTTCAACGGTGTAACCTTCTGCATGTATCTGTACGAGCCCACAGCATGGCTCCATTTATCAAGATGCAAGAGGTCTTTCTCATCAAATCGTCTGAGGGACAAGCTCATACAATTCTTCTTTCTTTTAACTTACTCCCTGGTAAATTCCACGGTTGAAAGGTATATATTCAATTATTCCCCGATTGGTCAACTTCTTTACGATATTGTAGATTATCAATTGCATCATCAGGGAGAAGAAAATGACCCGATCATCACAAAGATCGCACTGGGATAAATTCTGGGAGAGAGAAAGAGACCTCTCCGAGATATACGATAACGACGACAGAATAAGAGTCGAGGTTCTAAAGAGACTGAGCCTGAATAACATGCTCACGCTCGAAGTAGGAGCAGCCACTGCCCGTGACAGCGTTGCCCTGGCACATGAGGGGGCACTGCCTGTTGCTCTGGATTACTCTCACTCCGCTCTGAAGCTTGCTAAAAAAGCAGCACGCAGCAAAGGCAAAACCCTTCTGCTGGTCTGCGGAGATGCAAACGAGCTTCCGTTTAAATCAAACACATTTGACCTGGTTTTTCATCAGGGAGTTATGGAACATTTCAAAGACACAGATCCAATGACCGACGAATGCGTAAGGGTAACAAAACCCGGGGGAAATCTGCTTGTTGATGTACCTCAGACCTTTCACATCTACACTGTGATAAAGAAGTTAATGATCGCCATGAACACATGGTTTGCGGGATGGGAAACACAGTACACACAGAGACAGCTAAGCAGATATCTTACCAGCCGCGGAGTGGAACCCTGGTCGGTTTACAGCAGGTACTTCTCACCATCTCTCGCTTACAGAATGCTAAGAGAAGTTCTGATGAAAGCAGGTGTAAAACTGCCTATGCGACCTGTGATAATTCCCCCTGTTCACAGACTTAGATCAAGGATCAGATCGACTGTTCAGCAGAGCTGGCTTGGGCCTAAAACCGCTGTGATCATAGGCATTTTTGCCAGAAAGCCAGCAGACCAGTGAGAATTCTTGCTCTTAACTGGCGTGATCCTCACAACCCGGAGGCTGGCGGCGCAGAGATACACCTCCATGAAATTCTCAAACGGGCAGTAAAGGCGGGTCACGAGGTTATTCATGTATCGCATGCAGTGCAGTGGCTGTCGGAAAAGGAAGTGATTGACGGGGTACAGATCCATCGCCACGGAAAGTGGTACTCCTACAATTTCACCCTGAAGAACTACTGCAAATCCCTCGGTCTTGATTCTTTCGACCTTATCATTGAAGATATATGCAAAGTACCTGTTTTCGCACCTCTATGGTCGGAAACGCCAGTACTTGCAATTGTTCCCCACCTGTTTGGGACAACGGCTTTCAGAGAAGTGTCTGTACTGAAAGCCGTATATGTAAATGCGATGGAAGCAATGATTCCGGTGGTATACCGGAAAAGCAGTTTTGTAGCCATCAGCGAAAGTACAAAACAGAATCTTGTAAGAAGAGGGATAAAAGCAGAGAAGATCACTGTAATTCCATGCGGAATCGACACCGACTTCTATAAGAAAAATACAAATTTGAAACCAGAAGCGGGAAGACTTCTGTTTGTGGGGCGACTTAAAAAGTACAAAGGTGTTCAACACCTGCTGAAGGCAATGAAACTGCTTCAACAAAGAAACATAGAAGTAAAACTTACAGTTATAGGACAGGGTGACTACTCACGCAGTCTCAAACTGCTGGTGGGTAAACTCAACCTGCAGGATAGTGTTACATTTGAAGGCTTTGTATCGCAGGAGGAGAAGCTCCTGTGGTTTCAGAAAGCCTGGGTAGCTGTATTCCCTTCCGCAAAGGAAGGCTGGGGGCTTACTGTAATAGAAGCCAACTGCTGCGGTACTCCAGTTGTGGCAAGCAACTCTGATGGTCTCCGCGACTCCATTATTGACGGCAAAACCGGTATCCTGGTGAAACACCAGGACCCGGTTGCTCTGGCCGATGCTCTTGAAACTATTCTTACCAGCCCGAACAAAAGAGAAACATTCTCCCAAAACGCCATTCCGTGGGCAAGAAGTTTCAACTGGGATCACACAGGAGCCAGGATGCTGGAGATCATGGAAAAAGTCGTGCAAAACAACAAACCCTGAGCTTCCGGTAACTGGTTTCAGCCATGGAATTACCCGCACTGTCTATTGCCGTATCCGTCTGACAGGTGTATCTTAAATTCAAAGCCTGTTTAGGAAGTAAAAATGGGAATTTCTGCAACAGATTCGGAGTTTCTGGAGCGTGTTCTTGCCGCTGGAACCATACTGGTGAACATAGGTGACATCGACATACTCCTGGAGCAGATTCTGACAGAAGCTCGTTTCTTCACAAATGCCGATGCAGGTTCAATCTACACGGTAGAAGGTGGTGTTCTCTCTTTCTGCCACTCCCAGAATGATACAATCACCCGGAGAGGCGATAGAATTCCCTACACCCGCTTCAGCATCCCACTCAGCAAGTCCAGCATGGCCGGTTACGTAGCAAGCACAGGTGAGATACTGAACATAGATGATGTACGCAAAATACCTGATGATGCCCCGTACTCCTTTGATGACAGTTATGACAAAGCCGCATTCTACAGAACCAGATCAACTCTAACCCTTCCGCTTATTAACAACAGAAAAGTTGTAGTGGGAGTTCTTCAGTTGATAAATGCCAGGTCCGACAGCAGGGAATTCATTGCTTTTCACAGCAGGATGGAACTTCTGGGCAAATACTATGCAACGCTTGGTGCTCTCGCCCTGGAAAGAGCCATGATGACCAGAACGTTGCTCATGCGTATGGTCAACATGACAGAGCTCCGTGATCCTGGTGAAACCGGACCCCATGTAAACAGAGTTGGCAGCTACTCAGTTGCCATATACGACTCCTGGGCAAAGGCAAACAGAGTGGAAGAAGCTGAGAGAATTCATAACAAAGATGTTCTTCGTATGGCGGTGATGCTTCACGATGTTGGAAAAACCGGAATAAGTGATGTAATACTGAAAAAGCCTGCTGCTCTTTCCCCTGATGAGAGAAAGATTATGGAAAACCACTGCATAATCGGGGCGGAAATTCTCCGAAACTGTGAATCCCCTTTCGACGAGATGGCAAAAGATATAGCTCTGTGTCACCACGAAAACTGGGACGGAACAGGATATCCCAGAGGACTCAAAGGTAATGAAATCCCATTTATGGCCAGAATTACATCAATTGCCGATGTATTTGATGCTCTGAGTTCCAGCAGAGCGTACAAAAACCCGTGGGCCACCAATCTTGTTACAGACGAGATGGAGAAACTGTTTGGAAGTAAGTTTGATCCCGATTTGAAAACACACTTTGTGTCTCAACTTGAAGTTCTTCAGGAATTGAAAGAAAACTATCCGGAAAATAGAAAAACTGAAGAGGGAAGAAAAAACGATGATGAAAAATAGTGTCTTGCTACTGGTGGTAGTATTAAGTTTGTTCATAGCCGGATCGGCTTCTGCACAGTGGAGCCCGGACTCACTGCAGAATCTCCAGATCTGCGACCTTACCGGCGAGCAAGTTCTCCCGAAGGTGTCTGCCACTTCCGACGGCGGATGTTTCATCTCCTGGTTCGATTCCAGAAGCGGACAGTACTGCCTGTATCTGCAGAGACTGAATGCGCAGGGAGAGTTTCAGTTTGCCGCAGATGGCCTGCTGATAAGCGATAAACCTCAGCAAAGCTGGCTTGTTGACTATGACATGGCAGTTGATGGAAATGACAATGCTGTTCTTGTTTTTTCAGATGTAAGACATCCAGGCGGTGATCTGGATGTTTCCGCCTACATGATAGACAGCGACGGTACTTTTGTGTGGGGTGATGATGGTATCTGTCTGTCTGACACTACAGTACCCGGCTTTGAACCTGCACCAAAGGTAACAGTTACCCCCGACGGCAACAGTGTGTTTGTCTGGGGCAAGTCAGATGCGGATTTCTTTCTTGTTTTTCAGAAAATTTCACCTGACGGGAACAAGCTCTGGGGAGAATGGGGTATTACGAAAACCAGTGCTGCCACTGACCTCTCATCGCCTGATGTTGTTTCTTCCGGTGCCGACAGCGTAATTGTTCTGTGGAAAAGTTCAACTGGAACCTACCCCTATCAGACCACTTTCCTGTACACACAGAAATATGACGACACAGGAACAGAGATGTGGAGTGACACGGATGTACTGATCTACAACTCAGGAGCAGTTACCGCATGGAACTATCCGGAAATCATTCCTGATGGAGAAGGCGGAGCGGTGTATGGATGGTACGATGCACCCAGCAGTTCCGTGTTCAATGTGTGGGTTCAACATATGGATTCCGGTGGAAATATGCTTTTCCCCATGAACGGGGCACAAGCTTCCACAAACTCCTCTGACAGGTTACACATGAGCCCGTCTGTTGTGTGCGGAGAAGACCAGATTTTTGTTTTCTGGACAGAGGAAAATGGAAATCAGAACCAGTACGGACTCTACGGCCAGTCGTTTTCCCCCACAGGAAACCGACTTTGGACCGACAATGGGCTTGAGCTGATTCCCCTGGGTGGTGAACAGATTTCTTTTGTCAGAACGCTCTCTCAGGCAGGCGGCATATACATCGGATACTTAATCGGCAGCCTGGATACAGCAGTTAGAACTATCAGAACAGATTACAGCGGAACGGTTGTCTGGGGTCCTGCTACCCTGTCTGCGGCAAGTTTTGGGGGAAAGGATGATCTGGAAATCTGTCCCGGTAACGCACAAAGTGCATACTTCGCATGGAATGATAACAGAAACGGCAGCGGTATCTACGCTCAGAATATCAACATTGACGGAAGTCTTGGGCCATTTCTCGGTACTGGAGACGGAGATTCCCGGATTACTTCAGGTTCAATGGAGATTCTGCCCAATCCCTCCACCGGACCTGTGAGCATCAGTTTTGTAACAGGGGAAAGCGGGATTACAACTCTGAAACTGTATGATATCAGCGGAAGACTGGTTAAAACACTTGTCTCCGGTGATCTCAATAAAGGCACACACACGGTGTGGTGGGACAAAACAACCGATTCCGGGAGAATCTCATCCCCGGGAGTGTATTTTGCAAGGTTGAGCACAGGCGGCACGGAAGCTTCAACCAGATTGATCTTGCTCTAACTGGAAGGTGTAACAGATGAATTTAATCAGGCTCACAGTATCAATTTGCGTTGTGGCCTTTCTTGTTTGCGGTGGGTGCTCGGGCAGTGATGTGGAGGGGCCACCTGAGGGGAACATCAATTACAGACAGGAAATGCGCGACTTTGTTACAGACATAGGGAACTACGCCAGGGGTGTTAACGGTTCCTTCATTGTTGTACCGCAAAACGGGCAGGAGCTTGTCACAGATACTGGAGAGGGTGACGGAACCCCTGTGTCAGCATATCTGAATTCAATTGACGCCACAGGCAGAGAAGGCCTTTTCTACGGCTACGATGATGATGACCAACCCACTTCTACTGAAGATCTCCAGCACATGCTAAACCTGTGCCTGGTTTGTGAGCAGTACGGCGTGGAGGTTCTTACAACAGACTACTGCTTCACTCACAGCAAAATGGACGACTCATATTCCCTGAACCAGCAGAACGGATTCATATCGTTTGCCGCCGACCACAGAGATCTGAACAACATCCCTGACTACCCGGCACAGCCGTACAATTCAAACAGTGATGATATTTCAGACATATCACAGGCAAAAAACTTTCTGTATCTGATAAACGGAGAGAACTACGGTACAAAACAGGAGTTTATAGATGCCGTCTCTGCCACAAACTACGATGTGGTAATCATGGACCTGTGCTTCAACGAAGTGATGTTCACCCAGGCAGAGGTACAGCAGCTTAAAACAAAGCAAAACGGTGGAACCAGGCTGGTTATATGCTACATGAGTATCGGAGAGGCTGAGGATTACCGGTTCTACTGGCAGAGCGGCTGGACCACAGGCAATCCGGAATGGCTTGGAGCTGAAAACCCGAACTGGGCCGGTAACTACAAAGTCAGGTACTGGTACCCGGAATGGCAGGCAATAATCTTTGGGAGCAGTAACTCATATCTGGACAAAATACTGGATGCAGGTTTTGACGGTGTTTACCTCGACATAGTTGATGCATTCGAATACTACGAAGACCTCTGAAGAGCCTGCCTGAGAGTACCGGATTAGTGTGATTCCACCCGGTTTCTCCCGTTGCGTTTACCCTTGTAGAGTGCCTTGTCTGCAAATTGAATGGCATCATCAACTGGAATGGCACCACCCTCTGAAACTCCGAATGTCAAAGTGATATTCAGGGACTTATCGTTCCACAGAACAGGGGTGTCAGCTATGAGAGCTCTTGTTTTCTCCGCAACCTTTACCGCCCCTCTGAGTGATGTTTCAGGTAGAAGAATTAGAAACTCCTCCCCTCCCCAGCGTGAGGTAATGTCCTGCTTTCTGAAAGCCGATTGAAGTCTTCTGGAAACTTCAACCAGCACTTCGTCTCCGCAGGCATGTCCGTAACGATCATTCACCTGTTTAAATTTGTCTATATCGGCCATTATAAGACCGAAACTTTTTCCGGTTCTTGACGAACGTGTCTGCTCTGAATTGATAGTTTCCATCATGGCTCTTCTGTTAGCCAGCCCTGTGAGGGTATCGAGCTGAGACAGTTTTTCCACCCTGGAGTAAGCATCTGCAAGCTCGCGGTTAGCCCTTTTTCGAAAGCGTACATTGCGGAAAGCAAGAACAAGAGAAATGCCGGCAAAAACAAGCCCGGTTACCGCTCCTTCTATCATTCTCCGCTGAACAGTTCTATCTCTTCTTAACTGGCCTATCTCCAATTCTTTTGCCTCTGTTTCATATCTGACTCTTAGAATGTCAAGCTCACGAATACGCTTTTCGGAAAGAAACTCTTCCCGGAGTAACTGATAAGCCAGGCTGGTTTCAAAAGCCTGCTTGTATTTTCTCAAGCCTCTGTAAATCAGGGCTTTTTCCATCAGAACATCAGCGTGGTCTCTGCGGTTCTCCAGCTCCTTCGCCAGCTTCTCTGCTGATTTTGAGTACGCCAGAGCCTGTTTCAGATTTCCCTGCATTCTATTAAGGTGAACAAGCTTCAGAGTTGCAGAGAGAATCCCTCTTTTGCGATTGGATTTCTCTGCTACGGCCAGAGATCGAATAAAATAATCTGCGGCTGTATCTGGTTCTTCTGTGTCCATATACACGGAGCCTATGCTGCTTAGGGCCATGGATGTCAGATAGACATCTCCAGCTGATTCTGCTTTTTCAAGAGACTGCATATACATTCCAAGAGCTTCCCCATAGTTGCCCTGTAACTGAAGGATATTTCCTGTGTTGTGAAGAATCCCCGGTATCCCTGCTTGAAAACTCTCTCGTATGTAGATTGAATGACACCTGCGATAGTAGTCAAGTGAACCCTCGAGGTCGCCGGAATCCCTGAGTACATTACCTATTGTTGCCATAAGATGACCACAGTTGATCTTTGCCTCCGGAGAATTCTCTTTCTTCGAGAGCTCCTCAAATATGCGTAGGGCATTTAGATAGTGCTTCAGTGAAAGGTTCAAATTGTTTACATAAAACTGTACATCGCCAAGTCTGCGGTAGCACCGACCCATTTGCATGGAATCACCAAGTACTTTGAAGTCACTCAGTGCCTGGACATACTGCTCAAGAGCCACATGGTATTCGCCAGCGAGCCTTGCCGCCTCGCCCAGTCCGAACAAAGCACATGCTCTGCCGGCTCTATATCCTTGTGTTTCCGATAAATCAAGAGCCTGAGAACTGATCGCTCCGCCTTCCCTCCGGTCTTCCTGCACGACAATGGCGGCAAGTTCGTTTAGAAGATCAGCCCGGTGCCTTCCTGTAGCAGTTTCGAGAAGCTTCCGTACCTGAAGCAGTGAGTGCCTTTCCGGTTTCCCGCTGGTTTTCATGAGTACTCTCCAAATCTCAGCCGGTTACTGCCGCATATTCCCTCTGTCCACCTGTAGACACCTGTTGCACAAAAATCATAATGCTTGCTGCGTGGTTGGTCAAACAGACAATTCGCAGTAAACACCGGTCTGTCTTCAGTTGCACTGCTGCCTCTTCAGTTCATCAAGAACCTTTTCCAAATGCCAGTCCACTTCTACTTTCAGCATATCCTCACCGCACTTCAGACATTTCTCCAGGGTATCTGCATCTCCGGTTGCAAGGTACAGTTGATGCAGAAGATTGAATCTATCAGTGGAATACGAATAGTTTTTCAATCCATCTGTTAGAAGCTTTACCGCATCCTCCTTTCTGCCCTGAAGCTGAAGCAGCCTTCCTCGGGCCCAGACAATGCTGTACCCGTAACCGCTTGAAGCTGAACGCTCCTCTATTTCATCAAGCACATCTTCAGCTTCCTGAAGCCTCATCATATCCATAAGTATGTGGGCACTTTCGTAAGCGTAATCAATTTGATGAAGAAACAACTCGTTTTCCCTGCATATTTCTAAAGCGTCTCTTGTGAACTTAAGTGCTCTCTCGAGCTTGCCTGCTTTCTGATAGGTTCTTCCAAGGTTTGCCAGCGATATTGAAAGCGCTTCCTTTCCTCCGTACTTTCTTGACAGACTCACCGCTTTTTCAAGAAGCTTGAATACTTCAGGGGTTGATGCTTCCAGCTCCATAAGAGCGCCTAGATTACCCACTGCCTGCAACTCCAGCAGTTTATTTCCTGTTCTCCTGGCAAGTTCCAGATGCCTTTTTGTCATGCTTATCGCTTCAGCATGCCTTCCAGAGAGATACTTGTATGTGAGCGCCAGATTGCCTACTGCCAGTGTTTCCATTATCAGATCGCCTGTTCTAATTGCAAAAGCAAGCACACGCTTCAGCGCGGGTACAGCCTCTTCTATCTTTGATAGACGCAGCATACATCCGCTTGCGTTTCCCAGTGCTTTAATGGCTAAAAGTTCTTCCTCCGGAGACCCATCCTTGAACTCATCATAAACATCAAGAAGAAGATTCATGGCTTCTTCAGTTTTTGCCTGGAGCATAAGTATACGACCGCGAAGACTGAGTATTCTGGGTCTAAAATCCGGGTTTGATGTCTCAAGACCCTCAAGAAAGCCTTCGGCTTCTCTCTGTTCGCCTGCATTAGTGGCAAGTTTGGCGCGCATCAACAAAATTCTTGCCCGCCCCCTGGAGGTAAGATTCTCCTGTGATGCCGAATCTATAGCCTTTTCAGCTTCCTTCAGATTGGCTGTGGATATGTGTACTTCGTAGATCATTTCATGGGCATCAAGCCTCACAGCCGATTCTTCAGACAGCAACAGAACCTTCTTCATGTGTTCCAGACATGATGATAGCATCCTTCTGGAAAACGAATACTTTCCAGCTCTGAAATACCACAGAGCAGCTCTGTTATTCTGCTCTGATTTCTCAAGATGGTAGGCGATGCCAGCAGCCTTTTCCGGAAGAAATGACCACATCCGTTCCATAACCTCTGCCGAAATTCTGTGAAGCTTTAATCGCTCAGAGTGCAGCTGCAGATTGTATGCCGTCTCCCGAAGCAGAAGGTGAACAAAATTGAAAAGTCCGTCTGTGGTTCGCTCCCAGACCCTTTCTTCAACTCCCTCCTGAAGAATTGATCTAAGATCACTTTCCGGCATTACACCCTGAAGAACTCTTGAATTGAAAACACGACCCAGTACACTTGCAGTGAGAACCGCCTTTTTTAGTTCGGGCTCAAGCCTGTCCAGCCTTGCCACGAGCAAAGCGTGTATGTTTCCCGGAAAACTTTTTGTATCCGGCGGGTCTGTAGCTGAAGTAAGCATCAGGGCATACTGCTCCATAAAAAACGGGATTCCCTCTGTTTTGAGGTAAAACCACTCAAGCAGCTTTTCGGAAGGTTCTCTGCTCAAACTCCACTCAAGAAATATCCTGCAATCCTCCCTGGAAAGAGACGGTAGCTTTGTTTCTTCTGGAGTCAGTCCCAGATCGTGTATGGTCTGCTGAAGTCCTGGTCTCGCAAGAAGCAGAATTGGCACGCTGTTGTGTCCGAGCTCTCCCAGCACAGATGACAGAAGTTCTACAGAATCGGGAGCCATCCACTGAATATCGTCAAAAATCATAACAGTTTTATGCAGCAGGCAATGACCACGGATAAAAGCGGCAGTTACCGACACGGTGTTCTGGAATCTTCCTGCAGGGTCCAGACTCTGGTAGAGTGATTTTCCCCACTGTAGACCAGCCATGGCAGCCAGAACCGATTCAGCTCTGAGAAGCTCATCGGCAATTTCATCTGCTTCGTCTGTTTTAAGCCCTTCCAGAAGATCTACAAAGGCATACAGCTTTTCCCTGAAGGTGGTGAGACCATCCTCCTGCGAGTCGAAACCAATCCAAGCTCCCAGCCATCTGGTGTTGATGTCTGAGTTTCCACCGGATAGCACTTCACTGTTCACGGATAAAGCAACAACATCGCTCATACGATTGCACAACTCCGTGGCAAACCTTGTTTTACCAATACCAGAAATCCCTGTTAGAAGCACCTGTGCACTGTTGGTTCTCAAGCGGGACTCAACGCTGTCAAGCAGTTCACTCCTTCCCAGAAAGGGCGGAGACTGCTCACTTGAAACAGTTCTTTTCTGCCAGGGAGAAAGAACCACAACCTGCACCGGAAGAGATATTCCCTTAAGAACTATTTCTTCAGACCGGCGTAACTCAAGCCGGGAAACCCTGTTAAAAATAGGTCCACTGTAAACAGAGTTCCATCTGGCGGCACTGTGCAGGCGGGCTGCAAGATTCACCGACGGTCCGAGAACAGTATAGGATTCAAGAAGTTGTGTTTTAAGCAGTCCGCTGAACACAAGACCGCTTGCAACTCCTGCTTTTACCCTGCCGGTAGATTTTTCAAAAACCTGCTGCAGAAAGAAATCAGCCCGTCTGGTATCGTCTTCCATGGAAACTGGAGCACCAAAAACCACCAGTATGTGGTAGTCTTCCTTCCCGGCTTCAAGACCAGAAACAAAACCACCGACTTCCTCCGCTGTGTTAAGCACCAGTTCCTGGAATTCTCTGGGGCAGTTGTTCCCACTGCGGTTTTCAAGGGAAAGAAAAACATTGATGACCTGTCGGAACTCGTTCTTTATCCCGTCTGCAAAAAGCTCTGGAGAGATAAAACCGTTCGCCGGAAGATCTTCTGAACCCTCTGGAATGCACTCATATTTCTGACCCGGCCACGACTTCTGTTCCAGAGTGCTATTCTGACCAGACAGCAATGCCTGCCTTACAGCCGTACCCTGGAAACTGTAGAAAGTCCAGCCATTCATAGGGATGGCATCCCATACAACCTGACCTTCCCCGATTGAACTGCGCAGTGGGAGGAACTCGCCGCCAGCGAGCAGATTGATCTTCTCGACAGCTGAACTTGCATCTTTCAGACCGCCGGGAAAAACAATTGTAACCGCGTCGCCGGCAAAAGAAACCGGGAACCCTCCGGATTCAGCACAGATGGTGCTTACTGCCGACAGAGTGCTGCTGACCTCTCTGGATATAAGCTCAGCGCCCTCTGCGCCAAGCTCTTTCATCCGCTCAAACCTCGATGTGAAGCCAATAATATCAGCGAGTAGAACCGCTCCACTGAAATTTCCCGATACAACACCCTTTTGCGTCATTTCCTGGATTATTAAAGGTGCGTAGCTCAAAAGTTCCTTTCGAAAAGTGTCTGTTCCTGAATTTGCATACACAGCCTTAGAGTACAAGTGTGGTATGCTCTGTATTTCAATGGCTGACAACCACGTAAGTCATTGAAGCAACATCATGTTCACGTGTTAATTATACACAATCAAGACCTGAAGAGCATAAAACAACTTCGTACCGGTTATGCAGAAGGAAAGACTACTTATAACGGAGTGACAGTGACGGCTGCATCTAGCTCCTGGCTTTTCATCCCCAGAGTTGTCTGCAAGAGTGCGGAAAGACATATTCATACCGAAAAATTCTGTAGTAGAAATTCGTTTCTGTAAAGATCTTATCCTGTTGCTGGTCACCTGTAAGTGTTTCTGCCTGCTATGCAGCCGGAACAGTTTCATCCCAGACCATGTTTCCTGGATCACCTCCACCGGCAGGGCTGAACCTTTTTGTAATTCAGAAAACGTCTTGACACTGCAAGATTCGCTGCTGTATTGTCCGTTTCAGGCAGGGAGGATTCATGGCGTCGGATTCCATGAGGGAAAGCCACATTGTTGCCGACAAGACCATCAACAGCGGGCAGAACTTCCGGAATCTGGTTGAAAACCTGCCGGATGGTGTGGTGGTTACTGACGAAGAAGGAAATCACATTTTCGTCAATCCCGGATTTGCCCGGATAACAGGCTACAGCACTGAAGAGCTTCTTGAAATGAACAGCCATGATCTTGACAGTTCCTCAAACGGCAGAACTTTCGAACAGCTCATGAAAGATGTCATGGCTGGCAAACTTGTTGAACCCGTCTGCACGTGCATAATCTCGAGAAAAGATAGAACTGAAGCGGTTGTTGAAATATCGGCAACTGTAACGAACTGGTCTGAGCAGAAACGGTCTATGTTTGTGATTCACGATGTTTCTGAATCAAGCCAGGCAGAAGCAGCCCTTAAGGCAAACAGCGAACTGTTCCGTCTTCTGGAAGACAACACCTCTGATATTATCTGGATGGTGGATCTTGATCTGAATATCACATATGTCACCCCTGCAATACAGACAGTGCTTGGGTATTCTCCCGAAAGTATTGTTGGCTCATGTGTGAGTAAGATCGTTGATAAAGATATTTATACCATGCTCAAAAAAACAATCGCTGAAATGATAAAGAGTGGAATTGGGTCTGACCCTGTTGTGGTTGAGGCTGATATGCGGCACAGTGACGGGCGTTTTATCCCTCTGGAGATCAAAGGGCGCGTACTTTTCAATAGTAGTGAAGAGCCCATTGGGATACAGGGTATCTCAAGAGATATTACTGACCGGAAAAATGCGGAAAACGAGCTGCAGAAAAGTGAAATGCGGCTGAAGAGCATGTTCAATCACATGAGCAGTGGTGTTGCCGTTTTCAAAAGCGTTAGTGACGGGGAAGATTTCGAATTTACTCAGCTGAACCCTGCCGCACAGAGGATGAACAAAGTCACTGAAGAATTTGTTGCAGGGAAGCGTGTTACTGATGTGTTTCCCGGAGTGATCGGGAACGGGCTTCTTGATATGCTCAGAAAAGTCTGGAGAACCGGGGAGTCATGTCTTAATGAACCGGTGTTTTACGGGGATGACAGGATATCGGGGTGGCGTGAGCACTTTGTTTACAAGATTGATACCGGAGAGATCGTGGCCATTTTTAACGATGTTACATCACACAAAGAGGCAGAACTTGCCCAGGAAGAAAAAGAACTGTATTACCACACCCTGCTTCACTCGCTGCACGACAATATTATTGTTATTGACAGTGATTACAGGGTTGTGGATGTGAATAACTCTTTCCTGGATAATACAGAATACAACCGGAAAGAGGTAATAGGGCGGTTCTGTTACGAAGTAGCCCATTCAAGCAGCGTTCCATGCCATGAGAAAGAAAACAACGATTGCCGGTTGCTGGAAGTGTTTGAAACCGGTGAACCGATTTCCAGCAGGCACATTCACATAGATTCAGGCGGTATTGCCCGGTACTATGATGTTCTGCTCTCCCCTTTGAAAGGCACAGACGGCAAAGTTACCCATGTTATAGAAGCATTGCGTGATGTTACTGATATAGTAGAAGTGCAGAAAGAAAGAGAGTTGCTGGTAACTGCCATCGAACAGTCAGCAGAGACCATTGTAATTACAGATATTGAAGCAGTAATACAATACACAAATCCTGCCTTCGAGCAGATTACCGGGTACACCAGAGCCGAGGCTTATGGTCAGAATCCCAGGGTTTTACAAAGTGGAGAACATGATCCTTCCTTTTACAGGGAATTGTGGAACACTCTCACCGGTGGCAATACCTGGAGCGGTCGATTCGTCAACAAAAAAAAGAATGGAACACTGTACACCGAAGAGGCAACGATCACACCTGTGCTTGATAGCTCTGGCAAAATTATAAGCTATGTTGCAGTAAAGCGTGATATTACAGCGAATTTAAAACTGGAACAACAATACAGGCAGTCGCAGAAAGAGGAATCCATTGGACGCCTTGCAGGTGGGATTGCCCACGATCTTAACAACCTGCTTACTCCTATTCTGGGATACAGTGAACTGCTACTGGGTGATTTTGGCCCTGGGGATTCGCGAAGAGATTCTGTAAATGAAGTAATACACGCAGGGCTTCGGGCAAGAGATCTGGTTCATCAGCTTCTGGCTTTCAGCCGAAAGCAGACCCTGAACTACAAACCCCTGAACATGAACAGAATTATTTCCGATCTGGAGAAGCTGCTTAAACGAACAATTCCGGAAGACATTAAGATTATTTTGAACCTTTCTGATCACACCACACCTGTTATGGCAGATATAGGTCAGGTAGAACAGGTACTGATGAACCTTGCGGTAAACGCCGCAGACGCCATGCCGGAGGGAGGATCTCTGACTCTTGGAACTGAAAGTGTTCTTCTTGAAGAGGAATTCACCAGTCGATACAGCGGGGTTCTTCCAGGTTCCTTTCTTTTGCTTTCAGTAAGTGATACCGGATGCGGAGTAAGCGAAGAGGTGAAGCAGCACATGTTTGAACCCTTTTATTCTACCAAGGGGGAGCACGGAACAGGGCTGGGGCTGTCTACGGTACAGGGCATTATCAAGCAGCACGGTGGCATTATCGAGGTTCAGAACAGACCCGGGGGAGGCACCGTTTTCCTTGTCTATCTTCCAGCTGCAGCTGAGCCAGTCCGCTCGAACGATGGCGTGAAAGAATCTGTATCACTGCAAAAAACAGGTACCGATACAATTCTTCTGGTAGAGGATGACGAGCGGGTTCGGGCTCTGACTCTTGCTCTTCTCAAACAGCAGGGTTATCTTGTGGTTCCTGCTGAAGACGGGACTGAAGCAATTGCTATTGCAGGATCTTTCCAGGGAAGGATAGATCTGCTGCTTTCCGATGTAGTAATGCCCAAGATGAATGGCAAAGAGCTTTTTAAGGAAATTCATAAGATATCTCCTGACACCAGGGTTCTCTTTATGTCTGGCTACACCAACGAAATTATTGCTCAACACGGCGTTCTTGAAGAGGGGCTGGTTTTTATCCAGAAGCCTTTTACCATTCACGCCCTTGCAGGCAAGATCCGTGAGGCTCTCGGGGGTAAAGGAAACCGATTGCCGCAAGGCACTACTGCTATGGCTGGATCAGTAAAGAGGGAATAAGCTTATTGTTTTTCCTTTCCTCTCTTTCGATTGATCAGCAGCTGGCGTCCTCTACAATGTCCTGTGGAAAGAAGAGGTGTAGTCAATGACAGGTAACGGGCTTGTCGAATTGAGACATAAATTACACAGACTACCGGAAGTTTCCGGTAAGGAAGTCTTTACTTCAAATATTCTCTTTGAATTCCTGTCAAAACTTCGCCCTGCCTCACTTTCCCGTAATCTGGGCGGCCACGGCATAGCTGTGAAATACAAAGGTAAGATGCCAGGCAATACTGTTCTGCTTCGATGCGATATGGATGCACTGCCAATCCCGGAAGCCGAACAGGCTAATTTCGGGTCTCAAAATCCCGGAGTTTCTCATAAATGCGGGCACGACGGTCACATGGCTATAATGTGCGGTGTAGCCGAACAACTTGCTGAGGCAGAGCTGGCTCGAGGCACTGTTGTTCTTCTTTTTCAGCCCTCAGAGGAGAATGGCGAGGGGGCCTTGAGTGTAATAACACAGCTGAATTTTACACCAGACTATTGCTTTGCTCTGCATAATCTTCCAGGATTTCCCCTTGGCTCTGTGATAACAAGGCGGGGAACTTTTGCCAGCGCTTCAAAGGGTCTGGTGTTGAACATATCCGGTCGCAGCTCTCATGCCGCTCTTCCACAGGAGGGAATAAGCCCAGCCAGCGCATTGTTCTCCATTGGCCGCTTTCTTGGAGAGATCTCCAGATACAAGGATGGTGTTTTCGCAACTGTTGTTCATTTGCGGCTTGGCAGCAACTCATTTGGAACGAATCCTGATAACGCTGTACTGATGGCCACCCTTCGAGCTCCTGCAAACAGAGAGCTTAACGAACTTTCAGAAACTGTTGTGAATGAAATAGCTTCAATATCAGGCCGTGAACAACTCAGTTACAGCATCCGCTGGACAGACGAGTTTCCTGCCACTGTGAATTCAGATATCCCTTCTTCAATGGTAAAAGTATCAGCAGAACAGTTGGGATACAAAACTATTTTCCCAGACAAACCTTTTACCTGGTCTGAAGATTTCGGCCATTTTACCAGTCGCTATCCCGGCGCACTGTTTGGTCTCGGTGCCGGTTTGGATACTGCACCTTTGCACAGCCCCGGATATTACTTCCCCGATGATCTGATCCCCTATGGTGTAAAAATGTTCATGAAATTAGTTGAAGCATCACTGGAATTATGAAAAAGGAAGAATACACTCTCAAGCAGTACCAGCGTAGCGCTCGTGATCTTGCCTCCAGGTACGAGACTGCAGATGTGAGAGAGCTTCACCTTCAGCTGCTTTCCGCAGTGGGCCGGTGCGAAACTCTGCTTGAGCTTGGCTGCGGTTCAGGGAGAGACGCTGCGTTTCTGTTAAGCAACTCCAGAGTAAAAACATTTACTGTAACAGACGGTAGCGAAAACATGCTTGCCCAGGCGGCTGTTTTACACCCCGGGCTTCAAAAGCATCTGAAACTGGTCAGGTTACCTGGTGGCATTAAGAAAATGGGCACAAAGTACCACGGCATATACTCCATTGCTGCGCTTATGCATCTTTCATTACCTGGTATAGAGAGAACAATCGACTGTATTTCAGATGCTCTTTATCCAGGTGGTATCCTCTTTATTTCCATTTGTACAGAAAGGGAAGAGCAGCCAGCTTCTGATTCCAGACTATTCACCCTCAAGAGCATAGACTGGTGGGTTGAACACATAGAGAGTAGTGGTTTAACGGTAATATCAGTAACTAAAAGTACAGATGGCCTTAATAGGATCAAAACTGTCTGGCAGAATGTTACAGCGGTAAAACCCTTCTGAAAGCCTTTTCAACGGCCACTTGACGGCTGGTCGCATATACTCTATTATTTAGAGTACTCTGCATTCAGAAAGGACATAAATGACCAGTGAAAAAATTGAAGAGGATCTCGGATATGTAAAAAGCCTGGTGGATAAGTCTGAACGGATAATGAACCCACCCTCTGTGTTCATTTTGTGGGCTGCAATTATTGCCGTGGGATTCTCTCTTGTTGATTTCGCTCCAAAGTATGTGGGATTCTTCTGGATGATTGCTTCGCCTCTGGGTGGATTACTCAGCGGTTTTCTAGGTCGGAAAACCGGGAGAGCCAGAGGACAACTTGATGCCGGAACAGGAAAAAAACACGCCATCTACTGGAGCGGATTGCTTACAATCACAATTCTGGCTGTTCTTCTGGGAATTCGAGGTTTTATACACGGAGCTGTTATAAGTCAGGTAATTCTTCTGGTAGTGGCCATGGGCTGGTGGGGAGCGGGTGTATTGTTCGACAGATACTTTCTGTATCTTGCAGGAATAATGATGGCCGGGTTTACCGCAGCCCTGTTTCTAGACAGATATGTATGGACTGCAATGGGTATGCTTCTGGCAATAACTCTTACAGCTGTGGCTGTACACAAAGGTAAGAAAAATGCCAGCGGAGCGCAGTGAACAAATAGCAGATACACTGAACAATCTGAACAAACTTCTCGGGCACAGGTCAAGGCTCGGTATCTGCGTGCTGCTTGCCAGACACACAGCCCTCTCGTTCAGCAGGCTGAAAGAATTGCTTGACGAAACCGATGGGAATCTTGGGGCTCAGCTCCGAAAGCTGGAGATTGAAGGTTTTATAGAAGTAAACAAAGAATTCAGAAACCGCAAACCCGTAAGCTGGTACAGACTCACAAAAAATGGAAGGCTTGGCCTGATGAAACATCTTGATGCAATGACACACCTTATCAACCTGAAAAGTTGACAAATACAGAACTGACACGATATTTCAAAATCTGGAACCTGGTTTTATGAAAAAAGAAAGGATACTTTAATGAAATACCTGTTACTACTGCCTCTGGCTCTGCTGCTTATCACCGGATGCGGTTCACCGCAGCCATCAGAAGACACTTCAGACGGCGCAGATACAGTAGACAATTCAACCGCCGAAGACGATGTATATGTTCTTCCAGATGCCGATGAGTACCTGACTGTAACGGACTCAATCGGCATAGAACTGGGTGACAGCAACTTCGTGTTCGGCACAATTGCTGGTGCAGAATTCACAAAAGACGGAGATATAGCGATTCTTGATGCTCGGAAATCAGCAGTTTCCCTGTTCACCCCCGACGGTGAGTTCATCAGAAGGATCGGAAGAAACGGGAGCGGCCCGGGAGAATTCCAGTTACCTACCGGAATGACTTTCATGCCTGAAGGCGGGCTTGTGGTATCAGATGGAGCAGGAGGAAAACTGGTTTACTTTGATGAGAACTATGACTATCTCGCTGAGACTTCAGGGTTCATGCCCTCTCCCCCGACTGTTATCACCGCAATCAGCGGTATGGAAATAATTGGGATGAAACCGGATTTTGAGCAGAATGAGGACGGTATGTTCATGGGATTCACCGTTGGTAAATGGAATATGGAAAGCTCTGCTCCCGTTGTCGTTTACTACAGCCAAATGTCTGCTTTTGATCCATCAGACCTCAGCACACTGAAAGATGACATTGTTCTGTTTACTGCCACAGAAGACGGAACCGTATTTACTGCTCCCATGTCTACAGAAGATTACTCATTCACCGCCTGGACTGCAGATGGTGAAGAGATCTTCACCTTTGAAAATGAGGACTTCCAGAGGGTACAGAAGACACAGACCGAGATCGAACTTGAAGCGGAGCTGGTTACCTCGAGGATGATTGCAAATGGAATGCCTGCATCTATGGCTCACTGGGAACCGGATCCGTACAGAACTTCAATCAGTGCGATGTTTGTTGATGGTTTGAACAGGCTCTGGGTATCCAGGGGAACATCTGCAACATCTGCGTTTGATGTGTACGATCTTGATGGCAACATACTGTTCACTGCAGCACTTGACGTCGGGGCGAGAGCAAAAAACTGGACAACCATCATATGCCGGGATAGCTTCATCTGCTTTGACGCGGACCCGGAAGACTACCCCAGAGTGTTTTATGGAGAACTTCCCGGATTTGAATAGTTGCATAGCGTGCAGGGGCGGGCCTCCCGCTCCTGCTGCTACAGCGTAACTTCTACCCCGTCACTGTCAAAGAAATGCTGTTCCTGAAAGTCACCGTTCTCGCCGTAAACGGTTACAACCCTGGCGTAACCGGTTAGCAGATTCACCAGATTGTACGAAGTATCGAGATACCTGTGTTCAAGACATCTCCCAGAGTCATCGTAAACAAAACTCCTGGCATGGCAACCCAGAGTGGAGTTGACAGCAGGCAGCCCTCTGTGGTCGTAGTAGGAAATCAGTTCGGGCTGCCCGTTGTCAGTATAAGAAAATCTGGTATACGCAAATCCTCCCGGGAACTCCGCAATTTCACCTTCTGCATTGTATGTAGATGATTCTATCACCCTTCCGCGCTCGTCGAACAGCCTTCTGGCAATGCAGATACCGTTTATCTCTGTTCTGGCACCGTTGAGATCAAGCCACACAGATTCAGAAATTCCACCGGACACATCTCTTCTGTATACAACTGAAGCCACACCCTGGAGATTTTCTGTGAGTTTTCCGCTGGTATCAATGTATCTTTCAAGAATACAAAGTGAATTCACATCAAACTGCCGCTCGATGTATGCAACCACTACCTGATTTTCTACAACTCCATTCTCATCAAAACTGTAATTACCAGTCTCGGGAGCAGAGTAATTATAGGGTAGCAGTTCTCCATCAGCATTAATAAACCGAGTGGACGTCATGTTTCCAGCATTGTCGTAGGTGTGTTCTATAACTGCCACGCCATCTGATGTTACAACCGTCTCACCGGTATGGCCGACTGCCCTTTTAAGCAGTATCCTGTGATTGCTGTCCAGATTGTACTGCCATCCCTCAGCTGTCAGTGTTTCATACCTGGAGTATTCAAGAGTTCCAGTGCTGTCCAGCCGGAGTACTGCACCTGAGTAAACTGGATCAAGCTTGATTCCAGCTCTGTTTCCTTCTGAATCCAGAGGGAAAGAAATCATTGTAGAATCATTCTCCCAGATCAGTTCCTTCACAGGTACCCCGTCCTGTCCGGTGAGCAGAACCGGCTGACCTGCATCGTTCAGATCTATTCTGTATCCCGATAAACTGTCTTCGATGCCCTGCCACACAATTACAGAATCGCTGTAGACAACTGTTATGCCCCCCTGAAATCCGAATGCAGATACAGGAATTCCGCGGTCAAGTTTCAGCACTTCAAGAGAGTCGCCGAACGTTGTAAGCCTGTAGCAGACCATCCGCCCGGCTGGCACAGAGTCTACCTCTGCCCTTGGCAGGAGGTCTATAGCTGGAGAGAGATCCACATACCGATAGTAGGAGGTACCTGAAACACAAATTCCGGCTGCAAGTATCAGTGGCAACAAATAAAGCATCACAGTTCCTCTCGTAACGGCGTATACGCACGCTCCCTCAAGACCGTATAATAGAGGCAGGCTGAGCGGAAGGAAACCATGAAATCACTTTTTTTCATACTGTCAGCGTGTTTTACACTTGCCTGCTCCAACCCTTTCGATGCTTCGATAAGCGTCAGGTACGAGGTTACCGGAAGTGCCGGTTCTGTTGATATATCTTTTGATAACGGAGAAGGGGGAATATCACAGATGGCCAATGTGTCTCTGCCATGGTCTTACACACTGTCGGCAGACCCTGGAGACTATGTGTACCTCTACGCAAAAAACAGGGAAGAAACAGGTACAGTTACGGTAACCATATACAGCGACGGAGAGGTTTTTAAGAGAGCAACAAGCCAGGGCGGTTTTGTTGTTGTTTCCGTAAGTGGTAATCTGGAGTAACAGAACGCCATACAATACGGATTTCAGCTGTAAGCACTGGCCTGGGCGGTGTACATTTTGCAGTATTTACCGTCTTTTTTCAGTAGTTCGTCGTGGGTACCGTACTCTGTAATACTGCCGTGATCCATAACGGCGATTCTGTCTGCCATTCGCACTGTAGAAAACCTGTGCGAGATTATTACAGATGTCCTGCCGCGGGCCAGCTCCCTGAATTTTTCGAATACTGCCTGTTCCGCCTGTGCATCCAGAGCACTGGTGGGTTCGTCCAGAATTACCACAGGGGCATCACGGATAAAGGCCCTTGCGAGGGCAATTTTCTGCCATTCTCCAATTGAAAGCTCTTTGCCGTCTTTGAAGGATCTTCCCAGAACAGTTTCATATCCCTGTGGCAGTCCGCTGATGAGTGCATCAGCGCCTGCTGCCTGCGCTGCTGTGTGTATTGCAGAATCATCGGGAGAGTTTTTTATGTCACCCAGTCTGATGTTTTCTTTCGCAGTAAGATGGTATTTTGCATAATCCTGAAAGATCACCCCTATGTTCCCTCTGTAATCATCTACCGCGAAGTTCCGTATTGGTATACCGTCAACGCTTATGGTGCCGGACGACGGGTCGTAAAGCCTGCACAGCAGTTTAACCAGTGTTGTTTTGCCTGACCCGTTCTCCCCTACAAGAGCAAGCATTTCACCTGGCCTGATAACCAGAGATACATCGTTAAGAGCCTTTTCATTTCTGGAAGAGTAACTGAAGTCTACATGATCAAGCAATACACCCTGAGTAATTTTTTCGGGGAATAACTCCGGATCTGAAGGATCGGTTATGGACGGCTCTATATCAAGAAAGTCAAACAGGTTGGACAAAAACAAATTGCCCTCGTACAGGCTTGCCAGGCTTCCCAGAAGCCCTTTGAGAAAACCCAGCCCTCTCTGAAATGCCTGGAAGTACATCACCAGCCCACCTATGGTGATCAGCCCTGCCAGGGCCTGTCTGGCGATAAAAGCCAATGAACCGTATATGAGAGCTGTTGCGGCAATCTGCGAGACAAAATCGGAAACCGCCCGTTTTTTCGCGATTCCAAGAACTTCCTTTCGCAGAATTACTCTCAGGTTCATGTACATCGCTCTGAAATGCTCTCCCAGTCCAAAAAGACGAAGCTCCTTGGCGTGACTAACAGAGGTAAGCAGCCAGTGTTTGTACCATGCTTTTCTCTCTGTTTCGGTTCTTTTTCGCTGCCACAGCCAGTTCACCTTTGAAAACTTGAGTTTTACAAATACGCCAGGCAGTGCAGCTGCAAGAAGAATCAGGGCGACCGACCAGTGAAACGACAGAAGAAGCCCTATCATCGCCAGCAGCGAAATACTGCTCTGAACTGTTCTGATCAGTCCGTTAACGATACTTGTAGGTCTGTATGGCGCCTCACCCTGCGCTCTGTGCATTGTGTCGTAAAACTTTGAATCTTCGTAGTAGGCAAGGTCAACTTCAATAGACTTTCTGTGCAGAATGTCCTGCATGTAATCTGTGACCACTCTGGACTGGGTCAGTTCAACAATTCCGGAAACAGACTTGACAAGTGCAGACACAAGAGCTGTACCACCCATAATCGCAACAAGAACACCTATATGGTAAAAAGAGCCGGTTCCCCCTGAACTTACAGCCGTTTCAATGGAGTCAATGAGCAGTTTCATCAGATACAGAGGAACCAGTGGAAGAAGTCCCTGTACAACTGTAAGAAACAGGCTGGCTACGGTCAGCTTTCTGCTGCTTCGCCACACAAGCGATACTGCTCTTCCAATCATCACTCTTCTGCTGGTTTTGTCTTTCATGACTGTAATCTAAATTGCATTTCCCGCAGAGCCAAACTGGAGCGGACAGCACACAGAGGGTTGTAATATCCTGCCCTTTGAAGTATCCATTGCAGTATGGAAAAAGCGGCACAACCTGACGCGGTCACAAAAGCAGCCTGCAGATGGCTTCTCTCCGGGGCCATCAAAGGAGATTACTCAGGACCTGACCCCGGGGAATCTCACGGTCTTACCTCACTGCTTGCTGAGGAAACGGGAAGAACGGAAATCAGCCTGGCAGGCGCTGCAATGTGGCTTCGTCTTGAACAGACCCTGAAACCGGTTCTTCAGAAACTGAAAACAGAAGGAATAACAGTCTGGGCAGTAAAAGGCTTTGACCTGGCCAGAACTGTCTACCCGTTTCCAGGGGGAAGGCCTATGTGTGATGCGGATCTTTTCGTGACAGAGGAAAATCGCCACCGGACTCTCAGTATCTTTTTTGAAAACGGATGGCGAAAAACTTCCCACGGAGATGGCATTTTCACCTCAGGTATTGTTTCCGAAATGAAGATGGTCAAACAGGGAGTTTTAGCTGAACTGCACACCCATATTTTCTACTTCCCCGCTACTTTTCCCGGCAGGCTTCCGGCAGATCTGTTCCTGAATGCAAGGCCGATCGGGCCCGGTCTTTCAGGTTTTGCCTGGCACAATGCCCTTCTGCTGGTAATAATACACCTGCTTACAAACAATGCATTGCGTCCTGTGTGGTGGACGGACATCAGCCTTCTCTGTTCCAAAGTCAGCGAAGCAGAAAGCTGGGATCAATTCACTGTGAACGCTTTCAGAACCGGTCTCGGGGCGGCTGTAGCAACTGTTCTTTATGTAGCACGTGATGAGCTGTCTGCTCCCGTTCCGGGTGTGGCAATTCAGTCTCTGAGAAACTGCGGTGAAGGTAGAGGGACCATTCTAATTAACCTGAGGCGAGGCAATAAAATACCGACAATACTCAACCTGCGATACCTCACAGGCTGGAAGAGAATTTCCTGGATAGCTGCTTTGTTTCAACTTGTTGTTTCCGGCATCCGGCCGGTTACTCACCATATCTCAAAAGAGTAAGAGAATCCTTTGTACCATTGAACTGGTAATCGAAACTTCTTATCAGCACAAGAACATCGCCATTTTCTGCAACCTCCATTGCAAGCGGTCTGTTCTCGCGAGGATACTGGAAGACAGTACGCCACAGCTCCCTTCCTGCTGGGTCCAGCTTTATTAAGAAAACATCAGAATCCTGTGGAGGCAGAAAAAATCCGTCATCTCTTTCACATCCGGTGTAACCTGCAAGATAGATACTGCCTCCATTGTCCAGTTCAATGCTTTCCGCACCGGCGTGAAAACGAAGATCCTCCTTCAACTCGATGAACTGCCTGCCGCTGCCGTCAATTCCCACAAGAAAGGCAAATATGTTCATACCCAGGTTGTCGGTAGTTCCGCTTATGAGAAAACTGGAATCCGCGGTTTCAACAACATCTGACACACCGATAACAGGCCCTCCCTGCAAGCGGAATTCGCCCTGCATAAGCACATCGCCTGAATCACTTAGACGGTATACCTTCCAGTTAAAATCCCGATCCGGTGGAAAGACGGCAAAGCAACCTCCCCCTGCACATGGTATGATCGATGGAGGTATGTCTTCCCGTTCTTCCAGACTGTCCAGCATTACTGTCCACAGTGTATCGCCTGAAGCATCAGTTTTCGTTACCCCTGCGAAAGTGCAGGGACTTTCAATGTCTATCGGGAAAGGCACAGCAGTGTAACTGTCTTCTCCAGATGGAACGGGAAAACCGTACAGTTCTCTGTCTGCCGGTGTGTAGTTTTCTTCCGCATCCACAACTCTCAGGAAAGAACCTTCAGCAACTTTTTCTGTAAACTTGAAACAGCAGTTCCCATTCTCATACTTTCCCGACTCTGAAAACTGAAAACTGTCCGGCAGTCGGCAGAGAACTGTCCACCCTGCCCCATACACAACAGAAACCAGAAATACACACACCAGTATACCCTTCACTTCGCCCTCCCTGAAAGAACACTGATAACCTGTTGCACATTGTACACCGCGAACTGCTCTTTATTCAGTTTCAACTGCAACGGGAATTGTTTCTGCTTTCTGACTGAGTTTCCAGAATGAAAAGGACCATTTTCTGAAAAATGTACTTTCTGCTGTCAAGAACAAGCCTGCACCGCCTGAACAGGCGGTGCAGACCAACTGAAACCCTGTAAAACAGGGGATTCATGGAAGAGAGAGGTTGCGTTGCCCCCCAGTCAGATTCTAGAAAAGTCCTTTAACTTTGCCATCGTTGTCAACATCCATATTCTCTGCCGCAGGTTCTGCTGGCAAACCCGGCATCCTCATAATGTCTCCTGTTATGGGGACAAGGAATCCGGCACCAGCTGAAATTTCTATTTCCCGTACCGTTACAACAAAATCCTTGGGTCTTCCAAGCAGTTTTGGATTGTCTGAAAGGGATTTTTGCGTTTTAGCGATACATATAGGAAGTTTGTTATATCCGAACTTCCTGATCGTCTTCAGGTCTTTTTTCGCCTGAGCGGTGAAGTCTATATGCTCTGCTCCGTAGATTTCCTTCGCGATAGTTTCGATCTTGTTCTCTACCGTATCATTCCAGTCGTACAGAGGCTTGAATGTTCCTGCGCAGTTCTTTGCATTATTCACAACCAGACGGGCAAGATCTTTCATGCCCTCTCCGCCCTTCGCGAAACCTTCACCAACGGCCACATTAATACCCAGCTCTTTGCATCTCTCAACAACCAGCTCAATTTCTTCATCTGTATCTGTCGCAAATTTGTTAACACACACAACAGCGGGCAGACCAAATTTACCAATGTTCTCCAGATGTTTTTCCATGTTGGGAAGTCCTGCGGCAAGAGCCTCGATATTGGGAGTTTTAAGGTCTCTCTTTTTAGCCCCACCGTGCATCTTCAGGGCTCTGCATGTTACAACCAGAACAACCAGTGAAGGGCAAAGATTACCGTATTGACACTTGATATCAAAGAATTTTTCTGCTCCAAGGTCGAAACCGAACCCTGCCTCTGTTATCGCCCAGTCTGAAAAAGCGACAGCCATCTTCGTGGCAAGAATGGAGTTACATCCATGGGCTATGTTTGCAAAAGGACCACAGTGTACAAATGCCGGTGTTCCTTCAAGGGTCTGCACCAGATTCGGTTTGATAGCATCTTTCAACAGCATGGCCATTGCGCCGGTAACACCCATTTTTTCTGCGCGAATTTCTTTTCTGTCGTAGGTAAGACCAATGAAAATTCTGTTAATTCTCTGCTTTAAATCATCAAGGTCGTTTGCCAGCGCCAGTATTGCCATTATCTCGCTGGCTGCGGTAATATCAAAACCTGTCTCCCGGGGAACACCCTGAGTTCTTCCACCAAGCCCGATAACGGTGTTCCTGAGGGATCTGTCGTTCATGTCCATAACGCGGCGGAAACTTACGGTTCGGGGATCAAGCAGGCAGCCGTTTCCCTGATGCAGATGGTTGTCTATCGCTGCGCACAGCAGGTTGTTGGCAGCAGTAATAGCGTGCATATCTCCTGTGAAGTGAAGATTTATATCTTCCATGGGAATGATCTGAGAGTACCCACCTCCAGCAGCCCCTCCTTTTATTCCGAATATGGGGCCAAGGGAAGGTTCGCGAACGGCACAGCACGCATTCTCACCTATTTTTGCAAGCCCCTGGGTTAAGCCAATTGTTGCAGTAGTCTTTCCCTCACCTGCAGGTGTCGGGGTAATAGCCGAAACAAGAACAAGTTTGCCCTGCCCTTTTCTTCTTTTCTGAAGAGCATCCAGATGTACCTTGGCCTTATCATCTCCGTACAGGTCAAGGTCTTCCGGTTTCAGCCCCAGCTTTTCAGCTATCTCCTCAATCGGGCGAGGTTTAGTCTTGCTTGCAATATCAATGTCACTTGGAAATGAACCCATTGTGTCCTCCTGTAGAATGTAACAACAACCAGGGATGCCCATCCAGCGCGACACCCCCTCGTTCGTTGCATGTAGTATCATCAGCGAATCCATCGCAGGCAAGGGATGAAGTGCGAGTTTATGAACGACTATGCCTTATACTGCAATTGTACACCGGGTCTTCTATGCAGTAAGCAGCAAGCAGCAAGCACTAAGAATACTGCCTGTAATTCGGAATTCTTTTCCCCTTACAATAAGATACCAATTAAGTATATTATTATTGGATTCGACTCAGTTGATTTGTTTCAGATGAAAGGATGTACAATGAAAAACTGGAACCTGGTAGCTGATTCACAGATTGTCTGCTACTGCAGGCAGATAAACAAAGGAACCATTGTAGAAGCTATAAAGAATGGCTGCAGTACACTGGCACAAATTCAGGATGAAACACAGGCTTGCACAGGAAACCAGTGCGCCGAGTTGAATCCATCAGGCAATTGCTGTTCAGGTGACTTGCTTGAACTGCTTGAACTGCATCGCGACAGAACCACCGACCAGGAGCAATGCGGTTGCTGTTGTTGCTGAAATGACCTGAATCGAACTGTGCACGAATTCTGGAGTTCAGTCGGTCGTACCCACGATCTGAATTCTTATCTGTCTGTTTCTGGGACGGTTGTCGTGATCGATTACAACAACCTGCTGCCATGTTCCGGTTAACAGCTTTCCGTGCTCAACCGGAAGCGTGGTTCCCGGACCCATAAGGGTTGCTCTCATGTGGGAAAATCCGTTGTCATCACCCCATGTTTCCGAGTGCCGTGACCTGATTGTTTCAGGAACGAGTTTGTTTAAGAGTTCCTGCATATCAATGACCAGAGCAGGCTCGTATTCGATGGTAGTAACCGAGGCCGTGGAACCAATTGCAGTTACATTCACGATTCCGTTCATGATTTCTGACTCTGTTATCGTGGTTTGAACCTGTTCCGTAATGTCAACAATATCAGAAAAACCCTGTGTCTGTACCGATATGGTACTTCCGAATGTCACTGTTGCCCCCTGCGCCCGGATTCCGTAAGTTCAGCAGCTTGCCCTGTCCCAGTCTACCGGTATTTTGTCCGGGAAGCGCCACCGGTTTATGTGAGTTTGATCTCCAACATACAAGCCACCCTCGGTGTTGTCATCATAGCCACACCATGCCCTGAAGGGAACTTCGTTTATACAGTCGCCGGATACGATGGTTTTTGTTTTCTTTTCCGGATTGGTATTGATTTCCTGCTGTGCATCAACAAAACGGCTCTCTGCGGCAAGCCGTGACTGCACGCTTTTAAGCTCGGTAAAAATAACCTGACGGAACACCTTTCCCGGCCTGTGTGTGGCGTACCAGGCATACTCCACAGGAGAAAGGTTTGAAAGCAGAAGAAGCTGAATCGGGCACATCACCAGGTAGAGATGACTGCGTCCTGGTGAATTATCAGGATAACCTGTGGCTTCCACCACTTCGGGAAGGGACATCCCTTCGTGGCAGTCTTTCGTTTTGAAGGTATGAAGCAACCCGGCATTCTCCATTGCCATTACATGACCCGCAGTTTTTACAAGGAAGATGTTCCTGTACGCCTGTATTGGAGTACATGAGAAAGCATTGTTCGAAAGAGCTGTTTTTGTTCGATTACCGGCATCTGCGGCTGCCAGGGCAGTTACAGAATCCGTCTCCGCATCCCGCCATCCACCGTCATCCAGGTATGCAAAATCAGGCTGACCATCTTTGACTGCCAGTTCTACAAACAGTTTTCGACCTGTAAAGTGTTTGCCGGAACCCGGGCTGTAGTGCCTTGCAAGGCCCTCAATACCAAGTGAAGTAGCTGTGGTTATTCCCTGCGGGATTGATAAAACAAGCTTAGAATCCGGCATAGATAACTCCTTTGTTTGTGTTTGTACTTTCTATCGAAACAGAGCATAACAGCTTGAATTATATTCGTCAAGAATTTTTTTCTGCAAGTTTCCTGAAAAAAGAAGCGGAACATTACCTGCGTTCCCAGATACAACCGTTTATGTTTGCAGTCACGATACATTTTACGGAAGGAATATTTTGAAAATAGTGCTTGTTCTTCTTGCTGCGGCTGGAGTTGTTTTTGCTGGAAACCCCGAGCAGGACTTCGACACACTGCTGGATGCCGTGTATTCTGCTGATGCCGAAAGCTTTCAAAACTGTATTTCGACTGAGTCGAACGGCCTGATCGGAATGATGCTGATGATGATAAAACTTCAACCGGAAGATGCCGTTGCGCAGATCTCCAGTGAGCTGGGTGTTGAAATTACCACGGAGCAACTGTCAGCCTGGAATTCCACAGATTTTATAGAGACAATCCTTACCTCCCCAGCCTTCGCAGCTGAACTCCCGCCCAGACAGAATGTTGTTGTGTCCGGTTTTGAAACGCAGGGAGACAGCACAAAAGTGTTTTTCAATGTCACTGATCTGCCCCAGCCTTTCGAACTGCTTCTGGTCAAAGAAGATGGAACCTGGAAGCTTGACCAGAGCGTAATACAGGCGGAGTTCTAACAGGCGGTTGTTTTAATTCCGTGTAAGTCTGACTGGTTTCCGAAACACCACAAACTGTGTTTGCCGGTATTCTGTGTTTTCATAATAATAGACCTTATTGCTATCCTATTACTCTGAAAAGGCGGATTGTTATGGGCAAACTGATTTCCCTGATACTTGTGGTGTCTGTCTCTCTTGTGTTTGCAGAAGAACCGGTTGTAACCATCCTTGAGAACGGACTCACCGTAGTTACACAGGAACTGCACTACGCCCCTGTGGTTGCA